>Ga0209475_10000794_pt1 | contig 49928 bp, 44 predicted proteins | sample tdDd471_FD_187128 | JGI IMG/M metagenome (GOLD analysis project Ga0209475, IMG submission 187128) | Marine sediment microbial communities from the Atlantic coast under amendment with organic carbon and nitrate - tdDd47.1 (SPAdes)... | ecosystem: Environmental > Aquatic > Marine > Coastal >... | reverse complement strand
TGATCGGAAGGAACCAAACTCTCAAGCGTCACCATCTCAAGTTCGGTCTGCTGGGGTGAGGGCGTTTTTAGCATACACCATTGAATCAAAAGTCCCCGCCAAAGGCGAGGACTTTGTCAGCAGTCTGAGCGGTTCGCTTAGACGAGCCGCTTTTTCTTTTCCAGACCAACGAAAACAGAAAGTTTTAACCTGAGATTTTTTCTTTGGGGAAAAAGAGGATGAAAGCCGAACCGCTTTCTTCACTGCTCGTTAAGGAGAGCTCGCCGCCCATAGCCTGAGCCAACTGACGGACCATGAAAAGATCAAGACCGGTGCTCACTTCGGTGCGATAAAGCCAAGACTGGGCAGGTGAAAACGGTTCCTCCAAGGCGATTCGCATCTCCGCCTCGCGCAACACCATGGCTGTGTTTTCAACCGTAACCGCTACCCCGTCCTCACGATTTTCGGCAATAATTGCTATACGAGCCCCCGGAGACGCGCGACGAATAGCATGCAGCAGAATGGAAATCAGCATTTGCTCAAGTCGGCCTTTATCCAGATAGAGCGAGGGCAGCCCCGTCATATCTCCCAGCCGAATTTCAATGGCATTTTCTTCGGCGCGTCCCGCCAACTCGCCAATTACATCTGCCGCCAATAGACTGAGGTCAAATGCCTCTTCCCTCAACTCGAGAATACCGCCGCCCAGAGCAGTCAAGTCGGCAAATCCGCCAATCATGTCGAGCAACCGCTTACCCGAAGCATAGATACCGTTGGCATATTCCTGATAGCGCTCATTCTGAAGCGGGCCGTAGAGCTCACTCTGCATGGATTCGGAGAAACCGGCGATAACGTTGAGCGCAGTCCGCAATTCGTGACTGACGTTTCTTAATACCTGTGTTTTGGCAGCGCTGTCATGCTGAGCTTGAGCTTCCGATTGGCGCAGGGCCATTTCGATTTTCTTACGCTCTTGTATTTCCAGGGACAATTCCTGAGTCCGCCCTTCAACCCGAGCCTCAAGCTCCTCATAACTACGCTTCAGGTCATTCTCGACTCTACGTCGCTCAGTGATATCCTCCGCCGTCCCCCGGACGCCACAGAACGCGCCCGTCTTGGAGTCATAGACCGGCAAACCGCTGATCAGGAAAAAGCGGTCCTGCCCTCCCCTATCCTTGGTCGAAAACTCCACATCGCGAAACGGCGACCGCCATCGCGGTTCGGAATTGCTGCCATCCCAGGCGGTGAAGCCCCCGAGTTCAGCAAAGGTCTGCCCCTCCACCTGAAAGGGGTGCAGACCGAGAAGCTCAAAAATCCGATGCGAAACATAGGTCAGACGAAGATTTTCATCCGTTTCCCAAACCCAATCGGAAACCAGGCGCGTGATATCGTCCAACCGTCGTTGAAGGTCGGAAATTTTGGTTACAGAATCAGTTGCTTCTTCTTTTTCCGACACGAACTACCGACCAACCTCCAACTGCCGGATGGCGGCCAAGTACTCCATGTCCCTCTGCCAAGCCTTGAGTACTTTCATTGCAGCCTGGCTGCTCATTCGTTCGTAGAGATTGAGTACTTGTTTCAACTCGCCCTTAATATTTCCGCCATCGCCCGGACGCGCTTTACGGCTTAACTTGAAAAGTTCCTCAAACTCATCACTGGAAATTTCGAGCGCCTTACAAGCAATTGCCAGCCCTTCTCCGCCAGGCTCGAACAAAATGCGCAACACCAAGGTTTCCCTCAATTGCGAACGGCGACAAAAGAGCGAAACGAAAAGCGGAATTTCCCCCTGACGAAGGGCCTTAACCAACATGCTATTGGTTACCATGCCTTCCTTTTCCAGACTTTCTGTCAGTTCGGCAGTCGGAGAGAGTTCGCTGTCTTTTGCCTCTCCAAGAGCGCTTTCCCGAGCCACCTCTTCCATGAGATCGTCAATGGTCGAATCATCAAGTTTGTAGTTTTGAATGATGAACTGACGCATTGCCGCCGAAACCCAAAGGAACATACGCTTGGCAAGGGCCGGATTGAGGTCGTCGCGATGAAGAATGGGCTCACGGAAGCTATCGACCCGCCGCGATTGCTCAACCAGATAAGCCATGGTTTTGCTCGAAATAGCGGCGCTCGAATTCTTGAGTAGAGTGCGGATAACATTTTCTTCGCCAGTCTCAACCAAAGCATCTGAGACCTGTTCACTGAGATTTTCCCGAATCGCCACAGCCAACTGGTGTTCCAGCGTCCTATGCCGTATGACCTCAATCAGATCCATATCCTGCAAAACGCTGCTTTTACTCAGCAGAGGATAGGCGACATCGATCTCATCATTAATCAAAATATTGACCAACTCGATCGGAACCTCATCAACTTCGGTGAGACGCTCACTTAACTTCTTGCGGATCGTCAATTCGACTTCTTTCACCACATTATGAAGAATATCGAACATCAGAGCCCTTTCACGATCAGTCAGGGTCTCCGCCTTGTTTTCAAACAAATCCGAAATGGTTGAGGCTAGGGTATTGCGGCTTTCAGTCGACTTTTGCCGGGCCAAACTGAGGAGATAGTCGCTGTCTATATTGTTAGCGCTTTGTTTTGACACAGTAAATTTCATCTTTATCTGAACTAAATCAAATCAGTGCACACCTTATAGAATCGAAACAAACGCGTCCATCTGTAAGAGCAATAACTAGATGCCTGACGAGCTGTTCAACCGGCGCGCTAGGGCCGTAGCATTCCGCATAGCCACACAATAGATGGAAAGCTGTGGGTTGGCCCCAACGCTGGTTGGGAACACCGAACCATCCATGACCGATAGGTTCTCGAGGTGGCGGTAACTCCCCAGCGTATCGAGTAGAGAGGTCCGGCTGTCACCGCCCATCGGGCACCCTCCCATCACATGGGCTGATCCCAGATACGCCTTGAAAATTTCCATAGGCAGTTGCTGAATTGCAGTCCGCGCTTCGGCCCAAGTTTTATACCGTCTTGCTTCCGTATGCAGCGGCAGAACTTCCTCGGCCCCAGCCGCAAACTGCATTTCAGCCATACTTAAATAAGCGCGTTTAAACCCGTCCCACATTGCATCGGAAATCGGATAATCGATAATCGGACTGCCGTCGTCATGCAAGGAAACGGTGCCGCCGATGCTTTCTGGGTGGAAACCGTCACGCATTAAGGCGATACAGGCATTCATATGAGGGAGCCGCGCCATCAGTTCGGCATGCCCGTGTCCGTGAATTTTCATCACCGCCGCACTGAGTTGCGGAAACAACGGCGGCACCTCGAGCTTATAGCCAATTTCGCCACCTGCGCTACCGGGCCAAAGGAAATGATCGCTATACAGCGACTGGGGCGCCCCATGAAAAGGCTCCACAAGTTCGGGCATCAAAGCCACCGAAACGTTGACCGGGTGAAGAAACGTCCGTTTGCCCAGCAAATCTTCCGGATCAGGCGCATTGCTTCGAAGCAATAAAGCAGGCGTTCCGATGGCGCCGCTTGCAAGCACGAAATGCCGGGCATTCACGGAAATACGTTTGCCAGTCGGCAGACGCCCCTCCCCATCTAGTGCGATAGCCTGAAGGCCTCCGACTTTACCACCCCGATGCAAAAGTCTTTCGGCCCGCGCTCGATGGACCAGAACACTTCCCAGGTCGAGCGCAGCCGGAACAGTAGTGACCAACATGGAGCGCTTGGCGTTGACCGGGCACCCCATGCCGCAATACCCCAAATTCTGGCAGCGCCGTACGTTGCGCCGAATAACCCCCCAGTGCCAACCGAGCTTTTCGGCTCCCCGTCGAACAACATTGTTATTTTCATTAGGATCGCCGGTCCAGGGTGCAATATCGAGCCTGCGTTCCACTTCCTGAAACCACGGGGCAAGCTTCGAGGGCGTATATTCCTCCATCCCCCAATGAGCCCGCCAATGAGCGAGAGTGTTGGCCGGAGTTCGGAAGCTGGTCGTCCAGTTGACCACCGTGGAGCCGCCAACGGCCTTGCCCTGCAGGATATTGATCGCGCTATCCTTAGTCTTACGAGCGGCATTTTCCTGATAAAGATCGCGAAAGGCGTCACTCTCCCGGAGTGAAAAATCCTGGTTAGTAAAGTATCCACCCTCCTCAAGCATCACAACCTTCAACCCGCTGGATGCTAAAATCTCAGCGGCAAAACCGCCACCTGCACCCGTGCCAATGACAGCCACATCGGCCTCCAGGGTGACATCGTCGCTCAGGGTCGAGGCGTCGATAACCTTGCGCGTCCTCATGCCGGGTCTTCCCCTTCCGGGCGGTCCACCTCGGGTGGACCGGCATAACCGGCACGTTCCCAAGAGGCAGGTTCGCCGTACCAAGCGGACATTATCATCTCATGGAGTGCGGCGTAGGCGCTGCGAAGTTGCGGAATGGAGCTTTCGCGCCAACGGTCGAGAAAGGCGTTCAGGTCGTATTCGGTCGCCGTCTCCCAGGGCGACCAGACCCGGGCCAGAAGCGCCCGCACCGGGGCCATATCCATTAAATTGAACAACAGCCTCAACTCGCTTTTAATGAAAGGCGCCAGTCGGTCGAGCGAGCCGTCAATCCGGCGAATCATCCCTTCCATATCTTCAGGACCAAAGGTCGCAGGAATCGCCCCGGCCAGGACGACGGGAAACAACGCTTTTAAAATGGCGACGTCGCTCGGCTCTAAAAACCGCAACTCCGAAGGCGGAATATCCACTGACGCCCAGGCATCGGCAAATGGCAAAGCGGTAAGCGAAGAGGCCGACAAGGCGACCGGTGCAGCGGCCCCCAGCTTCAGAAAGCGACGGCGATCGAGGTCGGGCAAACAAGGAAAGAACGGCTTCCGGTGGTCAATCATCAGTTTTAGCGGCCGATAAGGATTTTGAGCATCAGATTGGCGATCTTGCCGTAAGGCGGATAGAGCATAGCGGTCCCGGCCCATTTTGACTGGAAAAAAACCGGTTTTTTCTTGGAAAACGTTTCGAACCCTTCAAACCCATGATAATGCCCCATACCGCTCGGCCCTACCCCGCCGAAAGGCAGGTCATCCTGAGCGACATGCAAAACAGTATCATTGATCGTGACACCGCCGGAGATGGTCTCATCAAGCACCTTCTCCACATTGCCTTTGTCCTCATCGAAATAATAAAGGGCCAAGGGACGGGGCCGTTCATTGACGTAACGGATAGCCTCATCCAATGTCTGATAGGGGACGATGGGCAGAAGCGGACCGAATATTTCTTCCTGCATGACCCGCATGGACTCATCGACACCGATCAAAACGGTCGGCGAAATTTTACGCCCTTCCGGCTTAAAGGTTTCCTCGGCCGGATTAACCTCCATAATCACCGCTCCCTTGCTCTTCGCATCCTCAACAAGCGCCTTCAAGCGATCGTAATGGCGCTGACTGACGATGGAGGAATAATCACTATTCCCCTCAAAGGATGGATAGTGCTCAGCGGCGATTCGCGCGAAAGCTGCTGTAAAGTCGTCTATGCTTCCGGCGGGAACCAACAGGTAGTCAGGCGCGATACAAGTCTGTCCTGCATTCAGAAGCTTGCCGATAACGATCTTCTGTACCGCTTTGTCGATGGGAAAACCATCGGAAAGAATGGCCGGAGACTTCCCACCTAGTTCCAGCGTCACAGGCGTCAGATTTTCTGCGGCAGCCCGCATCACATAACGGCCGACCTGGGTCGAGCCAGTAAAGAATAGATGATCGAACGGCAACCGCGAAAAAGCCTCGGCGATATCTGGACCGCCCTCGACCACATGAACCTGATCCTCATCGAAGGCCTCGGCCAACAACTTAGCCGTCAAGGCTGAGGTGCGCGGCGTATATTCGGAAGGCTTGACCATGACGCGATTGCCTGCCGCCAGAGCCGCCGCCAAGGGGTCGAAAGCGAGAAACAGCGGGTAGTTCCAAGGCACGATGATGCCAATCACACCCAGGGGCTGATACTGAATGCGCGCTTTGGCTGGCTTGAACACCCAGGAAACGGCCCGTCCTTTGGAGCGCATCCAGCGCCGTAGGTTTTTACGCATGTGCTTGATGCTTGAAACACTGGCGAAAACTTCCGCTACAAGGGTTTCATGACGGGATCGGCAGCCGAAATCTTCGTTCAAGGCTTCGGCAAAGGCTTCCTTGTTATCGATCAGCAAGCGCTTCAGGCGATCCAGGCTTTCCAGCCGCACATCGAGCGCCGGGCCCTGGCCATGGCGGGTTGCGCTCCGCATGCGCTCAAAGACGGTTTTCATCCGTTCCGCACCAGGCACGTCAAGGGGGGTGGTCCGTTCCGTATCCATCATTTCGCTCCCAATTTCCGTCCTGCGGCCCGCCCGATGAAGTGCAAGCGTTCCTGCCAAGGCAAACGCCAGAAGTTGGTGGTGACGACGCCCTTGGTAAAGAAGGTTTTATGAGAGTAGTCAATCGCCACATCAACCATAACCGGCTTGCCGCTCCGACTAATTTCCAAAGCTTCACGGGCTATCGCTTTTAAATCATCCCCGCCATTCATCGCGAGAAAGGCGCTGTTGGTCGCTTCGGCAAGTTTTTGCACCTCGAATTCGGGTAAGGCCGCGCAAGTCTTACGAGCCAAAGCGATGTTCTGAAACTGAGCGATTTGCGCCAACTCCTTGTCGCGCAGAACAAAAGTCACCACGCCAAGCCCATAGTTGGCCGCTGTAAGCCCTTCAAGCCCGGTCATCAACAAAGCGCCATCGCCTGCAAAAGCAATCACGTCACGTTCCGGGTTAGCCGCCTTCGCCCCAATGGCGGCGGGCAAGGCATATCCCATGCAGGAATAGTCGACCGGCGCAAGGAACCGACCGGGCTTTTTAAGGCGTAGGTGTTCCATCGCAAGAAAAGTTCCATTGCCGCTATCGGTGGTGTAGATGGCATCTTCGGCGGCCGCTTTTTCAACGGCTGCAAAAAAGGCCGCTGGCGGCACCCGTCCATCACTCGTCTGTTTACGGCGGACGGCTAAAATAGCGGCATGGCCCTTGGCAATCGCTTCCTGCTCACTCCGGGCTGCCTTTCCTTCTCCAAGCTTTTCCCGTAAGGCTAAAAGGAAGGCCGCGGCATCGGCTTCGATAGCCAGTTTGGCTGGGTAGTTTTTATTGAACACCTCGGGTTCGATATCAACGTGGATCATGTTCTCCGGCGCATCCATGCCGTAGCTTCCCGTCGCTACCTCACCAAACCGGCAACCGATGGCCAAAAGGCAGTCACTGGCCTTGGAAATTTCACGCACGAATTTAGGTGCCGATTTACCGAACCCGTTCCATAGCCACAGCGGATGGTCTTCGGGAAAAACGCCCTTCCCCTGAAGGGTCGTCGCTACCGGCGCAGCTAAGCGCTCAGCGACCTGCATAAGGTCGTCCAGCGCATCCCGCGCGCCGTTGCCCACATAGATCATCGGTCGCTTTGCCCCGTTAAGCAAAGAAACCGCCTGATCAAGCAAATCATCCGCCGGAGTAGGCCTACGTATCTGCCCGCCCTGATAGGGGGTTTGTTCAACGTTCTGAACCAGCATGTAATAGTTGGCCGGAATTTCCACGGCAACAGGGCCTGGAGCGCCATCCTTGGCGAGATCAAAAGCCTCGCGAACGGTTTTATAAAGGCGGCTCGGCTCTTCTACTTTGAACGTCGCCTTGGTAACGGGCTTTAGCATCGCCAACTGATCCACGTCGTGTAATTGATAAGCTGCCCCCGTATCGTTGCGAATTCCAGCCGTCAGAACGACAAGCGGAATGGTGTCCATGAAAGCTTCGGCTACTCCGGAAAGACAATGGCTAACCCCCGCGCCAGGCACCACATTGACCACGCCGACACTTTTCGAACTACGCGAGACCGCATCGGCCATGAAAGACGCCGACTGCTCATCAGTCACCAGCACGGGCGTCACCTTGTCCGACTGAGCCATCGCATCGTAAAGCTCAATATTGTGAGTTCCCGGAATACCGAAGGCCAGGGTTGCACCTGCATCCTCCAACGCCTGAACGACGATTTCCGATCCGCGTTTCTTCATAGAACCGCTCTCCCTGCCTTTATTTCAGGCTTTTGTTTATCCTGCCTCAGAGGCGAAGATACAGCAAGCGCCGACCAATTAACGAATAGGTTAACACAGTGCCGAAAACGTAAACAAGTCGGGAGGGAAGGATAAAAAAAGCCCCCGCACACTAGGTCGGGGGCTTGAAGAGGGAGGAACGTTAGAGAACGTCTGCCAATAGAGATAGGAATCACACCACCTGCAAACAAGAATTAAAATTATTTTTCTCTAAAAAAAATGCATGGCGCAGATAATTGCATTTTATTTCAAACACATAGACTTTAATCATCCTCTTCAAGAGCAGCCAGCATTGGAGCATTTTTCTCAATATGCTTGATCTTATCAAGGCCCTGGCGCATCTCGGCCATAATGAACTCGGCCTTTTTGATCGGCCCCCCCATATCCTTCTTGGGAAACATACGCTGCCAATGATCCATCTTGACCCACAAGGCGCAAAGGATACCGCCGGTCGTGACATGATAGTTTTTGATCAGGCTTTCCACTTTACGAAAGCGCGTAGCGCTGATGTCGTTCCACATCTCGGAGGTGCTGCGGTCGAAGTTTTCGAACCGTCCCGAGATTTCCGCCGTCAGATTGTTCAGCGTCGCTTCCACGGTTTCGCAGGTCTTCATCAGGTGTCGATCCTGCTTAAGTTGCCAGTTGTCCTTAATTTCCCGCATGGAAGTAATGAAATTCTCAATGAGCGGTTCGATGGTGTCGAGACACTGCCGGTAGTAGGACAAGGAGAGGAAAATATCGCCGTAATCCTCAAGAAACTGAGGGACTTCATAAACATCGATGCCCAACCCTTCAGCCATGAGTCTTAAAGACTCCATGGCCTTACCCTTGTCGGGGTATTTGAATAGCCTGAGGATATCGTCGAAATCGTCAACCTGTACGTCCGTGCCGCCATAGATGCGCTTGATTAACGGACGGGTGAAAGTCGTCATATAACGATTGAGCTCTTCCTGCTTGGCCTGAGAAAGCTGTAAATCATTGATATCATTGACCTGAATCCCCGCACGACGGAGTGACATACGCAGGCTGTAAACATCGTAGCTTGGCAGAAGGGAAAGCTGCATTAAAAGGCTGCGATCCGGAAAGTCGGCTGTTTCGGGCCACTCGAAAAGATGTCCGAGTTCATTGATGTAGAATTGGCCGCTGCCAATGTCATCGTCGTGAAATACCTCCACGACGGACTCAAGCCGCATATTCTTAATCATCCTCGCCGTTCGCAGAGGCTTGGTCTCCAACGGGACGAGAGAAAGCGGCAGGGCATAGAGCGCATCTCGGTCGTCTTCAAGCGGCAAGGGCTTGAGGGTTTTATCCTCATTACCGAAATCTATTTCAATCTTGTCGTTCAAAGCGCACCCACCGAGAATTGTCAACTTGTCTCCTTTTATGGAAGCAAGCTGTTTTATATTTTGTTAGCACGATCAGCGTTGCGAGAAAAAGTTACTTACTGGTCATCACCCAGACACCATCCCAGGCATCTTTCGGTGGCTCTTCGAGTAGGTGCTCGCAACGACCGATATAGGTTTCGGCCAATTTATCCTCGGGATTCGCCTTAAGGACCTGCTTGAAAGACTTGATCGCCTTTTCGAACTCCCCAGCATGATAGAGTTCACGACCCGATTTGAAATAGTTCAACCCATCGATCAGGTTGGGATAGGACTCTTCGTTGTGGAAATCCATCACCTCATAGACCCGCACCGGCTTGGTCTTGCCTTTGACGATCACATCATCCACATCGCGTATACGGTAGGTTCCCCTGACTTTATTGTAGGTATTTTCGCTGATCAGAAGTTTGGCATTGTATTGCTTACAAGCACTTTCAAGACGCGCCGCTAGGTTCACCCCATCGCCAATCACCGTATAGTCCATGCGCTTTGGCGAACCGATGTTCCCCGAAACCACCGCATCAGTATTCAATCCTATCCCGATATTGACCGGATGGACGTCGCGTTTGAGACGGTCAGCGTTAAATTCCTGCAAAACTGTGAGCATGGAAATGGCAGATCGCATGGCACGATCTTCATCATCGCCGTGCGCAATGGGAATACCGAAAGCGGCCATGATGGCATCACCGATGAACTTATCAAGCATCCCCTCTTCTTCGGTGATGCAATCCACCATCAGCGTGAAATATTCATTGAGCAGGCTAACCGTACCCTGCGCTCCCAACTCTTCGGTCAGCGTGGTGAAACTTCGAATATCGGAGAACAAAATCGTCGCTTCTTTACTGGCGCCACCAAGAATTTCCTCACCACTGCCCAGCAATTGATCAGCCAGAGCCGGGTCCATATAACGCGCCATGGTCGACTTAACCCGTTTTTCCGAGCTGATGTCTTCAATCATCAGCATGGTCCCGAGTTTGTTCTTTTCTTCGTCAAACAACGGCAAAACCGTCAGATTAACTGATAGGTCTTCTTCACCCTTAAGGCTAGCATCCATGAAATGTGCGGATTCCAGGGTTTCATCGACCCGGTCAATCTTTTCAATCAGCCAAGCATTTTCGTCGATGAAAAATTCTTCCGCCTGCTTATCGAGAATATCCTCTGGCTCAACATTAAACAGCCTCAGACCAGCTGCGTTGCAGGTAACGATTTTGCGCTCTTCATCGGTGGTAATCACACCGTTGGACATACTTTCAAGCATGCTTTCGTTGTAGTTCTTCATCGCCTGAACGTCAGCGAAGAGCTTGGCGTTCTCAAGGCCGATGGACACCTGAGCCGTGAAGGCTTTGAGGCGAGATTCGTCTTCTTCGGTGAACGGACCGCCACGCTTATTCAGCACCTGCGTCACACCGATGGTTTTGCCTTCCTTGTTAATCACCGGAACGCAAAGGATGGAGCGCGTGAAGAAACCTGTCTGTTTGTCGAACGCCGGATTGAAACGTAGGTCGGCGTAGGCATGGGGAATGTTCACCGTTTCTGACGAGGTGAAAACTGCCCCGGCGATGCCCAAATGGTTAGGGAAACGGATTTGGGTGGTTTCCAACCCCTCCCCCACCTGCGACCAGAGCTCATTGGTCTTTTCATCATTGAGAAACAGGGTCGAGCGGTCGGCGTTGAGCATGCGAGTCGCTTCGCTCATCACTTTACGCAACAGTTCCTTCAAATCGATCTCCGACGTCAGGTCGGCAACAATATCGAGGAACTCAAGCTCCTGCATGCGCGAGCGCTGCATGTCTTCGGCATACTGCGCGCTCTGTAAGGTGATTGCGGCCTGGGTAGTAATCGCCTGAAGAACCGACTGATCTTCTTTGGTGAACCGGGCATCCTTCAGCTTATTAAGCATCTGGGCGACGCCAATGATTTCGCCCTTCACCGTCCTGATGGGAACGCAGAGGATATTTCGGGTTTTAAAGCCGGTGGTTTTATCGACCGTGTGATTGAAGCGGTCATCTTCGTAAGCGTCTTCAATTACTTCCGGCTCGCCGGTCGTAAAGACCGCACCGGCAATCCCGCTGTTGTTAAGCAGTCTGATTTCCCGGCGATGGGTTCCCATGGCGACACGGGAATAGAGTTCGCCGGTTTGTGGATCGTTGAGGAACAACGTGCCGCGTTCGGACTTGGTTTCCCGGGCGGCAATCTCAACCAAGGTTTCAAGTACTTCCTCAAGCGTTTCGATCCCGGCAACCGTGTGAGAGACATCAAGCAGCATCTCAGCCCGGCGTAAACGCTTTGCCTCCTCGCGCGCGAGCGCTTGCGCTGCTTTTTTCGCGTTCGCAGCCTCCCTTTTCTTTTTAGCGACGCTAGCTTCCACCGTTCCCCTCCAACTGATCTCTCAAGCCCGCAATCGTGTCTTGCAATTGCTTCAGCTCATCCCGTTGCTCGCGAGCCATATGTTGTATTTTGGCATCTGCATCGGCACGTTCCAGTTCCATTTGCTCGCGCAGGGCAGAAATTGTTTTTGTTAGTTCATCCGCCTCGGCGCGCGCCTCGACAACTGCCTGCTGAACCCGTTGATCGGCATCGAACCGCACCTTTTCCAACTCATCGCGCAGGGCCTGGGCAGTTTCTTTCAGCTGCGCCGCCTCTTTATTCCCTTCCGATACAGCCGACCCCACCGCCTGCTCGCCTTCCAGCCGCTGATGTTCCAACTGATCCCGCAATGCCTGGGCTGTATCTTTTAATTGGGCCACTTCCTTGGCCCCTTCGGCTACGGCTTTCTGCACGGCCTGCTCACTGTTGAACTTTTCCTGTTCCAAGCGGTCGCGCAAGGTCGCAATGGTGTCGCGAAGCTGCCGATTTTCAGCCTCGATTGCATAAGCCTTTTCACGGTCCAGCTCTGTCTCGACAACGCGCCCGGCCATCCTATCGTCCCAAATTGATTAGGGGCATCCATCATACAGAATGCCGTTTCGTCCCATAACCTAACGATGACAGTCACTTAGATGGTTTGTCAACGAGATGCGTTGGCTTTTTTTATTTCTTCAAAAATATAACTAAGCCAACCAAGCCGCATCATCGATCATAAACTGGGCCGTTTCGGCGCCCTGCCATTGGTTGATCCGTAATCGTCCGGCAATGTGCAGCGGCGCGCCCGAATGTTTCAACAGCGCTTCACCGACACCGCTTTCCATGGCTCGAAAAGCAATTGCCTTTAATCGTCCGCCATCAGGTCCAGTGAGCGCACAACTGACATGCACCTGATCTTTACCCACGGGGCGAGCGTCCATAATTCTCGCACCTGAAATGGCGAAGCGTGGCTCTGGGTTTCCCGCCCCATAGGGCGCTAGTGCCTCCAACTGCTTCACCATTTGCACGGAGACGCCCTTAACCGTCACCACCCCATCTAATTTGAGGGTCGGCACGATCTTCTCTTCAGCAATGCGAGCGGCGAAGCGTTCGGCGAGGAACGACCTGAAAGCCGGGAGATTTTCTTCCTTCAACGTAAAACCGGCAGCCATGGCATGGCCGCCGCCTTTTTCGAGCAACCCAGCCTGCCGCGCGGCAATCACCGCCGCACCAAAATCGACCCCGGAAATGGATCGGGCCGATCCTGTCGCCATCCCGTTTTCAATAGCGATGGCGCAAGCCGGAATGTTGTAGCGTTCCTTCATACGGCTCGCCACAATTCCGATGACGCCCGGGTGCCAGCCTACTCCAGCAGCAAAAGCCAAGGCCGACGGAGGCTCTTTCTCGGCCTCAATCATCGCCATCGCCTCGTTTAATATCGCCCCTTCGATCTCTTGGCGTTCCGCATTGAAGGCGTCCAACCGCTCGGCAATTGTCCGGGCTTCATCATGGTCTTCTATAGCAAGCAACCGCGAAGCCAGGTCCGACTGACCAACACGCCCGCCCGCATTGACCCGAGGCCCGAGAATAAAGCCCAGATGATAAGCTCCCGGCGTTTCATCAACACCAGCAACATCACTCAAAGCCGTAATGCCGGGATTGAGCCGCTTGCCCATCACTTTGAGGCCTTGTCGAACAAAGGCCCGATTGACCCCCTTCAAGGGCACCACATCGCAAACTGTGCCGAGCGCCACGATATCGAGCCAGTCGAGCAGATTGGGCTCTCGCCCGCCATTGAAGAACCCCTTTTCCCGCAAGGTTTTATTCAGTGCGACCAAAACCAGAAACGTCACCCCTACTGCCGCCATATGGCGATGCGAGCTGGTTTCGTCCAAGCGACAGGGGTTAACGACGGCAAAAGCAGGCGGCAATAGGCTTTCGGCTTCGTGATGGTCGATAACGATAATATCCAACCCGGCGTTTCGACCAGCTTGGAGGGCGTCATGGGCCGTAGTGCCGCAATCCACCGTAACAGCCAAAGAGGCTCCATTTCCCCGCAATTTTTCAAGAGCCGGACCATTAGGACCATAGCCTTCGGTCAAGCGGTCGGGAATATAGACTTCATAGGCCGCACCGACTGACCGGAGATATCGAACGACCAAGGCCGATGAGGTGGAGCCATCCACGTCGTAATCACCGAAAACCGCAATTTTCTCGCCCTCAATAATCGCCTTGGTGAGCCGGTCGGCGGCCTTATCCATATCTTTTAGATGGAAGGGATCGGGAAGAAGCGCGCGTAGGGTCGGCTCGAGAAAAACTTCCGCTTCGTCTAAAGAAACGCCGCGCGACGCCATGACCCGCCCGGCGACTTCGGGAATGCCCAAACGTTGCGCCATGGCCAGGGCGATACGATCATCGCCTTCAAGCAGTTCCCATCGCTTCCCGGAAAGAGACTCGCCGACGTTAAGGAAAGCCTCAGCCACGCTCGATCAGCCCTCGTCGCCCACCGGCGTCAGCGGTGCGGTAATGAAATCGTGATGGGCTTCGATATAACGCACCGTACCCGTTTTAGCCCGCATGACCAAAGAGTGCGTGTAACCGCCACCGGCATGGAAGCGCGCGCCTTCAAGAAGCGCACCGTCGGTCACGGCGGTTGCGGCAAAAGTTACATCGCCACTGGCCATATCATCCAGGCGATACTTCCGGTCCATGTCCTCAACACCATAGTCCTGGGCGAGGCGGCGCTCATCGGGATTACGAAACACCAACCGCCCTTCCATCTGCGCCTTGACGCAGGAAAGCGCAGCAGCGGCTAAGACACCTTCCGACGCCCCGCCGATTCCCATATAAACGTCCACACCGCTTTCTTCGCGGCAGGTGGCGATGGCGGCACTCACGTCGCCGCCCTGAATCAGCTTAATGCGCGCCCCCGCACCTCGAATTTTGCCAATCAAATCACTGTGACGCGGACGGTCGAGCACACAGACTACCAAATCGGAAACATCCATACCCTTAGCTTCGGCAAGATTATGGAGGTTCTCCGCCGGGGTCAGGTCCAGATCGATCACACCGTCCGGCAAATGGCTTCCGACGGCAATTTTGTCCATATAGAGCGGCGGAACTTTAAGGAAACTCCCCTCTTCGGCCATGGCGACCACCGAAAGGGCTTCGTTGCCACCGAGCGCAGTTAAAGTCGCCCCTTCCAGTGGGCGTGCGGCCACATCGACCTTGACTCCTTGGCCATTACCAACCTTTTCGCCGATATAGAGCTTTTCTGCTTCCCCTTCCAAGCCTTCACCGACAATCACCTTACCGTCGATATAAAGCGTACCGAGGGCCTCGTGCATATCGTTGATGGCTGCACGGTCGGCAGCAATTTCATCGCCATGCCCCATCCAGCGTGAAGCCGCCAAGGCCGCCGCTTCCGTTACGCGCACCGCCTCCATGGCCAGGTTACGATCTCCGACAGGGTGTTGCCCCATGTTTTCAATCCTCTTATCGCCAGTTAGTACGAAAAGGTTTCGATCCTAATCATTCTGGGCTCTTCAACCACGGAATCAAGAGCGCCAATGGTTTTTAAAGCCGCACTCATGGCCGACTTCTCGGTCTCATGCAGTGTCAAAACCAGCGGCACCGTCCCTCCCGGCGCACGGCCGCGCTGAATGACGGACTCCATGGAAACCTCGTGCTCGCTCAAAGCCGAGGCAATATCGGCAAATACACCGGGACGATCCAAAACCATCAGGCGCACGTAGTAAGGGCCGCAATGGCTCCCCATGGGAGCGGGCTCCAAAGGTTTCAGCGCATCCGCCGGCACACCGAATGTCGGCTGGGTGCGGCCTCGCGCGATATCGATGATGTCCGAAACCACTGCCGAGGCCGTCGGTCCCTCTCCCGCACCACGTCCTTCATAGACGGTCGTATCGATATAGTCGCCATCAACGACCACGGCGTTAAACACCCCTTCAACCTTGGCGATGGCGGCAGCTTTAGGGACCATACAAGGCTGAACGTTCTGCTCGATCCCATTTTCCGTTTTTACCGCCATACCCAAAAGCTTGATGCGATAGCCCAGTTCTTCGGCAAACTCGATATCGACCGGCGAAACGTGGCGAATGCCTTCGATATTCACCTCATCAAAATTCACTTCGGTGCCGAACGCCAGACTGGTCAGGATGGCCACCTTATGAGCGGCGTCCACGCCGTCCACGTCAAAGCTCGGGTCGGCTTCCGCATAGCCCAGATCCTGCGCTTCTTTAAGCACATCTTCGAAATCCCGTCCCGTCTCACGCATTGTGGTCAGGATGTAGTTACAGGTGCCGTTGAGGATGCCGTAAACTTGACTGATGTTATTGGCCGCCAAGCCTTCCCTCATGGCCTTGATGATCGGAATACCACCGGCCACGGCTGCTTCGTAGCCCAGCGTCACGCCCGCACCGTCGGCCGCTCGACCCAAAGCCGCACCATGATGGGCCAGCAGCGCCTTATTGGCGGTGACCACATGCTTGTTCTTGGCGATCGCCCGCTCAACCAGGGTCTTGGCGATTCCCCCTGATCCACCGATCAATTCGACAATGACATCGATATTGTCCTGCTCGGGCAATTTAGCGGCATCGTCAAACCATTCGATCCCATCCATGGGAACGCCATGATCGACATCCCTGTTGCGCTCGGCAACAGCGACAACCTCGACCGGGCGTCCACAGCGTTGAGCCAACAGGTCTTTGTTTTCAATAATGATTTTCAACGTTCCGCCACCAACGGTGCCGAGCCCGGCAATGGCGACTTTCAAGGCTTCACTCATATTAATCGTCGTCCCCTACCGGCTAACCGTTATTGTGGCGCGCCAGGAAAGTTTTGATGTTGCGGATGGCTTGGCGGGTCCGTTGAACGTTTTCGACCAGACCGAAACGGACAAATCCCTCGCCGTGTTCACCGAAACCGAGCCCTGGAGAAACGGCCACCTCGGCCTCTTTCAGCAGCAGCTTGGAAAATTCCACGGACCCCATGTCTTTAAACTGCTCAGGCAACGGAGCCCAGGCAAACATGGTGGCTTCGGGGCTGGGAATATCCCACCCCGCGCCCGCCAGTCCTTCGACCAGCACGTCGCGGCGCTCTTTATAAAGCTGACGGACTTCATCGACACAATCCTGCGGACCATTCAAGGCTGCCGCTGCGGCAACCTGAACCGGCGTGAACGCACCGTAGTCGAGATATGACTTAATGCGGGTCAAAGCGGCAATCAGTTTTTTGTTGCCCGCGGCAAATCCGATGCGCCAGCCCGGCATGGAATAGGTCTTGCTCATGGAATAGAACTCGACCGCAATGTCTTTTGCGCCTTTGACCTGAAGGATCGAAGGCGGCGGGTTATCGTCGAAATAAATCTCAGCATAGGCCACGTCGGAAAGAATGTAGATGCCGTGCTCTTTACAGAAAGCAACAACCCGCTCGTAGAAATCCAGATCGGCCAGTTCCGCCGTCGGGTTGTTTGGGTAGTTTAGAACCACTGCCGAAGGCTTGGGAATGCTGTGGATGACAGCATGCTCCAACGAGGTAAAGAAAGTCTCGTCGGGCTTGATCGGAATGTTCCGCACCGCAGCCCCGGCAATAATAAAGCCGAACTGGTGGATCGGGTAACTGGGATTGGGTACCAAAATCACATCGCCCGGACTGGTGATCGCCATGGCGAGGTTGGCTAAACCTTCCTTTGAGCCCAACGTCACGACGGCTTCGGTTTCGGGGTCGATATCGACGCCAAAACGACGTTCGTAGTAAGACGAGAGGGCTTTGCGCAAACCGGGAATGCCGCGCGACTGCGAATAGCGGTGCGTCTTAGGGTTTCCAACGGTTTCCTTCAGCTTCTCGACAATATGGTCGGGCGTTGCCGAGTCCGGGTTGCCCATACCGAAATCGATAATGTCTTCACCGGCAGCGCGGGCGGCGGCCTTCATCGCGTTGACTTCGGCGAATACGTAAGGCGGCAAACGTCTGATGCGGTGAAATTCCTGATCCATGATCTCGTGTCTCGTAAGTTAGCTCGAAATGAAGAAGCCTTGTCGGACCGGAAGTCTTTCCTCCGGTCCGACAAGGCTTTTTAATACCGGAATGACTTCGTTTCTAGTAGTCGATGTAAATTTCTGCTCGCCGGTTTCCGGCCTCGCCCGAAGGCATGACTTCATAATAGACCGGCTCATTGTCGGCCATCGCCCCTACGTATAGATTGTTGGCGGCAATGCCGAGCTTGAGAAAGGCTTTCGCGACCGTATCGGCCCGCGAAGTCGAAACGTCCCAATTGACCATTTTATGGCGCACCGGATCCATATTGCGGGTCCGGCTACTGGCGTGGCCGACAACACGGATCGTGCCGCCGCGTTCTTTGTGCAGGGCAACAACCTTTCTAAGGATGGCCTGCTCTCTCGACCCCAGCCCTGCAGCGCCATTGCCGAACTGAATCACGGCAACCTTGAAAGAATTGGCTACGGCGGCCGGATTGAAATCGCTCAACGGATGAGCGCCATTCTTGCTAACCACCGAAGCGACCATGCGCGAGGTCGGCGCGCCACTGCTCGCCTGCATGGGCGACATGGTCGCCTGACCGCCTTGGTAAACGCCGCTACTGGAAATCACCACCGTTTCGGAGGGATAATAGCCGCCAGTATTAATCGGCTGGGGCTGACCGCCGGGACGGCTCGGTGCGCTGGTCCCGCTATAGGGCAGACGCTGGGCCAAATTGGCTTTGTAGATTTCCTGCAACGTCATGCCCTGGGTATTAACCGGTGCTTGAGCTTGCATAGGGGCCGCCGCCTGCTGCATCGGCTTCGGCGCAGGAGTGGCCGACGCCGTCTCTTGGGTTGCTTGTTCGGCTGCGGCAGTTTCCGGCTGGAGGGGAGAAACCGCCTCACCCTGGCGGGCAATACTTTCCGAAGAGTACTGTCCCTGCTGAGTATCAGCGACAAAGCCTTCGGAGACTTGAGCCTCCTGAGCTTGTTCGGCCTTAGCCCGCTCTGCATCGCCCGGCAACGGCGGATATTTTCCGTCGCCTTCAGTCTCTGCCGCCTCTTTGACCTCGACCGGCTGGCCGTCTGCGGCCTCAGCTTCTTCATCGTCGGAAATGGCATCTACCGTACTGCGATACCATTCGGCCGGGTTCAAAGCATCGGGAACAGAAGAGCACCCTGCGGCAACGAGCGGCAAGGTCAACGCCAAGACAAGGCGACCTTTATGCCAAATGCGGCTCGAACCTAACGCCATTTTTGAAAACTGCATCGTCCCCGATCCCCTCGAAATTCGTCCCTTGGAACACAATGCGCATCCTAAATGATGCATCTTGGTTTCCGGTTGTTAGAGTGCCCCAAATTGGTTAACAGTAAGCGAACCGCTTTCGGTGTATCGCATCCACCGTCCTACGACAAGGTTGACGATGATTTAAACTGCAATATTTCCACGCTATGAACACTGAAATCCAAACCCAGTTAACTTGAGGGAAGCATAAGGGAAACAGACATGGCAGATCAACAGCAACAAGAGGCTAAACTGCTGGACCCGAAGGAGTTTTCCTCGGCCATGACGGATATCCTCAACCGCAGTCATCGCATCCTCAATGATTTTCTAAGTAAGCAGGCGTCTCAGGATGGCAGCGGCGATCTTGATCCATTGAACATTGGCAACGCATTTCTTGAGCTTTCAACCAAGCTCGCAACGGATCCCATGCGCCTGATGAACGCCCAGGCGAACCTGTGGCAAAATCAGATGGAGCTCTGGCAAAGCGCCTCATTGCGTTGGCTGGGACAGGAAGAAGAGCCTTATGTGAAGCCGGAAAAAGACGACCATCGCTTCAAGGACACGGCCTGGAACGACATCCAACTGTTTGACTACATTAAACAATCCTACCTGCTAACGTCACGCTGGATGCAGGATTTGGTTGCCGGAGTTGACGGTCTTGAACCGGCGACACACCGCAAAGTAGAGTTCTATACCAAACAATTTGTCGACGCGATGGCGCCGACCAACTTCGTCATGACCAACCCTGAAGTTCTGCGCGCCACGGCCGAAACTGGCGGCGAAAACCTGATTCACGGCCTGCAGAACTTGCTCGAAGACATGGAGCGCGGCAAAGGCATTCGGATGACCGATGAGACGGCCTTTGAAGTAGGCGTCAACGTCGCCGCCTCCAAGGGCAAGGTCATTCACCGCAACGAATTGATGGAATTGATCCAGTTCTCACCATCTACCGAGAAGGTTTACAAAACGCCGCTGCTCATCGTCCCGCCCTGGATCAATAAGTATTACATTCTCGACCTTCGCCCCTCGAACTCGTTTATTAAATGGGCGACCGACCAGGGACATACGGTATTCATCATCTCCTGGATCAACCCAGATGAAAAAATGGCGGGCGAGTCCTTCGAGGACTACATGAATCTCGGCCCTTTGAAAGCAATTGATATTGTCACCAAGACCACCGGGCAGGAAAAGGTCAACGCCATCGGTTATTGCCTGGGCGGAACGCTTTTAGCCGCAACCCTGGCCTACATGGCCGTCAAGAAAGACGACCGAGTGGAAAGCGCGACCTTTTTCACGACCCTGACCGATTTCAAGGAAGCCGGCGACCTCAGCATCTTCATTGATGAGAAACAACTCGAAAACATCGACCACATCATGGAAGAACAGGGGTATCTCGATGGTTCAGAGATGGCGACCACCTTCAACATGCTACGCGCCAACGATCTGATCTGGTCATTCGTCGTCCACAATTATCTCTTGGGCAAGGATCCCTTCCCCTTCGACCTGCTCTATTGGAATTCGGATTCGACCCGTATGCCACGGGCCATGCACAGTTTTTACCTTCACCAAATGTACGAAAAAAACAAGCTGGTGGAACCGGGCGGCATCACGCTCAATGGCGTTGACATCGACCTTCACCAAGTCAAAACGCCGATCTACATGATCTCAACCAAGGAAGATCACATCGCCCCTTGGCGCGCCACCTACGCCGCCACCCAACTCTATAAAGGGCGGGTTCGCTTTGTATTGGCCGGTTCGGGCCATATTGCAGGCGTGGTCAACCCACCCGCATCAGGCAAATACGGCTATTGGACCAACGAAAAACTCCCCGCCTCACCCGGCGCTTGGCTAGATAGCGCTAAAAAGAACGAAGGATCCTGGTGGACCGACTGGCAAAAGTGGATTCAGCCTCACGCAGGCGGTCGAAAAACCGTTCCCGCCCGCGATCCGGCGAAAGGAAAAGCCAAGGCCCTCTGTGATGCTCCGGGAGAATATGTAAGGGTGCGGCTTTAGAGGACCGAGCCGTTCCCGCCTATTCTTCGTCGTCTTCCCAGAATTCTTCGCCGTCATTCGGGATTTCATCGGTGCCGAGATAGGCCATCATTTCATTGTATTCCTGACCCAACAGACGATAGCCCTCTACGCCTTCTGTGAACATCGGCATATCGTCTTCCGTCAGGTCGCGCATCTTTTTAGCGGGCGTTCCAGCCCAAAGCTCACCCGCTGGAACCCGTTTTCCGGGGCCGACCAAAGCACCGGCGGCAACCATTGCACCGCTTTCCACCACGGCGCCATCCAGAATCGTCGCCCGCATGCCGATAAAACAGCCGTCTTCAAGCGTGCATCCGTGAATGAGGGCCGAATGTCCGATCAGTATGTCCGATCCGATATAGCAACCAAATTTCCCGCCCGTTACATGAACAACCGTACCGTCCTGGATGTTGGAGCGCTCACCGACACGGATTTCATGGACATCGCCGCGTAGGGTGCAACCGAACCAGATGCTCGATTCAGCTCCAATCTCTACATCCCCGATCAGGGCCGCGGTAGGCGCAATGAAAGCGCTGTCATCTATCCGCGGCCAAGTCCCTCTCCAGGGATATTTAAAATCAGTCATTCTTTCCTCGAATTCTCAGTCAGTTTCATTATTTGCTCAGCCACTGCCTTAAGCGCTCAGTGACAGCTTCTGGTTTTTCCATGGTCGACAGGTGGCCCGCCCCTTCGATAACCGCCAGATCGGCCTGCGGGATTATACGGGCCATTTCCTCATGCACCTCAACCGGGGTCAATTGATCGAGTTCTCCCACCAACACCAACGCCGAACAGGTAATCGCCTTTAATGTTTGGGTGCTGTCTGGACGGGACATGATAACCTTTTGCTGATCGATGAAACCTTGAACGCCCGTATCTAAGGCCATTTGCACAGCCTCGCTCACAAATGCTTCATCAGCCAATTTTTCCTTCGCCACCCAGCCGGGCAACAGGTTCCGCATCACCTCTTCGATACCGACTTCCCTAGCCCGCTTCATAGCCGTCCGGCGCCCTTCCGATTGCTCAGGGCGATCAGCCAGATAGGCGGTATCGAGCAAAGCAATTCGGTCGATCCGCTCTGGCGCTTGGCGGAAAATTTCCATGGCCGTGTAGCCGCCCATGGACAGACCGGCCAACGCGAAACGCTCCGGCGCTTCAGCCAGAATTCGTGTCGCCAGGTCGGCAACCGTAGAATGACCGCGGTGATCGATTACCTGCGGGATTGCAATATCGCCAAGGTTTTCGACCTGATGATTCCAAAGCCTCGCCGTACAAAGCAGTCCGGGAATGAGAATCAGGGGAACACGGTCACTCATAGCCATTCCTTTTCTATCCTATTTAATCAAAGACGAGAGTTCCTTGAACTCGTGTGTTCCGGCTTTTTTCAACCACTCGAAAACCACCATTTCCGTGGTCACGGCCTGTGCCCCTGCAGCCTGCATCCGGGCCATCGCAACCCGTTTGCTTTCCGGTTTGCGCGAGGAAACCGCATCCTCAACGACAAAAACCCGATAGCCCAGCTCGATCAACTCCAGCACGGTCTGCAAAACGCAGACATGGGCCTCGGTCCCGCAAACCACCGCCTGCTTTCGCCCCAACTCACGTAACCGTCGTTCGATTTCCGAATCGGATAGACAGGAAAAATGCATTTTCTCCAGGGTGTTTTCCGCTTCGGCCAATTCAGCGATATCAGGAACGCTATGTCCCAGGCCCTTGCTGTATTGTTCTGAGACCAGCCCCGGCACATCAAGACGTTTGGCCGCCTGCATCAGAATGCGGGCGTTGGCGATGACCCGCCCGCCCTCATGGATTGCCGGTATCAGCCGTTCCTGCAAATCAACGACGATAAGCACCGATTCGTTGGCCTTCATACGCATAGTGTCTGCCTTTTCTCTTCTTACGGTTTGGGGAGACTACTCCTCCCAGCTTTCGCCCGGCAAGCTTTCCGTGGTGCGAAAAGCACACTTCCCATGCCAATTTGCAACGCAAGGGACGCCTCTGGCGTTGACTTGCGCCAAGGACCCCCTATTATCCCCTCGCAAATAACCCAAACGGTGGAATAATTAAGCCGTCCACGACAAGCCTCTGGGCAACAACGGGTAATCCATAGTAGATGAGTTTTGAAGAATTAGGTTTGGGCGAAGAGGTCCTCAAGGCCGTCGCCGAGGCGGGGTATTCCACCCCGACCCCCATTCAGGAAAAAGCTATTCCCATCGTTCTGATGGGCCGTGACGTTCTGGGATGCGCCCAGACAGGAACCGGTAAGACTGCTTCTTTCACCTTACCGATGATTGAAATTTTGGCCTCAGGCCAAGCGAAGGCCCGCATGCCGCGCTCACTGATTCTTGAGCCGACGCGCGAACTGGCCGCCCAAGTCGCCGAAAACTTCGAGAAGTACGGTAAGCACCACAAGCTGACCATGGCTCTGCTGATTGGCGGCACTTCCATGGCCGACCAGACAGCAGCGCTCGACAAAGGCGTTGACGTACTAATCGCGACACCTGGCCGACTGCTCGACTTATTTGAACGTGGTGGCCTACTGCTTAACGACGTGCGGACCCTGGTGATCGACGAAGCCGATCGGATGCTCGATATGGGCTTCATTCCGGATGTCGAAAAAATAGTCTCGTTGATCCCAACCATCCGCCAGACCCTATTTTTCTCAGCCACCATGCCGCCCGCAATCCGCAAGTTAGCCGATGCATTTTTGATGAACCCCAAAGAAATTACCGTGAGCCGCCCGGCAACCACAGCCGATACGGTAACCCAGGGACTATTCATGATGAAAGGCACCGGCATGGGCAGCCATGTCGCCCGTGAAAAACGGGAAGTCCTGCGCAAACTGCTTAATGCGGATAACGTTAAAAACGCTATTATTTTCTGTAACCGTAAACGCGACGTTGGCATTGTCTACCGTTCGCTGGAACGTCATGGATTCAACGTCGGGCAACTTCACGGCGATATGGTCCAGTCGGCTCGTATGGAAGTGCTATCCAAATTCAAAGACGGTGAAATCACGATGCTGGTTTGCAGCGATGTCGCCGCCCGGGGACTCGATATCAAGGAAATGAGCCATGTGTTCAATTTCGACGTACCGACCCACGCCGACGACTATGTGCACCGTATCGGTCGTACGGGCCGTGCCGGCAACCAGGGGACGGCCTATACGCTAGCCACCCGCGACGACGCCAAATATCTCGACGCCATTAAACGGACTATTGGCAAGCCGATTCCCGAGATTAAGACCGAGGGCGAAGCCACAAAACAAGAGCCACCCGCATCTGATAAAAACGAAGAGAAACCTCAGCGTGCCCGTGGTCGTGGACGGGACCGTTCGGAAGAACGCAAGGATCGCCCGCAACGGGAGGAGCGCCAAGAAAAGCCTAAGCGCGACCGTAACAAGGGTCGTCGGCGCCGCGAAGAAGAAGACAAAGAACCTGACGCCCCGATTAAAGGCATGGGCGACCAGGTTCCTGCCTTCATGATGCGTTCGGCCATTGAAGAGCCGAAGAAAACACCGACAAAGAAAGCAGTCAAAAAGCCCGCTGCGAAGAAAAAAACGCCCGCCAAGAAAAAGGCTGCGGAAAAAGAATCCGCAAAAGAAGACACAGGCGAAACCAAGAAAAAAACCACACGTCGTCGCACGACAAAAAAGCCTAAAGAAAGCCCCAAAGCGGCTGAGACGCCGCAACCGGCTGACGAAAAACCTACGGCCGCACCGGACGACGCCAACCAGGAAGCCTAACAACGGAAAGACGAAGCCATGCAGACAATTTTCGTTCAGGTGAAATGTGAGATGGGCAAGGTTTACGATGTGGCCAACGAAGCCATTGAGGTCGAGCCGGTTTCCGAGGTCCACTCCATCTCGGGCCGCTTCGACCTAATGATCAAATGCTACCTGGACGACGACCAGGATATCGGCCATTTCGTTACCGAAAAAATTCAAACCCTTAATGGGGTCGCCGATACCTATACCACGGTCGCCTTCAAGGCCTTTAAATAGCGCCCCTTTTCGGTGTGAAAGGACCGCAGCCATGCTGACGGTTTCCGGTCTCCATCGCTCTGGTCTAACGCCAATTTCTCTCACCGTTTCGCCAAGCGAATGCATTAGTCTTTCAGGGCCCTCGGGTTCCGGGAAGAGTCTTTTTCTGCGCGCCATCGCCGACCTCGACCCAAATCAAGGGGATGTATCCCTGGACGATCGGCCCCGAGAAAGTTTTTCCGGCCCCAACTGGCGAAAAAAAGTCGCCTATCTTTCCGCCGAGCCCGGTTGGTGGAGCGACGCCATCTCCGACCATTTTAAAGATTTTTCACACTCCCTGCCCCTCATTGAACGGCTCGGCCTCCCCCCCGATTGCGGCAGATGGCAGGTTTCACAAACCTCAACCGGTGAGCGACAACGCTTGGCGCTTGTACGGACCCTGCAAAACGATCCGCAAGTCCTTCTGCTCGATGAACCGACAGCGGCACTCGACCGAACCATGACAAACATCGTCGAAACGATCATTCAAGAACATCTAGTTCTAGGCTGCACAGTCATTTGGGTGACGCACGACAAAGAACAGGCCAAGCGCATGGGGCAACGGCATTTTTGTATGGACAGCGGCAACCTGACCGAGGGGGCGCTATGAGTTACATCACTCTGACTTATTGGGACCTCGCGCTGGCCTCTCTACTCATCTTGCTGAATGCCAGCATCTCGTTCGCCTTTCAACTCGGCATCGGAACCAAACTTCTGATCGCCACCCTCCGCTCCCTGGTTCAGCTCTCTCTCATGGGGCTAGTGCTCAAAACTCTTTTCACCTTATCCTCCCCCTACTGGACCGGGTTTGCCGCGCTTTTCATGGTGCTCTTTGCCGGACGGGAAATCATGGCGCGCCAAAAACGGCGGTTTGCAGGTTTATGGGCATATGGCCTTGGAACGGCAACCATGTTGATGGCATCGGTTTTCGTCACAGGTGTAGCGCTCGTCACCATTGCTCCAGATCCCTGGTATGAGCCCCGCTACGCCCTCCCCTTGCTTGGCATGATTATTGGCAACACCATGAACGGTATCAGCTTGGGCCTACACAATCTTGTCGAAGGGCTGACGCGCGACAAAGCCGCCGTTGAGGCCCAGTTGGCGCTCGGCGAAAGCAAATGGACGGCCACCCTCCCCATCGTCCGCAACGCACTAACCACCGCTTTTATGCCAATTATCAATTCCATGTCGGCCGCCGGTCTGGTGCTATTGCCAGGTATGATGACGGGACAAATTTTAGCAGGCGCAGACCCGGTAGAAGCGGTCAACTATCAAATCCTTATCATGTTTCTAATTGCCGGTGGCGTAGCCCTCGGAGCCTTGAGTTCCGTCCTTAGCGGGGTCCTCAGACTAACCGATCAGCGGCATCGTTTACGCATTGATCGACTAGTTTCCTTGGAAAAACGACCACAATGATGCCTATACTGTAGCGAAACGAAATATTTGCTCTTATGGCTGAAGAAAAAACAAAAAGTCTCAAATTCCGTTTTCTGGTTCTGACCACGCTGATCTTCTGCGCGACAGCGGCGATGTCGCTTATCTTCATCAACCAGATCAACAAATCGGTCATCCATGCTCTAGGCTCGCGCTTTGCCGAAAATCAGCTTCTCTATGACAAGGCCCGCGTGTTGCTGCCGCTGTCCCGCGAAGTCGCTCTAGCCCGAAAATTGGCGGACTCCAGCCTGATAAAAGCCTGGGCGAAAAATGAAAACGATCCACACCTAAAGGAGCGCGGGCTGCAGGAACTGGAGGAATATCGTCGCTTTTTTAAAGACGGCAGCTATTTTTTCGTTATTGATAAATCCCTGCACTACTACTTCAACGACAGTCACAACAGCTATTTCGGCAACCAACTTCGCTACACCATTAAACGCGGCGACCCGGAAAGCGAATGGTATTTCTCAGCCCTTCAAAATCGGGGGCATCAGCTCAATGTGGATTTTGACGAAAAACTCGACGTCACCAAGGTTTGGATCAACATCCCGATTTACGACGGAGAAACGCCTCTCGGCGTAATTGGCACGGGGATCGACCTCACCCTGTTTATCCAGACCATTCTTTCTGGTCGCTACGAGGGCATCACCAACATTTTCCTTGGCAAAGGCGGCGCCATTCAGGCCCATCAGGATGTCAGCGCCATCGATTTTAAAACCCTGACGAAAGACCCTTCAAAACGGAAAACCATTTTTCAGTTCATCGACAGGGAACGGGATCGCAACCGGCTCAAACAAGCCATGGAAAACGTTCAATCCGGCAAGCGTGAAACCGAAACATTTTTCATGAAGGCTTTTGAAAAAGAACATCTTGCAGGCGTTACCTACCTTCCCAACATCCGCTGGTTCAACCTGACCCTGATGGACGTTGACCGTCTCGTTCCCAAGCGCTATTTCACGGTGGTCGTCATCCTGCTCGGCATTTCGCTGCTGATCGTGTCAAGCGCCATCGCCTACCTGCTCAACAAGCTCGTACTCACCCGGATTGGAGCGCTGAACCAGACCGTGGAAACCATTATGGACGGTAATTTAGATGCAGATTTAGAGGTCGGGGAAAACGATGAGATCGGCTCGCTAACCCGCAATTTCAGCACCATGACGAACATTATCCGCGCCAATACGGAAACGCTCGAGCAACAGATCGATGAGCGCACTGAGGAGTTAAAGCGGCTCAGCGAACGGGACCCTATGACCATGCTGCTCAACCGACGCGGCCTATTGGAGCGGTGGGACATCGAAATGAACCGGGTGAGTCGCAGCGGTCACGCCATGGGTGTTCTTATTATCGATATCGACCTTTTTAAACCAATCAACGACACCTACGGTCACAAGGTGGGTGACTACGTGATCACCTCAATCGCCAAAGCTATTAACCATTCGATTCGTTCTTACGACCATTGCGCTCGCTGGGGTGGCGAAGAATTTTTGATTTTGCTGCCCGACTGCACGGAAGATGGGTTACAGGCCACGGCCCAAAAAGTCCGCCGGGCGATCAAAGAGTTAGGGATTGAGATCGACGACAAACCTTTGACCGTTACAGCAAGTCTTGGTGGCTATCTCATGACTTATGACGAAAATGTCGATTCAGTCATCGGCAAGGCCGATATCGCCCTTTACCAAGCCAAGCGACTAGGCCGGGATCGCTATGTCCGCTACAGCGATGAATTGGCTCATCAACACCCCCCTTCCGGTAAAGCCTAAATATAGTGCTCCTGCAATGGCTCAAAGCCGTTGAAACCAACCGAAGCATAGGTTGATGTATAGGCTCCGGCCGTATGGAAACGCACTTTGTCGCCCGCTTTAAGGGCTAAAGGCAGGCTGTAGTCGGCTTTTTGATACATTACATCCATGCCGTCGCAGGTCGGCCCGGCGATGGCTACCGGACCGGTTTCGCCTCCATCGCGCGGAGTGGTAATGTGGTAGCGTATGGCCTCGTCCATGGTTTCGGCCAAGCCACCAAACAGCCCGACATCGAGATAGACCCAACGTTTTTCATCGGCAGGGGAACGGGTCGAGACCAAAACTACTTCCGTTTCCAAAACACCGGACTCACCGACAATGGAGCGGCCCGGCTCGACGATCATGTCGGGGATCGCATTGCCGAAGTGGCGACGCATGGAATCCATGATTGCTTCGCCATACTCTTCCATCTCCGGCACATCGCGGCGATAACGAACCGGGTAACCGCCACCAAGATTGATCATCTTCAACTCAACGCCCTGCTCACGAAGATCAGTGAACAACATGGCAACCTGGGCAATGGCGATGTCCCACTTGGTCATATCCGTCTGCTGAGAACCCACATGGAAGGAAATCCCCCGCGGTCCCAAGCCCAAATCGCGGGCCTTGATCATCAGACCGCGCGCTGCGGCGGCCGGACAGCCGAATTTGCCCGAAAGCGGCCATTCGGCCCCTTCGTTGGAAACCGCGATACGGCAATAAACATCAGCCCCCGGAGCGGCTTCGGCAATCTTGCGAAGCTCATCTTCACAATCGAAGGCAAACAGGCGGACACCTTTTTGATAAGCCATCTCAATATCGCGCTGCTTCTTGATCGTGTTGCCAAAAGAGATGGTTTCAGCGCGGGCGCCAGCAGCGAGGCAAGCCTCGACCTCGTTAACCGATGCTGCATCGAAACTGGAGCCAAGCCCGGCCAAGGTCTCAAGCACCGGCTTAGCGGGATTGGCCTTGACCGCATAATAAATCTCGGCAAGCGGCATGGCCCGGTGCAGCCGTTTGTAATTACCGGCCACTACGTCCAAGTCAACGACGAGACAAGGCGTCTCAATGGGTGCTTCCTTGAGGAAGGTTTCAATTTTTGGAGTCATCGTCCACGCCACTCCCTTGCCGACGGCCAGTCGCCGCATCGTGATTCAGCAAACAAAGGAGCCTCCGGATTGTAGAACCCTCGGGCGCCGGGAAAGGCCGCTATATATTGGTTTTGACACCGCGAGAAAAGAAAAAAATGATAGGGGAATCATTCGACACCCCTATCACATCGAAAAAGCTGAGAAAACAGCCAGTTTTGGCTGAAAAAATATTGACGCTAAATCAACCCGGCCAACGGCGAACTCGGGTCGGCGTACATCTTTTTAGGCATGCGGCCCGCAAGGTAGGAGAGCCGCCCCGCCTCGACGGCGAGTTTCATGGCTTCGGCCATTTTAATCGGGTTCTTAGCCCCGGCAATCGCCGTATTCATCAAAACCCCGTCACAGCCCAATTCCATGGCTACAGCTGCATCGGACGCCGTACCAACGCCCGCATCGACCAGCACCGGCACCTTAGCGTTTTCCTTAATCAGCCGGATATTCACCGGATTGAGAATCCCGAGTCCCGACCCGATCAGCGAGCCCAAGGGCATGATGGCGACACAGCCCATGTCTTCCAATTCCTTGGCCATGATCGGATCGTCGGAACAATAGACCATCACCTGGAAGTCTTCCTTGATCAGCGCCTCGGCAGCTTTCAGGGTTTCAGGCATATTGGGATAGAGGGTTTTCTGGTCGCCAAGCACTTCGAGCTTAACCAAATCCCAACCTCCCGCTTCACGAGCCAGTCGCAGGGTCCGCACCGCCGTATCGGCATCGAAGCAACCGGCCGTGTTGGGCAGATAGGTATATTTCTTGGGATCCACATAATCGACCAGCATGGGCTGGCTCGGGTCGCTCACGTTGACCCGGCGTACCGCCACGGTAACGATTTCGGCCCCCGAGGCTTCAATAGCGATTTTGGTTTCCTCGAAATCCTTATACTTCCCAGTGCCCACGAGTAGACGCGACGTGAAAGTGCGCCCCGCAACCGTGAACGAATCTTTTTCCAGGCTCATACCGCCTCCGATAAAGTGGACGACTTCCAGTTTGTCGCCGTCCGTGATTTCCGTTTCGCCGTATGTGGACTTGGAGACGATTTCCATATTCCGCTCTACAGCAACCTTTCGGGGATCGATCCCCAATTCCTCAAGCAAGGCAGAAAGCGTCAAACCGTCGGAAAAGCTGCGCTCGTCACCGTTAATCGTCACATTCATGGAATTTCATCCGTCTCACATGTGGCTGGTAAAAGGGGGCCAAGTATGGAGAGGGTCGCGCCGCCTTTCAACCTGTGAAATGCGCTTATTGCACCACCCCTTCGCCGTGTTATAAATTCCTACGAGGATTCGATTCCGCCAAAGGAGCCAACCGGTGTCCGGCACTGCTAAAGTTCTGATCTTAAACGGCCCCAACCTGAACCTTCTGGGTGAACGGGAACCCGATATCTACGGCCATGAAACCCTGGCCGATATCGAAGCGCGCAGTAAAGAGAATGGGCGTAGCCTAGGTCTCGACGTGGATTTCCGCCAATCCAACCTGGAGGGCGAACTGGTCGGTTGGATTCAGGAAGCCCGAAAGGAATTCGACGGAATCATCATCAACCCGGCGGCTTTCACCCATACCTCGGTGGCCCTGCTCGACGCTTTGCTGGCCAGCGAAAAACCGGTGATCGAAGTTCATCTGTCGAATATCCACAGGCGAGAGGAATTTCGCCACAATTCATATGTATCCAAGGCAGCCACCGGGGTCATCTGCGGCCTGGGCAGTCAAGGATACGATCTGGCGCTCCAGGCGATGGCGCGCCTCGTTGAATAAACGCAAAAAAACTTTAATCTGAGGAATCAATGGCAAAGTCCGATATCGATAGCGACCTGGTACGCAAAATGGCCGATCTTCTGGAAGACACCGGCCTGACCGAGATCGAATACGCACACCAGGACGGCTGGCACATCCGCGTCGCTAAAGGCGGCATGATGAGCGCCGCCGTCGCCGCCGCTCCAGCCGCCCCCGCACCGACGCCCGTGGCCCCAGCCGCCGAAGCCACTCCAGCCGACCCCTCGAAACATCCAGGCGCGGTCAACTCACCCATGGTCGGCGTCGCCTACCTCAACCCGGACCCAGATTCGCCCCAGTTCATCAACCTGGGAGATACGGTGACCGAAGGCCAGACGCTCATGCTGATCGAAGCCATGAAGGTGTTCAACCCGATCCACGCCCCCAAGGCCGGTAAGGTCACGCAAATCCTGGTCGAAAACGGCTCGCCCGTCGAGTACGGCGAACCCCTGATCATCATCGAGTAGAAAAGGCCCCGCACCCGTATGTTCGAGAAGGTCCTGATCGCCAACCGGGGTGAAATCGCCCTCCGCATCCAACGCGCCTGCCGCGAGATGGGTATCCAAACCGTCGCCGTCCATTCGACGGCAGACGAAAACGCCATGCATGTACGCCTGGCCGACGAAGCCGTTTGTATCGGCCCACCGGCAGCCAAAGACAGCTACCTCAACATGCACGCAATTCTCTCGGCGGCAACCATCACCAACGCCGACGCCATCCATCCTGGCTATGGCTTTCTAAGCGAAAACGCCGAATTCGCCTCGATGGTCGAAGAACATGGCTTTACCTTTATCGGTCCAGCGCCCGAGCATATTCGCATGATGGGCGACAAAATCACCGCCAAACAGGTCTGTGAAGAAGCGGGCATTCCCGTGGTCCCCGGTTCCGACGGCGCAGTTTCCCAGGATGAGGCCCTCGATGTGGCGCGAGAGATCGGTTTCCCCGTTCTCATCAAGGCGACCGCTGGCGGTGGTGGCCGGGGGATGCGTTTAGCCCACTCGGAAGCCGACTTAATGGGTGAATTCAAGGCTGCATCCACAGAGGCCAAATCGGTGTTCGGCAATCCCGATTGCTATATGGAAAAATACCTCGGGCAGCCCCGTCATATCGAAATTCAGGTCATCGCCGATAGTCATGGCAACGTGGTCCATCTGGGCGAACGGGATTGTTCGCTTCAGCGCCGTCACCAAAAGGTTCTTGAGGAATGCCCCTCACCCGCGCTCAATGCCGAACAGAGAGCGAAAATTGGCGATGTCGTTGCAACGGCAGTCAAGAAAATCGGCTACCGCAGCGCCGGGACGATCGAATTTCTTTATGAAAACGGCGAGTTCTATTTCATCGAGATGAACACCCGCCTTCAGGTAGAACATCCGGTGACTGAAATGGTTTGCGGCCTTGATCTGGTCCGCGAAATGATCCGTGTCGCCTCTGGCGCGCCATTGAGCTTCACGCAGGAAGAGGTGACCTTTAACGGTCACGCTATCGAATGCCGGATCAATGCGGAGAACCCGGACACCTTTATGCCCTGCCCCGGCACGATTGATGAATACCATGCGCCCGGCGGTCTGGGCGTGCGCGTCGATTCGGCCCTCTACTCGGGCTATCGGGTGCCGCCCCACTACGACAGCATGATTTCCAAGCTGATCGTTCACGGCGCGACTCGCAACGAATGCCTGATGCGACTGCGCCGGGCATTGAGCGAGTACGTAATTGGCGGCCTGGACACCAGTATCCCCCTTCACCAACGGCTGATGAACAACGGCAACTTCATGAACGGGGACTATGATATTCACTGGCTTGAGGGTTTCGTCGACGGCAAGGACTAACCTCGACTGCGGATTAAATTTTGATGTCGGAACTGACCCCAGAACTTCTGCTCCACGCATATGCTTCCGGGGTCTTTCCAATGGCGGAAAGCCGCGTAGACGATCGCCTATTCTGGGTCGACCCGGACGAGAGGGGTATCATCCCTCTCGACGGACTTCACATCTCACGCAGCCTACGCAAAACATTTCGCAAAAAGCCTTTTGAGGTTCGCTGCAACTCAGCATTCCGCGCCGTCATGGAAGAATGCGCGGCAGAGGCCGAAGACCGAGAGGAGACCTGGATCAACAGTGAAATCCTGCGGCTCTATTCAGCACTCAATGAAATGGGGTTCTCTCATAGCATAGAATGCTGGCAAAATGGGCAGTTGGTCGGCGGACTCTACGGTGTTTCTCTAGGCGGCGCCTTTTTCGGCGAAAGCATGTTTTCGCGCGTCACCGACGCATCCAAAATCGCCCTGATTCACCTCGTTGCACGGCTCCGCCTCAGCGGCTACACCCTACTCGACGCTCAATTCATGACCGATCATTTAAAAAGGCTGGGGGCCATAGAGATTCCGCGCAGCCAATATCGGGAAAAACTCCAATCCGCACTCAGCCAACCCTGCACCTTTTATTCAGATGTAGTGACCCCTGAATTGGAAAGAGAATTCGATTGGCTCTTGTCGCAATCGAGAACCCAAACATCATAGACAGGATGCTCCATCGCCGCCAGAGCGGGGCTTGAAGCGAACATCCATCCGCGGTAGACGCTTCGTGCAGGTTCACCGGGGCGCACTTCCCATACATCGAGAAAGGCCGCACTTTCAGGCGTTTCCTCGGGCGGCCGCTTGTCACAATGTCTGACCACAATTTCTAGGGTTCCGAAGCGCACCGTCCGGCCGACCGGCGCACGGAATTCCTCGACACGCGCCGTCACCTTATCGAGCCCCTGCAAAACCGCAACCTTATAGCTTTCAGCCTGAACAGGCTCCGACCAGGATAACGACAAAACAGAGATCAAAAGGATGGCTGAAAGGGCAAAAGAAAATCGCATCATATCGGTTTGTGGATTTTTTTTGCGGTCAAACGATAGCGCATTTCTCTTGGGCCCCTACTCCTCGCCACCGGTAGCGAGGAAAATGATATCGCCCACCTGGTCTTCCAGAGAACGGTAATCCTTGGTTTTGGCAATCGAGCTATCGGCGGCGATCATCTCACTTGAATTGCCGGGCTCAAGCCGAACGTACTTATCACCCAACATGCCCGAGCTGGCAATGGACGCGATGGTATCGACCGGCAACTTGACGTCGGGACGAATGCTCAAAATGGCCACCGCATCATAAGTCACCGGGTCCAATTCGATAGAAGCCACATTGCCAATCTTGATGCCGCTGATTTGCACATCGGCCCCTTTGTTCAGCCCACCAACTTTGGCAAAAGCCGTTTTGACATGATAGCCCTGAATGGTTTTTACCTGAGCCATTTCATAGGCAAAAACGACAAAGCCGAGGGCGACAACCAGCACCACAGCGCCCATAACGGTTTCAACCAGCGAACGTCCCATAGCTTTTGCCTCTATTCCTGCTTTTCCTTGGTTTTAGCCAGTCTGGCCTTACCTTGAGCGATGATCAACTCGAGCAGATCTTCAACCACCACCGAATCCTGAGTAAAGTCGATAACCCCGCCAGCCTCAATCATATCCATTTCGCCCCCCGGTTCGAGGGCGATGAACTTTCCGCCGAATACCCCATCGGTATGAATTGCCGCCGAGGTGTCGAGCGGCAACTCGATTCCTTCGTCAATCATCAAGGTGAGCTGGGCCCGATAGTTATCCCCTAAAGTCTGGCGAATGACCGAGCCAATTTGAATGCCGCCCATCATTACCGAAGCGTTTTCACCCAAACCGTCGATTTTACCGAAGGAGGCCAAAACCGGATAACCTCCGGCAACCTCGCCATCGACCTTCTTGCCCCCATAGGAAAGAATGATTGCAAGAAAAACGGCAAAAACGACAAAGCCGCCAACTACCGGTTCCTGAATATCTTCGCGTCTGATCATCCGTCGTCACCCCCGAAAAAAAAGCGCGGCCAAGACCGCGCTTCCCGTCCCGGCTAGCTGCCCGGCGTCCAGGCTTGGTAATCTCCTGTCGCCGCGGCGCGGTGCCCGCCCATCGCGTCGTGCCCCGATGGCCGATAGGCAGTTTTCGTGCCCGTCATATTGGGAAGGTGAACTTTTTGCCACTCCTTGGCCTGGGCTGCCTGTTCGGTCAAGGGCTCATCAACCGTATGATGCAGCCAAGCATGCCACTCCGGTGGCACCTTAGAGGCTTCGTCGGAGCCTTTGTAGATTACCCAGCGGCGCTCGCGGCCTTGGCGCTCAAACCGCTTCTTGGTATTGCGATAATATTTGTTGCCGAACTCGTCGGTTCCAACCAACTCTCCGTAAAGGAGTGTGAACAACGTCGTGCTTAGGCTCATGTCTGATTTGCTCTCCGAGCGTTGGGGATTAAACAATTTATCCCGTTTCCCGAGTCACGCCGGGCCTCTCCAATTAGAGAGTGGCAACGGCGGCGACAATATTGCATTTCGAGGGCCACACGTCCAGCCCATTGAGAGATCATAGCGCCAACCTCAATCCTTGAATTGCTCGGCAATCTCGATCACCTCACCATAAGCTTTAAGAAAGGCGTTTACGCACTTAGGATCAAAGTGACTTCCTGAGTTTTCCTCAATGTATGCCTTGGCCTTTTCCAGCGGCCACGGCTCTTTATAGGGTCGTGCAGAACAGAGGGCATCATATACATCGGCTACCGCAACAATTCGTCCAATCAGCGAAATATCTTCACCGGCCAAGCCTTTCGGGTAGCCCTTGCCGTCCCACCGTTCATGATGCGTATGGGCGATTTCAGCGGCCACCTGCATCAACTTTGAAGGGCTATCTTGCAAGATCGCATAACCGATTGTGGTGTGCGCCTTCATGGTATCGAATTCATCGGCATCAAGCTTACCGGGTTTAAGCAGAATTTTGTCTGTAATACCCACCTTCCCCACATCATGCATGGGAGAGGCCCGGTAAATCATATCGCACTCCTCTTCCGACAGCCCAAGAGCTTCGGCAATAAGGCGTGAATAATTGGCCATGCGGATAATATGCTCACCCGTTTCCGGGTCGCGAAATTCGGCGGCCTTAGAAAGCCGCATGATGACTTCGTTCTCCCGTTGGACGATTTCCGTAGTTGCTTTTTGCACCTCATCAGCCAATAAGGCGGCCCGATCCTCAACCATCTTTTTGCTACGCCTTAGGGCCAACAGATTGGTTACGCGCGCAGTAAATTCAGTGGTGTCGACAGGCTTGGTAAGGAAATCCGTCGCCCCCCGGTTGAGGGCTTCATAACGCACTTCCTTAAGGTCCGCCGTGGTCACCATGACGATGGGAATATCGCCATTGGCTTCATCGGCGCGGTATTGCCCGATGAAATCGAGTCCGTCGAGTTCCGGCATCATATAATCGATAATAATCATGTCCGGATTTTCTTCATGGCACCATTCGAGAGCCTTCACCGGTTCGGTAAATGAAATGGGTTCGCACCCATCCAAACGGGCAACCAAATGCTGAAGCAACAGAACGTTGGTTTGGTTGTCATCAATGATGACGATCTTCATAGCTATATTTAGCCTCTACTCTTTTTGGGAGGCCGCTCGAATCAAACAAGCGTCCTCCACCCCACCCAGACCATCCGGGCCCCATCAGTGATACTTATCCTGTATCGGGAAAAGCGATCTGCCAAGCATAAAAACCCTATTGTAGGGATTTTCAAGGGTACATCCGGATAGGGATATCTACTTTCCTATATCAACCACCAAAGGTTGATATAGGAGGTTTTCAAAAAATTGCTTTGGTCAACCCCCAAGGTTTCCGCGGGGAACCACAAGATCAAGTTATTTTTTCAAAAAAATGCCCCAATATCTTGTTGCAACACTTTTCGGACTAAACTACATTTTGTGTCGGTTGCGACGCCTTACACACCAAATGCGGGGTTAAGGGAAGGCGCCACTTCGGTGGGGCGGCGCGGCGATCCATTACATTTATATCTTTGCGAAGGACCTCGGGGGACCAATATGCGCATTACCCGTCACTACACCAAACAAGGGGCCAGCCCTTACGACTCCGTCAATTTCCGCTCGGGGACCAGTGAGATAAAAAATCCTGATGGATCAATCGTCTTCCAAGCGAAAGACGTGGAGATTCCCGATAGCTGGTCGCAGGTGGCCTGTGACGTGATTGCGCAAAAATATTTCCGCAAGGCCGGAGTACCCGCCGAGCGCAAAGCGGTCAAGGAAAAGGATGTGCCCGAATGGCTCTGGCGTCAGGAGCCGGACAAAAAAGCCTTAAGCAAACTGCCCGAAGACGACCGCTATACGGGCGAAACCAGCGCCAAGCAGGTATTTGACCGTATGGCGGGCACCTGGACCTACTGGGGCTGGAAAGGCGGTTACTTCGATGCGGAAGAAGACGCTCGAGCCTATTTCGACGAAATGCGCTATATGCTCTGCACCCAGATGGGTGCCCCCAACTCCCCGCAGTGGTTCAACACCGGCCTGCACTGGGCCTACGGCATCGACGGACCTTCCCAGGGACACCACTATGTCGACTTCGAATCCGGCAAGCTGGTTCGATCCAAATCCTCCTACGAACACCCCCAGCCTCACGCCTGCTTCATCCAAAGCGTCGGCGACGATCTGGTCAACGACGGCGGCATCATGGACCTTTGGGTGCGCGAAGCCCGTTTGTTCAAATATGGTTCGGGCACCGGCACCAACTTCTCCAATCTGCGCGGCGCAGGCGAATCCCTTTCGGGCGGCGGTCAATCCTCAGGCCTGATGAGTTTCCTTAAAGTAGGCGACCGGGCAGCGGGAGCCATCAAGTCGGGCGGCACCACCCGCCGGGCGGCTAAAATGGTAATCGTCGACGTTGATCACCCGGATATCGAAGAGTTCGTGACTTGGAAAGTTACCGAAGAGCAAAAAGTGGCTGCCCTGGTCGCCGGTTCGCAACTCGCCAACCAGCATCTTAATGCGGTTATGTCCGCCTGCGCCGAAGACGGCTGCGATTGCGGCGACAAGTACGACGGTGAAAGCCGTTTCGATCCGCGTAAAAACAAAGCGCTCAAGAAAGCGGTCATCGCGGCGCGCAAAGTGATGATCCCCGAAAATTACATTCAGCGGGTCATCCAGTTCGCCAAGCAGGGATTCACCGAAATCGAATTCCCCACCTACGACACCGATTGGGATTCGGAAGCCTACCTCACGGTCGCCGGTCAGAATTCCAACAACTCGGTGCGCGTCACCAACGCTTTCTTGAAAAAAGTCATTGCCGATGGCGATTGGGAACTGATCAGCCGGACGACCAACAAGCCAGTCAAGAAGATCAAGGCTAAGGAACTGTGGGACCAGATCGGTTCGGCCGCTTGGTCCTGCGCCGACCCGGGCCTCCAGTTCGACACCACGGTCAACGACTGGCATACCTGTCCAGAATCGGGCCGCATCAACGCCTCCAACCCCTGCTCCGAGTACATGTTCCTCGACGACACGGCCTGTAACCTGGCGTCTTTGAACCTGATGACCTTCCTCGGTGAGGAAGAGCGCTTTGATATTCCGGCCTTTGAACATGCCGTGCGTCTCTGGACGGTCACCCTTGAAATTTCCGTTCTGATGGCCCAGTTCCCTTCGCCGGAAATCGCTCAGCTTTCATACGAATTCCGCACCCTCGGCTTGGGATACGCCAATATCGGCGGCCTGCTTATGGCTTCGGGAATTCCTTACGACAGCAAGGAAGGCCGCGCCTACTGTGGCGCAATCACCGCTCTGATGACTGGCGTCTCATATGCGACGTCCGCCGAAATGGCCGGCCTGATGGGAGCCTTCCCGGGCTACGAAAAGAGCGCAGACTCCATGCTCCGGGTCATTCGCAACCACCGCAAAGCGGCCTATGGCGAAAAGAAAGGCTACGCGGCTCTCGACGTTGCCCCGGTGCCGCTCGACAACGCCAATTGCCCGGATCCGGAACTGGTCCTAGCAGCCCGCGCAAGCTGGGACCGTGCGCTTGAACAGGGCGAAAACCACGGCTACCGCAACGCCCAGGTTTCGGTTATCGCACCGACCGGCACCATCGGCTTGGTCATGGATTGCGACACCACCGGCATTGAGCCCGATTTCGCCACTGTGAAATTCAAAAAACTCGCGGGTGGCGGCTACTTCAAGATTATCAACCGCACCATTCCCGCAGCACTGACCAAGCTCGGTTACACGGAAAGCCAAGTTGCCGATATCATCAACTACACGGTCGGCCGCGGCACCCTGGCCGGGGCCCAAGGAATCGGCCATTCGGCGCTTAAGGCGAAGGGTTTCACCGATGAGGCCATCGACAAGCTTGAAGCCGCCATCAAAGACGCCTTCGATATCAAGTTCGTCTTTAACAAGTGGACCCTCGGCGCCGATTTCTGCAAGGAAAAGCTGGGCTTCACCGATGCACAGCTCAACGACATGTCATTTGACATGCTTGCAGAACTTGGCTTCACCAGCGAAGAAATTGAAGCAGCCAACACCTTCGTTTGCGGCGCGGGAACCCTGGAAGGCGCACCTTATCTCAAAGACGAGCACCTACCGGTTTTCGATTGCGCCAACCCCTGCGGTCGTATCGGCAAGCGGTTCCTCTCGGTGGAAAGCCACATCCGCATGATGGCCGCTGCCCAGCCGTTTATCTCGGGTGCAATTTCCAAAACCGTCAACATGCCGAGCACGGCGACTGTTGAGGAGTGCCAGGAAGCCTATATGCTTTCTTGGGAATTGGGCCTCAAGGCCAATGCACTTTACCGCGACGGGTCCAAACTCTCCCAGCCTCTGAGCGCCCAAATGCTCGAAGACGACGATTTGGCTGAGGATGTTGCTGAAAAACCGGCGGCCAAACAGGCGGAAATCGTTGCCGAAAAAGTGGTCGAGAAATTTCTCGCCCAACGGCGCAAACTTCCGCATCGCCGGAAAGGCTACACGCAGAAAGCCATCGTCGGCGGCCACAAGGTCTACCTCCGCACCGGTGAATTCGACGATGGCGGCCTAGGAGAAATCTTCATCGACATGCACAAAGAAGGCGCCGCCTTCCGCAGCCTGATGAACAACTTCGCCATCGCCATCTCCATCGGCCTTCAGTACGGCGTGCCACTGGAAGAATACGTGGAGGCCTTCACCTTCACCCGCTTCGACCCGTCGGGTATCGTCGAAGGAAATGACACCATCAAGATGGCCACCTCCATTCTCGACTACCTGTTCCGCGAACTGGCGATCTCCTATCTGGGCCGTAACGATCTGGCCCACGTCCAACCGGGCGACCTCGATCCGGGCAGCCTGGGCCGCGGCAATACCGAAGGCGACCTGCCTGAAGACCAATACGTCTCGCCGATCGAACGCGTTGCCTCCCAAGGCTATCTGCGCGGCAACTTCCCGGTCTTCCAAATCGCTGGTGGCGACGGCCATGGCCGAGGCGGCGACGCCACGGTGGTGTCGACCGCCGGGTCCAGCGGTTCGGGCAGCGGCAACGGCGGTGGATTGGCTGCGGCGGCAGCCGAAACCACCGAGTTGGAGCCCAGCGTATCGATCCCAGCCGAAACTAACGTTTTCGAGGCGACCGATACAAAGCTTGAACAAATCCGCGAAGCGAGAATGCGAGGGTACGAAGGCGATCCTTGCGAGGAATGCGGCAACATGACCTTGGTCCGCAATGGCACCTGCCTAAAATGCGTGACCTGCGGCGCCACGAGCGGTTGCTCCTAACAACCTTAGGAACAGCCCTTCCATGAAATAGGCGCTCCCGGCACCGACCAATAGCCCGAGCGCCCCGCGCCGCAAATAAAGACACCCTCACCGAAACTTTGGTGGGGGTGTTTTTTTGGATTTAAGCGTCGATACTTAACCAAAATCATGTGACACTGCGAGTAATTCTCACTATCCTTCTCGACAAACAAGCTGTATAAGTAATGTCTAATATTTTTGTGCGTTCAAAAAACCGCTGAGAAATGCCGATGACCTTGAGAGAGCTGAGAGTTGGAGAGAACGGCAGAGTCGCCGGATTTGAAGATGGCGGGCGGAGCTATCGCCGAAAACTTCTATCGATGGGTTTAACCCCGGGCACTCCCTTCAGCGTTACCCGCGTTGCTCCCATGGGCGATCCGGTGGAGATCAAACTCCGTGGTTTCAAGTTGAGCCTCCGCAAAGACGAAGCTTCAGCCCTGCGCATCGAAAGAAGCTAACCTCCTTCATGACCGAGCATTTCACCATCGGCGTGGTCGGCAACCCCAATGCCGGCAAAACGACCCTGTTCAACGCACTGACCGGCGCTAAACAGCAAGTGGGAAACTGGCCAGGCGTCACGGTGGAACGGAAAATTGGCGCATTCAGCCATAACGGCGTTCCATTTACGGTTATCGACCTTCCCGGCACCTATTCGCTGGACGTCACCAACGAAGAAGTCTCGTTGGATGAAAAAATCGCCCGCGACTTCGTCCACGACAACGAAGCCGACCTGATCGTCAATATCGTCGACGCCTCCAACCTGGAGCGCAACCTCTACCTGACCACCCAACTGATCGAAATGCGCAAACCTATGATCGTGGTCGTCAACATGATCGATACCGCCGAATCGATGGGTATGAAAATCGACGCTCCCGCCATAGCCGAGCGGTTGGGCTGCCCGGTTATCCCAGCCATCGCCGTGAAAGCTCACGGAGTCGATCAACTCAAAGATATCATCCATCAGGCGGTCGAAGATCACCCTATTCCAACGGCTACTTTCCGTTATTGCGAAACCCTAGAAGCGGGAATTTCAGCTCTCACGCCCATTGTTGAAGAAACAGCGGCAGCAGACGGCAGCGATCCACGCTGGCTTGCCGCGAGACTGATTGAGGGCGACGACCTCGCCCGGCGAATTGCCAACGAACAACTGGTACCGGAAGATACCCTCATCGCCTTGCGCGACCATCTTTCCGACGATGTGGATATCCTACTGGCCGATGGCCGTTATGACTTCGCCCATGATGTTGTGCTTGATGTGGTGGCCCGCCCGGCCGAAATTTCACGCCACCGTTCGGACAAAATTGATCAAATCGTATTGAACCGAGTGCTCGGCATCCCGGTTTTCCTGGCCATCATGTATTTGATGTTCATGTTCACCATCAACGTAGGCGGCTCTTTCATCGACTTTTTCGATATCGCCTTCGGCGCTGTTTTCGTAGAGGGCTTTGGGGCTATCCTAAAATCTTTCGGCCTCCCGGAACTGGCGACACTGCTGCTCGCCGACGGGATCGGCGGCGGCATCCAAGTGGTGGCCACCTTCATTCCAGTGATCGTCTTTCTCTATCTCTTTCTCTCGGTGCTGGAAGATTCCGGCTACATGGCGCGCGCCGCCTTTGTCATGGATCGAGCCATGCGCGCCATCGGCCTGCCGGGCAAGTCATTCGTTCCCCTGATCGTCGGTTTCGGCTGCAACGTCCCGGCCATCATGGCGACACGAACGCTTGAAAACCACCGCGACCGCCTAATGACCATCGTCATGACGCCCTTTATGTCCTGCGGAGCACGCCTCCCCGTCTATGCTTTATTCGCCGCAGCATTTTTCCCAATCGGCGGACAAAACATCGTATTTAGCCTGTACCTGGTCGGTATCGCGGTCGCCGTCATGACCGGCTTGATCATGAAAAACACGTTGCTCAAAGGCGACGCTACGCCATTCATTATGGAGTTGCCCCCCTATCATTTACCAACGGCCAAAGGGGTGCTGACAAGGGTTTGGGAGCGCACCTATACTTTCGCGACTGAAGCGGGAAAAGTGATTGTTCCCATGGTTCTGGTGCTCAACCTATTGAATGCAATCGGAACCGATGGCAGCTTCGGCAACGAGAATAGCGGTAAATCAGTTCTGAGCGCCGTCGGCCGAACTATCGCACCAGTCTTTTCACCCATGGGCCTTGATGAAGAAAACTGGCCTGCCGCTGTCGGCATTTTCACCGGTGTCCTAGCAAAAGAGGCTGTCGTCGGTACGCTCGATTCGCTCTACACCTCCCTTGCTGCTTCTGACAATCCGAAAACATCCGAAGAACAAGCTCCTTTCAGCCTTACAGGTCGCTTAGCCGAGGCGGTTGAGACTATACCGGCCAACTTAGGCGACGCCCTGGAAGCCTGGACCGACCCACTCGGCATCAACATCGGAGACGTCAGCGACCAAGAACAAGCCGCCAAGTCTCAAGCCGTCGCATCGGGTACGTTCGGTGCCATGGCAAGCCGTTTCGACGGAGCAGCGGGGGCTTTCGCCTATCTTCTTTTCATTCTGCTTTATTCGCCCTGCACGGCCGCCATGGCGGCGGTTTATCGGGAAAGCGACGGAATTTGGACGCTTTTTGTCGTCGGTTGGAGCACGGGGCTGGCCTATATTTCGGCGACCGTCTTTTATCAGGCAGCCATCTTTTCTCGGGCACCCGTCGTTTCGGCCGCCTGGCTGGGCGGCATGGCGGGCTTGATGACCGCGACGATTATCTTCTTACGCTGGTGGGGCCACCGAGCAACCGTCCGGGCCTATGTGGCGGCAGAGTAAACATCATGATTCTTTCCCAGGTACGCGACTATTTGGCCAAGCATAAACAGGCCCCCTTGATGGATATGGCCTATCGTTTTGAAATGGAACCTGAAGCCCTACGCGGAATGCTCAATATTCTCGAACGTAAAGGACGGATCAGGCAACTTCCTCTTGATCAAGCCTGTAGCGACGGCTGCGCAAAATGCGCCCCCCAGGCCAATCTGGTCTACGAGTGGATTGGGAACTAACCTGCCGTTCCCGGCTTTGTTTTAGCCCGCAGGGCGGCGATCTGCTTGGAATATTCATCCAACACTTCGGCTTGCTCGGAAAGGTCGGCCTTGGCCGATAGGGAAAATATCGTCTCTGCCAATTCCATGTGAGACTTGGATTCTTTAACCCTTACAAGGGTGCTAGCCGATTCTTCTTTTAGGCTGTGGATGGCCTCGCGCATACCAGCCATGACGATCATTGCTTCAGAAAGGGTTTCGTCAGACACATGGACCAAACCCTCCAGTTCCTTGATACGGTCCTGGAGGGCATTTATTTCTTTTTCCTGCTTCCCGTGAGACTCGACGACAACCCCTAAGGTTTCATCGCACTCCGTAACCTTCTTGCGCAAGGCCACGATTTCCTGCTCGGCGGCACTGAGCAGTTTGCGGAGGTCTGTCCCACTGGCCATTTGTCACCTATTCCCATTTTTTTAGTCGTTCTTGATAACAACTTTGCCGAAATGTTTGCCGCTCTTCAAGTATCCTAGAGCATCAGGCGCTTCTTCGAAGGGAAAGACTTTATCGATCACCGGTTTAATGTCGTTTTGTTCGAAGGCCCGGGCCATGCGCTCAAAGCTGGCCCGCGAACCAACCGTCACCCCCTGGATGCGGACATTGCGCACCAAAACCAGCGGAAGCGGGAATTCGCCCATGGAGCCGGAAAGAACACCGATTAAGCTGACCGTCCCGCCGGTGCGCACCGCGCGCACGGATTTCTCCAGCGTATCGGCCCCACCAACCTCAATCACATGATCGACTCCTTCACCTTCACAAAGAGGCTTGATGGCTTTATGCCAATCGGGATTTTCCTTATAATTGACGGTCGCGTCAGCCCCCATCTGTTTGGCACGCTCCAGTTTTTCATTGCTTGAAGATGTGATGATCACTTTGGCTCCAGCCGCCTTGGCAATCTGGAGAGCGAAAAGCGACACTCCGCCGGTCCCTTGGAGCAAAACCGTTTCTCCCGAGCGAAGATTGCCCTGCTCGATCAAGGCGCTCCAGGCGGTCAAGGCTGCACAGGGCAGACAGGCAGCTTCTTCATAGCTATAGGAATCGGGGATTTTGGCAATTCCCTGCTCGCTAACGAACATATACTCGGTAAGCGCACCGTTAAGCGGGCCGCCGAGAGCGCCCGCGAGCTTCTCCCCATCCGGCTCACCATCGGCCCAGGTCTGGAAGAACATAGGGGCCACCCTGTCGCCGGGCTTAAAGCGGGTTACACCAGGCCCGACCTCGACAACTTCTCCCGCACCGTCGGAAAAGGGAATGAGCGGGGTCTTAATGTGCGCGCCGTAGGCCCCTTGAATAACGACGAGATCGCGGAAATTGAGCGATGATGCGCCAACCTTAACGCAGATCTCGCCCGGCTTGATTTCCTGGCGTTCCCGCTCAATCATCTGGAGATTCTCAAGGCCGAATTTTTCAGTCAATTCCCAGGCGCGCATAATATTCCTTCCCATTGCCTATTGGATGATTTGTTGAAGGAAGCCTACAATCAATCCTGTTTTTACCCAACGGCAAACATAACTTTTACTTTTGGGAGCTATCATGGCCGGAATGATCGAAACTCGCTTGAAAGAACTGGGCATCAACCTGCCTCAGGCCGCCGCACCCGCCGCCAATTACGTGCCCTATGTGATAAGCGGCAACACGGTCTACGTTTCAGGCCAAATAACCTTGGAAAACGGCGAGTTAAAGCATGTCGGGAGGGTCGGCGACACCATGGAAGCCGAAGAAGCGCAACTGGCGGCGAGACTTTGCGGGCTCAACCTGATCGCCCAGGTCAAGGCGGCATGCGGTGGCAATCTCGACCGGGTGAGCCAGGTGGTCAAATTGGGCGGTTTCATCAATTGCACCGCCGATTTCAACGGCCATCCCCAGGTGATTAATGGAGCATCGGATTTAATGGTCGAGGTGTTCGGCGACAAAGGCCGTCATGCCCGTTTTGCTGTAGGCGCACCGTCTCTTCCCCTGGGGGTCGCAGTTGAAATCGACGGTGTTTTCGAGATTGAATAGGGCGCACCTCTTCCCCATCTCCTCTCTATGCCTGACGGACGCGACGCCATAGCCGTAAAAACGGTTTCCTCCATTTCAGACGTTGAGGCCGAGGCCTGGGACGCCTGTGCAGGCCCCACCAACCCATTTGTCAGCCACGCCTTCCTCAAGGCCCTTGAAGACAGCCAGTCGGTCGGCTCGGATGCAGGATGGCTCCCCCAACACCTGATCATTGAAGCCCCCAACGGCGGCCTGGCCGCCTGCGCACCGCTCTACGTCAAAAGCCATTCTTACGGCGAATACGTTTTCGATTGGGCCTGGGCCGACGCCTACCACCGGGCCGGGGGGCGCTACTATCCCAAGCTCCTTTGTGCCGCCCCCTTTACTCCAGCCACCGGTCCACGCCTTCTCATCAATCCAGCGGCTCAGGAGCCGGAGGTGCTAAAAAAAGCTCTGGCGGGCGCTATGGTCCAATTGGGTGAACAACTCGGTGCATCTTCGGTTCATCTTAACTTTCTCGAAAAGACCGACAGGGAAGCCCTTGGCGGGATGGGCTTTCTGATGCGCACCGGACATCAATACCACTGGGAAAACGATAATTATCAGTCTTTCGACGATTTCCTTGGTTACCTTAGCGCACGCAAGCGCAAGGCAATCAAGAAGGAACGACGTCAAACGACAGCCCATGACATCGCTCTCAAAACCCTCACAGGCAGCGACATCCAAGAGCGCCACTGGGATGCATTCTTCCGCTTTTACATTGATACCTCCTCCCGCAAATGGGGCGAGCCCTACCTCACCCGTGATTTTTTCTTTGCCGTGGGCGAAACCATGGCCAACAAAGCGGTTATGGTGACTGCCGAACGGGAGGAAACGACCGTTGCGGCGGCCCTTAACTTTAGAAGTGCGGAAACGCTTTTTGGGCGCTACTGGGGCTGTACGGAGGATTATAAGTTCCTCCATTTCGAGGCTTGTTATTACCGGGCCATCGACTTCGCCATCGAAAACGGCCTAAAGCGCATCGAGGCCGGCGCCCAGGGAGAGCACAAAATCCAGCGCGGTTACCTGCCGACCCACACCTACAGCGCACATTGGATTTACGACCCAAACTTCAAACTTGCCATTGATCGGTTTTTGGCAGACGAACGACAAGCGGTGGATAGCGAAATTTGCTATCTCAAGACCACATCACCGTTCAAACAGGGTTAACCAGCTTAAGGTTTCATGAGTTCCGGCACCGAGCCGCGCTTACTGCCGGAGAGGCGTTTGGGCTGCTCTTCAGGGTACTCGAAGGCCAGCTTTTTCTTCTTCACGACAACCCGAACAAGACCACCCTTGGCAAGCTTACCGAACAGCAATTCCTCGGCCAGGGGTTTTTTGACCTTTTCCTGTATCAACCGACTAAGAGGACGCGCTCCAAAGAGTTTGTCATATCCCTTTTCGGCCAGCCAATGACGAGCCGGGTCGGAAAGTTCGATGGTCACGTCACGGTCGGCCAGTTGTGCTTCCAATTGGATTACGAACTTATCGACCACACGGGAAACCACATCGGGCGCAAGGCTAGAGAAGGGTATAATCGCGTCCAGACGATTACGGAACTCGGGCGTAAACATCTTCTCGATCGCTTCCATGTCGTCACCGATACGGTCGCCCCGCTCAAACCCCATAGGCGGCTTAGCGAGATCAGCGGCCCCCGCATTGGTGGTCATGATCAAAATAACATTGCGGAAATCAACGCTCTTACCGTTGTGATCGGTCAGCTTGCCGTGATCCATCACCTGGAGAAGCACATTGAACAGGTCCGGGTGCGCCTTCTCAATCTCATCGAGCAGCAATACCGCATGGGGCTGTTTGTCGATGGCATCAGTCAGCAAACCGCCCTGATCGAAGCCAACGTAACCCGGTGGCGCACCGATCAGGCGCGATACACTATGGCGCTCCATATACTCCGACATGTCGAAACGCACCAACTCAACACCCAGAGTAAGCGCCAACTGACGGGCCACTTCGGTTTTGCCGACCCCGGTCGGACCGGAGAAGAGATAACTGCCGATGGGCTTTTCCGGTTCACGCAGACCGGCCCGCGACATCTTGATGGCGCTCGACAGCGCATCGATAGCCGTATCTTGACCGAAGACCATAGTCTTTAGGTCGCGTTCCAGGGTTTTTAGCGCTTTCTTATCATCTTTGGAGACCGACTTCGGCGGGATCCGCGCCATCATCGAAATAACGTTTTCCACATCCTTTACCGTCGCCGTCTTACGTCGCTTGGAAGCCGCCACCAGCATTCGCGAAGCGCCCACTTCGTCAATCACATCAATCGCCTTATCGGGCAACTTGCGGTCGCTGATGTAGCGTTCGGACAGTTCCACAGCCGCCTTGATGGCGTCGCCGGTGTAGCGAACCTTGTGATGCTCTTCGAAATAAGGCTTTAGGCCCTGCAAAATCTTGATTGCATCAGGCACCGAAGGCTCGTGGATATCGATCTTCTGGAACCGCCGAACCAACGCCCGGTCTTTCTCGAAGTGATTACGGTATTCCTTGTAGGTGGTCGAGCCGATGCAACGCAGACCGCCAGATTGTAAAGATGGCTTCAAGAGGTTCGAAGCATCCATGGACCCGCCGCTGGTTGCGCCAGCACCAATAACAGTATGGATTTCGTCGATAAAAAGGATAGCGTTCTCATCCTCTTCCATCTCTTTGATCACGCCTTTAAGGCGTTCTTCAAAATCACCACGGTAGCGGGTTCCGGCCAGGAGCACGCCCATATCGAGGGCAAAAATGACGGCTTCTTCCAAGACTTCCGGCACATCACCTTCAACAATTTTGCGGGCCAGCCCTTCGGCAATAGCGGTTTTACCGACACCAGGGTCACCAACCAGCAAGGGATTGTTTTTGTTACGGCGACAGAGAACCTGAATGGTCCGGTCAACTTCCTTATCGCGACCGATCAGCGGGTCAATCTTGCCGTCCATGGCCTTTTTGTTAAGGTTGACGCAATAGGCGTCAATCGCCTTCTCGCCCTGCTTTACAACTTCTTCAGCCTCCATGCCCGGATCGGCCCCGTGGGGCGCATGGGCGTCTTCCATGCCCGGAGCCTTGGCGATGCCGTGGGAAATGTAATTCACCGCATCGAGCCGGGTCATGTCCTGAAGCTGTAAGAGATAAACCGCGTGAGACTCGCGCTCCGCAAACATGGCGACCAGCACATTGGCGCCGGTAACGGACTCGCGCCCTGATGACTGCACATGAATGGCAGCGCGCTGAATGACCCGCTGAAATCCGGCCGTCGGCTTCGGATCGACCTCCTTAGGAGTCACCATGACGTCTAGGTCATCATCGACGAATTGGGTCAGTTCGGTCTTGAGCTGCTCCACATTTACGTCGCAGGCCTTGAGAACGGCAAGCGCATCAGCGTCCTCGGTCAGCGCCAGCAAAAGATGTTCAAGCGTGGCGTATTCGTGGCTCCGCGACGTCGCTAGTTCCAGGGCCTTATGGAGAGTTTGCTCAAGGTCGCGCGATATCATCCCGACGGTTCTCCTTTATGTTCAAACCCGCTCATTCCTTTTCAATGGTGCATTGAAGAGGATGCTGGTTTTTACGCGCCAGATCCATGACCTGGTTCACCTTAGTTTCGGCAATTTCGTAGGTATAAACCCCACAAACACCGACCCCTTTGTAGTGAACATGGAGCATGATCTCCGTCGCCTCTTGATGCCCTTTGCCAAAAACCCCTTCCAGAATATCGATGACGAATTCCATGGGGGTGTAATCGTCGTTCAACATCAGGACCTTATAAAGAGACGGTTTTTTCGTCTTCGGTCGGGTCTTAACAGCCAAGCCGGTGTTGGGCCCGCCGTCGTCATCATCTCTTCTGTGGTCGCTCATGGTCTTCTACTAGGGTCCAGACTCATTCAAATCCAGTAACAGATTAACGCTGCGATGCAGAGTGCCGCAAGGAAGTTGTTCGCGTTTTTGTCATATCGTGTTGCAATCCGCCGGAAGTCTTTGAGCCGTCCAAACAT
>Ga0209475_10000793_pt1 | contig 50096 bp, 49 predicted proteins | sample tdDd471_FD_187128 | JGI IMG/M metagenome (GOLD analysis project Ga0209475, IMG submission 187128) | Marine sediment microbial communities from the Atlantic coast under amendment with organic carbon and nitrate - tdDd47.1 (SPAdes)... | ecosystem: Environmental > Aquatic > Marine > Coastal >... | reverse complement strand
TCAATCTTGTCTCAGTTATTCATCTTTAAGATTCAAGATTTTCAAATTCGGAGCGTGGCGCAGCCTGGTAGCGCACTTGCATGGGGTGCAAGTGGTCGGAGGTTCAAATCCTCTCGCTCCGACCAATCTCTTCTATCTGCGATTTGCATTCGGCTAGTATAATTAACATACAAGCGATAAAAAACAGTCTTTTAACGCGTTTTCGGATTAATAAATACACTGTGTGAGATAAACGTCCTTTTTGCGATTGAGATCGCGTTAATACAGATAAGTTCTTTTGATATAAGACAAAAATTCATTAATCATTCATGAAAAAAAAGTTTATTGTTGCTAAAATTGCCCTGTTTATCCCCTTAACTAACTCTTGGAGTAAGAGATGCGCGAATTACTTGTTATTGCTGACAAAAAGAAAGGAAATCAGCCGGCTTTTCATCACGCGTTAGAAATCGCAAAAAACACCAATGCCATGATCGAGTTTGTCGGTTTTGTACATGCACCTGGCGTTGACAGTTCAGAAATTCTTACGCATGAAGAAAAGCGTCGAGTTCATCATAAGTATTTAGATAAAAAGCAAAGTGAGATTGAAGAGTTTTTAGCCAAAGTTGATACGGCTGGCGTTAAAGTTAAGACGGATGTCGTTTGGGAAAAATCATTGGAGAAGTGGGTTATCGCGCGATGCGACCAGAAATCTTTTGACATGGTTTTTAAGTCTGGTAACCGTTCAGAAACCTTTTTATACACGCCGACCGATTGGCAGCTCATGCGCGATTGCCCGGAGCCAGTAATGATTGTCGGTGATAAGCCCTGGAGAGAAGGGGGAGTAATATTAGCGGCGTTAGATTTAAGTTCGGATAGCCAGCGCTCTCTTGCACTGAATGAAGATATCTTGAGACAGTCGATGAAATTGGCGAATGCCACAAACAGCGAAATGCACGCCTGTTACTCGATTGCTATCCCTAAGGCGCTGGCAGATCTTGATCTGATTGAGCCGGCAACTTACGAAAGCAAAATGAAAGCTTCTCTTGATCCGATTATTCGTAAACTGGTTGATGAAGCAGGTCTCAATCGAGATAAGCTGCACCTGTTATCAGGTAAACCTGCTCGTGAAATTTGTCGCATTAGTAAAAAGATTGGTGCCGATGCTGTTGTTCTTGGCAATAAAACCAGAACCAGTCTTAGAGGTCGATTACTCGGTAACACGGCAGAAGCGGTGCTTCATAAAGTCGAAGCAGACGTCGTAGTGATAAAATAGACTCAAAATCGCAAAAAGTATGTCAAAAAGCGGGAGTTGCAACTCCCGCTTTTTTATTGCTTAATGGATGGCAAATTAGCGTATTTTAGTCAATTAATTCAACCTATTAAGTGAGGGCGACCGGAGAATGCGAGTAGATGACAAGACGGAAGAATTGCTCGGCTTAGTGGTGCACTCGTACAATAATTTTTTGTCGGGGGCCATCGGGTTTACTGAACTCGCCAAATTAGAAATAGAGAACGCGGAGATTGCGGAGAAGCTCGACTTATCGATTCAAAGTGGTCGCGAGGCGGTTGATTTTGGCAATCAATTGTTGTGTGCGGTTGGCCGATTGCAAGTGAGTCTTGAGCCAATAGAACTGGTTTCAGTCGTAGCCGACTGGGCAACGAAACAGAAATTCAACATACCAGCTGATAAGCTAGAGTCGCCAGCGATGGTTAATTCAAATTCAACCTGGCTAACGCGGTGTTTCGATATTGTCATTGAATTTTGTTTAGCCTACTCACCCGAAAGCGAGATTGAATTTAAAATGGAAACCGCCAACGGTGATAAAGCGGTTATTCACATAAGACCCTCGCTAATCCAATTTGAGACGGAACAAATTACACGATTATTTGAGCCATTTTATTCCAGCAGACGTTTGCTAGGTACAAAAGATGTTGGTTTGGCTGTCGCTGGCGGATTTAGTCAACAAATGCAGGGACAGCTTAGCTGGTCAAATGAAAATGGCTTTCGGTTTGAAATGCCGCTGTGTCAGAAGTAACGCCAAGCGGCAATTTTTCCGACGATTTAGCACTCAATTATATTAACCGCCAGACCACCGCGGGCGGTTTCTTTGTATTTGGTTTTCATATCAGCCCCGGTTTCTCGCATGGTTTTAATGACTTTGTCGAGCGATACTTTTTGATCACCATCACCCTGCATAGAGAGTCGTGAAGCGTTAATTGCTTTAACGGCTCCCATCGCATTACGTTCAATACAAGGGACCTGTACCAGTCCACCAACGGGGTCACACGTTAAACCGAGATTGTGTTCCATACCGATTTCAGCAGCGCATTCGACATGATTTGGCGAGCCGCCTAGAGCTTCAGTTAGTCCTCCGGCAGCCATCGAGCAAGCGACACCAACTTCACCCTGGCAGCCGACTTCTGCACCTGAGATGGATGCATTAAGTTTGTACAGAATGCCAATAGCGGCGGAGGCGAGCAAAAATCGGCGAATATTGTCGCGACCTTCCGGTTTGTAAAAGTGCTGATAATATTTGATGACGGCAGGAATAATACCAGCTGCGCCATTTGTTGGCGCTGTCACAACGCGTCCACCTGCGGCATTTTCTTCGTTGACCGAGAGTGCATATAGATTCACCCAGTCCATCGCAGACAGCGGATCAGGCGATTCGCCACGTGATAACAACTTTCGATGTAGAGATACTGCGCGGCGTTTTACTTTGTAACCGCCGGGCAGAATGCCTTCGGTGCGCATGCCTTTGTCAATGCAGGCGCTCATCGTATCCCAGATTTTATCCAGACCAGCGTTAATCTCATCCTCCGTTCTCCAGACTTTTTCGTTCTCTAGCATAATGCTAGATATACTCATCCCTGTATCTTTGGCTATCTGAAGCAATTCAGCACCCGATTGAAAATCATAGGGCAATTTTAAATGCGCTTCTTTGATAGGTTTAGGATCCGTATCGCCGCTGATGACAAAACCACCGCCGACAGAGTAATAAATCTTTTCCAACAGTAAGTTTCCTTGGGCATCGAATGCCGAAAATTTCATTCCATTGGCGTGACCAGGTAAGGTTTTTTTGCGATGAAAAATCAGGTCGGATTTATCGTTGTAACTGATGGGCCGCTTACCGTTGAGTTTGAGTTCAGCGTTTTCTCGAATGGTTTTCAATCTCGCCGGGACTGAATCCGTATCGACCAAATCCGGCTTTTCACCTTCTAAACCGAGCAATACCGCAACGTCGCTACCGTGCCCTTTGCCGGTGTGCCCGAGTGATCCATAAAGCTCTGATACCACCCGCGCGACAGGAGGATCCAGTTTGAGCGCCTTGATGATAAATTGGCGAGCGGCGCGCATAGGGCCAACAGTGTGCGAACTCGAAGGGCCGATACCTACCGTAAACAGGTCAAAAACAGAAACTGCCAAAGTTTTATCCTCTTATGTTCATTGCGCGGAGCGTTAATCTCGCCAGATACGGCGTGAAAGATTGACCAGAATACGAGCGGTCGCACCCCAAATATTATAATGTTTGTATTGAATGACATAGTAGTCAATTTGCTGACCGTTGAAGGTATCAGTTTTTTTCAATTGATTGGTCTGATCAGTCACATAATCTAACGGCGCGGTAAACACTTCGGCGACTTCATTGTGGTCTATGGTCAGATCATAGTTAGGGGCGACGATCCCGACAAAAGGCGTGACATTGTATTGGGAAATGGTTTGTTGTTGGGGCAGCCGTCCCACTAACTCAATTTCCTGCGGAGTAATTCCAATTTCTTCTTCAGTTTCTCGAATGGCGGTTGCCGCTAGGTCATTATCCTGTAATTCATAACCGCCGCCAGGAAAACTGATTTGTCCCGGGTGATGCTTCAGGTGCTGGGCTCTTCGTGTAAAAATTACATCCCATTGATTATCACTATTGTGAACCAGCGGGATCAGAACAGCGGCGCATTTTAAATCCGCCTTTTTTTCTGACGGCTGATCGAGTGAAATAATCGATTCGCGAATACGCTCAATCATGGCTTGGTGCTCGTATAGGCAATTACCGGTAAAATTTTCGCCAGTTTGTCAAAGGTTTCCTGATATTCGGTTTCGACTTCGGAATCAGCAACTAAGCCGCCGCCGGCCCAACAATAGAGTCGGTCGTTTTTTGCAATCAGGGTGCGAATGCAAATATTGGTATCCATATTGCCGTTAAAATCGATATAACCAATAATGCCGCAGTAAAGGTTTCGTCGCACAGGTTCCAGCTCTTCAATTATCTCCATAGCACGAATTTTTGGTGCTCCGGTAATCGAGCCGCCCGGAAGTGTGGTGGCGAGTAAATCAAAATTATCGAATCCGTCTGCCAGCCGAGATTTAACGGTTGAGATCAGGTGGTGAACGGATTCGAAGCGGTAGTGGCCAAATAACTCGGTGACTTCTACTGAGCCTTTTGCCGCAGTACGACTGAGATCATTGCGCAATAAATCGACTATCATCAGGTTTTCAGCGCGGTCTTTTTCGCTCTCGATCAGTTCATTGGCTAGCGCTTTATCTCGCTCCAGGTTCTGGCTCCTGGGTCTTGTCCCTTTAATGGGTTGGGTTAACACCTCGCCTTGATGGCTTTCTATAAATCTTTCGGGCGAAACGCTCAAAATTTGGTGATCGGCAAATTTTAAATACGCGGAAAAAGGTGCTTTATTAGCGTCTGCCAGTTTTTGATACGCCACCGACACATCACCTGCGTATTGGGCTGTAAATCGCTGGGCGAAATTGACCTGATAACAATCGCCGTTATGTATATATTGCTGGATGCGGTTAAATTTGTCTCTGTATTCCACTTCGCTCGTATTGCTCTTCCAGGGGGTCGTCAATTCAAACGTGCCATTTGATGACGACGGCCTGCTAACCACGGGTTCGATCTTTTGACAAACTTGAGACCATCTATCTGGAGCCAGGCCGAAATTATAGAGTCTGGTTTGCGCGAGCTTGTGATCAGTAATCAGCGCCCATTGATACAGCCCCATTTGAAGTTGAGGCAACCCAATATCATCGGTGGCAATAACGGGCAGAGATTCCAGATGACGACCAAAATCATAGCTGATATATCCTAACCAACCGCCGGTAAAGGGGAGGGGATTATCAGACTCGTCTGAATCACTCTTGTCAGCATAGGCCGGGACTGACTGATATGCAGTGAGTAGTTGCCGCATACAAGCGAGCGGTTCGGCGTAATCCAGATTAGCGATGTCAATGTGAGATTCAATATCGGCTTTGACGCCGTTAAAACTGATTGTAGCGCTTGGCTGCGCGCAAAAAATATCAAATCGATTGTAATCAAGATTGTCGCCCGCGCTATCTAATAGCATAGCCCAGGCAGCATCCATTAATGGTGCTAGAGTTAGACGTTTTTGATCACGGCTAAGATAAGGCAGGGAAAGTGAGGTCATCAAATACTGCAATTTTTACTATTTATCTATCTCATTGTATCTTATTCGCCATGCGGGTGAAATCGACGTATACAAATCTTCAATAAATTCTAGCAATGACAGCTGGCACTGCTATAGCAAACGCAATCTCTGATTAAACTTATTAAATTTGTTCGACTAATTTTGATTGTTCGGCTAATTTGGATTGATTGCATAACTGGGCGAAATTGGTAGCATAATAAGATGCTTCATATTTTACTTCATTTTCTAATACCGCTGCTCGTTGCCAAGTTAGGTTTTAAACAAAACTGGCTAAAAGCCTGGGCGATAATGTCTGCCACCATGCTCGTGGATCTTGACCATTTACTCGCCACGCCCATTTATGATCCTGACCGATGCAGCATAAATTTTCACCCGCTACATAGCTACTGGATGATTGCTTTTTACCTTCTGTTATTGTGGCCGGCAAAGCTTCGTCTTATTGGCCTTGGACTATTAATCCATATGGCGCTGGATTGGCAGGATTGCTATTTTAAACTGAAGTTCTGGTTTGAATAACTAAACGGTTATTCTGTTTTACTGAGTGCAATAAAAAATAATTATAAGCCACAAAGTGATTTTACTTTAATCATTCAACAAGGTTTAATGTTTAAACACGATTTAAACTTATGATTTTAAAGTTGAACAGAGAACTTTTTCCCGTTGATTCCATAGACGCCTCGGTCGTTTTACCGGGCAGTAAATATATCGCTAATCGGTTACTACCGCTGTGTGCATTAGCCCAGTCTCGTTCGCATTTAAGTAACCTGGTCGACAATGACGATATCAATACCGCGATTGCCGGTCTGGCAGCATTGGGTTATCAGTTCACAAAAACAGACGGTGAACTCACCATAGTACCGCGAGAAAAGCGGCCTGAGTCACCGATTAGTCTGTTTACTGCACATAGCGGCACTTTTTCTCGATTTGTTACCGCAATAGCCGCGTTAGAAAATGTACCTGTGTCTATCGATTGTTCGGCCAAAATGGCGACGCGTCCAATGGTCGAGCTTTTTGAGAGTTTAAGAGCACTTGGCGTGATTATAGAGTCTCCTAATAAATGTCTGCCCGCGACTGTAATTGGCCCTGTTAAAAGCAACCATTGCCGGCTCGATGCTAGCCGCAGTTCTCAATACTTGAGCGCGCTATTGATTATTGCGCCGTTATTTTCTGGCGGATTGAGCATTGAAGTCACTGGCGAGGTTGTTTCTCGCGCCTATGTTGATATGACCATTCAGTTAATGAGTCAGCTGAATGTTGAAGTTGAAGAGGAAGAGCAGATATTTAAAGTTGCGTCCGGGCAAACTTATAAAGGTGGCGATTTCACGATACCGTGCGATCCGGTTTCCGCAAGTTATTTTATGGGGGCGGCGGCAATTGTAGGTGGCAAAGTAACCATCAAAAACTTTGATTTCAATTCTGTTCAGGGCGAAGCAAAATTTTATCGGGTACTGCAATCTATGGGGGCATCTGTGGAAAGGCGAGGCGATGACCTGACGTTGATTGGCCCACAAGCACTTATGGCGATAGAAGTCGACATGGGAGGGATGCCAGATGCGGTACAAACGCTTGCAGTGGTGGCCAGTTTTGCAAAAGGGAAAACTCATATTTCAAATATTGCACATCTGGCGTTTAAAGAATCCAACCGAATTGAAGATACGGCAAACGAACTACGAAAAACGGGAATCAAGGTCGAGTCGGGAAAAGATTTTCTGACCATTGACGGTGGGCAGCCCAAAAGTGCCGATATCCATACCCACGACGATCACCGAATGGCAATGAGTATGGCTTTATTGGGGATTAAGACTGCCGGCATTAGAATTCATGATGCTCAGGTCGTTGAAAAATCTTTTCCACGTTATTGGGAATTCCTTGAGCAGATTGGTGTTAAGAGCAAAACCTTTTAAACAGAAGGCTTCACGAAAAAGCAAAATATAAGCAAAACCAATACTCAACAAACACTAGTTGGCCAAAATGAAGCAACAAAATCAGGATAAAAAAAGTGGTTTCTATCGTTATCCTTGCTGTAAATCCGGCAACACCCGGGTAGTCGTTATTGGCGGTGGAGGCCAACTCGGCGGGCGTTTTGTGAGATGTTTTCAACAATCGGGATATCAGGTGGCTATTCTTGAAGCTGATGATTGGCAGCATGCCGATTCGCGACTTGCTGATGCCGCGTTAGTACTAATAGCCGTACCGATTCATTTAACGGAAGCGGTGATCAGACAGTTAGCGAATCTACCGCACAATTGTATTCTGGCGGATATTACCAGTATTAAAGCGCAACCCCTTGAATTGATGCTTGAAGTTCACGCGGGTGGAGTTGTCGGTTTACACCCAATGTTTGGACCCGATGTGGCGGCGCTTAACGGCCAGACAATTGTTCTTTGTCATGGACGTGATCAGGAAAACTATGCCTGGTTGTGGCAACAGCTGGAGGCCTGGGGACTGAATATTCACTGCGTTTCGGCGACAGAACACGATCGCACCATGGCAATTGTACAAGTACTGAGACACTTTTCGACCGTAGTTTACGGTGCACACCTTGCGCGGGAGAATGTCGAGCTGGATAAAATACTGGCGATGAGTTCGCCTATTTATCGATTGGAACTGGCGATGGTCGGGCGGTTGTTTGCCCAGGACCCAGATCTTTATACCGAGATTATCTTTGCAAACCCGCAAAATATTGCGATGATGCGACGCTATATTGAACAATATGATAAATTGTTATCTCTGGTAGAGCAGCAAGATAAACAAGGCTTTAAAAAAGTCTTTCGTCAAACCAGTGACTGGTTTGGAGATTATGCGCAAGCCTTTTTACAAGAAAGTGGTCACCTTTTAAATGCGGCCCATAAAAAGCAACACTAACGCGCGTAAACTTCCGGGTCAAACTGATGCGTGCAAAAAGACGCTATTGATATGACAGCGGTTATTATTAATATCACCCAATGAGAAAATAACAAAGTTGGATCAAATTTATGGCTGGAGACAGTTTAGGAAAATTGCTCAAAGTAACTAACTGGGGAGAGTCTCATGGACCTGCGGTGGGTTGTGTTGTCGAAGGCTGTCCTCCCGGAATCGACTTGAGCGAGTCTGACATTCAACCTTTTCTGGACAAGCGGCGACCAGGACAAAGCCAACTGGTCACCCAACGGAATGAATCGGATCAAGTTAACATTTTGTCCGGAGTTGTCGATGGAAAAACCACCGGCACGGCGATTAGTTTACTCATAAACAATCATAATTCGCGCTCAAAAGATTATTCTGAATTTGCTCAGCTTTACCGTCCAAGCCACGCGGATTTTACTTATCAACAAAAATACGGCATACGCGATGTCGCTGGTGGAGGGCGTAGCTCGGCAAGAACCACCGCGGCAAATGTCGCTGCTGGTGCCATTGCATTAAAAGTGCTATCGGCTCATCAAATTGAAATCATTTCCTGGGTCGATTCGGTCGGTGACATTGATTCGCAATTACCGATTGAAAAAGTCACGACTGAATTGGTTGAAAGTAATCCGGTGCGTTGTCCAGATGCACAAGCCGCTAAACGTATGGAAGAAAAAATTCTGCAAATACGAAAAGCGGGCGACACGATAGGTGGTGTTGTTCGCTGCGTCGTTCGTCATATGCCCGTTGGATTAGGCGAACCGCTGTTCGATAAACTGGAAGCCGATCTGGCAAAGGCGATGATGTCGATTAACGCCAGTAAAGGGTTTGAAATTGGTTCTGGTTTTGCAGGCACCCGCATGTTAGGCAGCGAGCACAATGATCTTTTTTACCGAGACGAGCAAGGTCAGATCAGAACCCGAAGTAATCATTCTGGTGGCATCCAGGGAGGCATATCAAATGGCATGGACCTCGATTTTAAAGTTGCTTTTAAACCCGTAGCGACCTTAATGCAAAAACAACAGACGGTTAATTTAAATGGAGAGTCGGTCGAATACCACGGTAGAGGGCGTCATGACCCTTGCGTATTGCCACGCGCGGTGCCGATTGTTGATGCCATGACGGCGTTAGTGTTGTGTGATCACCTGTTGCGACAACGCGCCTATCAGTCGCTTTAGTCTTTTTTGAGTTTAGGTAATTGCAGCCCAAGTTGTTCGCCTCGCCATTTGGCGAAATACATACCACCGAATAAAAATAGGCTAGCAAAAATGAGCTCGAGGAGAATAGGGAAAATTTCTGGCAGACTGGTAACCAGTGAAGCTAGCGCGTGACAAATATAAATAACGGCAATAAAACCTGACCACGCATGGGTATAGGCTTTTCCTTTTAGCAACCCATATCCCGGAAATAATAAAGGGACGAGCCAGAATCCAGTGAGCACTTGGTTAGAAAATATTTCAGATGGATACCACCATAAATTCCATACCGGGATTAAAAGAATCAAACCAAAATAACCCACGAGAGTGAGACGGTGGGCTAAAAGCATTTTGGGTGTAGGGGCGGGGATACTCACAGTGACTGACTCAACTATTTATTCGATAATTTTTGCGCAAAGTGTGCAACCCGTTTTCCCTGGGCCACGGCTAATTGTTTTTCGTGTTCGCTGATTGGCTGATCGCTATTTTGACCAGCCCAATGACTTGTACCGTAAGGCGTACCACCGCTTGTAGTATGAATTAAACTGGTTTCACTATAGGGTAATCCAACAATCAACATACCGTGATGGAGGAAAGGGTTCATCATGGACAATAAAGTAGACTCCTGGCCACCATGGAGGCTGCTGGTAGAAGTAAAAAAGCTTACCGGCTTACCAGCCAACTGCCCATTCATCCAGACTTCGCTGGTGCTGTCGATGAAATATTTGAGCGCGGCGGCCATGTTGCCAAATCGTGTTGGGCTGCCAACTATCAAGCCGTCGCAATCAATTAAATCCTGCTTCATGGCGTAGAGATCACCACTTTCAGGAATTGCCTGGTCGACCGCTTCTATCTTGGCAGAAACCGCTGCGACGGTACGTACCACAGCCTCACTTCCTTGCGCTTCGACACCACGGGCCATCAAATGAGCTAACGCTCGGGTGTTACCACCTTGTGAATAATAGAGGATTAAAACTTTACTCATCGCGTTGGATTTCTGCTGATATTAGAGTAAAGTCAATACGTTTTCCGGCGGACGGCCAATAACTGCTTTAGCACCTTTTATGACGATAGGGCGTTCGATCACTTTCGGGAACGCGATCATGGCGTCGAGCTGTTGGTCGAGGGTCAGTGCGCTGTTATCTAATCCGGCTGCTTTATATTCCGCTTCTTTTTTGCGCATAATGTCCTGAGGTTTCAGGTCAAGGGCTTTCAGAATTGATTTTAGCGTAGCCTTGCTTGGTGGCGTTTTTAAATACTCAACAATTTCGACATCAACACCCTTGTCGTTTAAAATTTCTAAGGTTTGTCGAGACTTAGAGCAACGCGGATTATGGAAAATAGTAAAGCTCGCCATTTGTTATCACCCTTGTGGTTCGGTAGTATTGAATTTATAAAAATGAATAAGCTCGCTATTTTAGGACTAACTTGTGATAGAAGAAAGGATTAAATATCTTCTTGCGTTTATTTCCTTCGTTTTTAAACGATACGCACAGAATCGATGTTCCTCCATTGCAGCAGAATTAACCGTGACCAGCCTATTAGCGCTGGTTCCATTAACCGCTGTTGTGTTTGCCCTATTGGCTTTTATCCCCAGTTTTCAGGATCTCGGCCAACAGTTACAGACAATTTTATTTAAATACTTTGTACCCAGCACCGGTGAAACCGTGCAGAGCTACATCAATGAATTTGTCGGTAAAGCGAAGGGCCTGGGCGGAGTGGGGACGCTTATGCTGGTGGTAACGGCCTTGCTGCTGATGCGGACTATTGACAGTAGCTTCAATAAAATCTGGCACGTCAAAACCGATAAGAGTCTGGTACGTACACTTTTAGTTTACTGGGCTGTGTTGACTTTGGGGCCAATCTTACTCGGCTCAAGTTTACTGATTACTTCTTACATCCAATCTTTGCCCATGATCTCGGATGTCGTCAGCGATTACAATCAATGGTTAACCTTGTGGTTACCCTTTGTGATGGCGTGCATCGCATTTTCAGTGATGTATTATGTGATTCCCAACCGAAAAATTCCGATGCTCCATGCACTGTACTCGGGAATACTGACCGCCACATTGTTTGAAGTTGCCAAATGGGCGTTTGGCGTTTTTGTTACGAGCTTTTCAACTTATCAGTTGATTTTCGGCGCATTAGCAGCGGTACCTTTATTTTTAATCTGGATTTATCTCAGTTGGGGCATTGTATTATTTGGCGCGGAGTTTTGCCATGCGTTGGACGCCTTTGAATTGGCGAGAGAAACAGAAGAGCAGCATCCGTTTCTTGAAGCGGTCAGCCTGGTGGTGTTACTCGCCGAATATCAAAAGCAGGGTAAAACGCTGGATGAAAATACGCTCAATAATTTATCTGCTGAAGGTAAAAGGGCGATTAATTTTGATTGGTTAGAAAAGCTAGTCGCGGGAGGGTTGGCTGCCAAATGTCAGGACCAATCCTACTGTCTGGTCAAATCGGCAGATAATATTGATTTTAGAGCGCTGTACAAGATTGCGGGGCGCCGCTTCCCAACGCGAGAAGAAATTCAGCAAAGTGAATTACCGGAAGCCACACAAAACTCTTTAATTCAATTGGGCGAGCAATTGCGGACGACGCTTAATGATCACCTGGTAATCTGAGATCGTCGAGCGATGTTGGCTTATCGAGATCGTCAATTTCAAACTCATCATTGATATTGCCTTTCTCATGCGGAATTGCGGTCCAGGGGATAACGTCCGAAACTTCATCTTGTACTTCTTCGGCCAGCTCGTCTCTTAACTCATATGTCTGGAAGAAAAACCGTTCAATACATGGCGTCACTTCAACTTTGAGGCGCGGCCGAACTTCAACGGGTTTTTCCATTCCCAGCATGGCGTATACCCGGTTATCTTTGTGGGAACCTCTGGCGGTAATGATGGTAGCAGAATTACTGCCTTCAACGACCGCATCAGTCACAACAATGCCCGGTTGACCGCCTTTTTCATTTTTTCCCTGGTAGAGGATCAGTCTGACAGGGAAGTAACGGCCTTCGATATATTTAAGTCCTAACATGGTGCCATTATGTTTATCACCCGTGTGCCAACGACAAATGGCTAAACGCCAGTGGGGAGCGGGTTTGCCATCCATATACTCTCGGATTAACGCCAGATCGCCTAACGCCAGGTGAGGAATCATATACTGTCGTGAACAGAGGCCAATACCGCCACTGCTGACGTTAATGGCATCCCAGGATAAATGATCGGCATTTTTGATTTCCGTTAACGCGTTAATTTCGTCGTAAGACAGTGGTTTGCGGCCATTTTGATCGGCTCGACCTAATACACGACTAATATCATCAATACCCCAGACCACGTCTACTTTAGTGACTATCGGATAGCGACGTGACGTTCGTTCGACACGGTGGCTCCAGTGTTTGGTCAAGTGCTCCCACAAATAATTTGCGGTTGCAAAGCGGATAGAGCGATGGAAAGAGTTTTCTGGGAGTTTGTTATTTTCCCTAAAGCTTTCCAGGTCAAAAGCGACTTGTCTTAGCAGGTCAAAAGTAAGTAACAAGCGAATTTTCGGGTCTTCCGGGTCGTCTAGCTCGCTGGTCACAAAGCTTGGCTTGTTTTCGCTGGTGACATCGATAATAAAGCATTCTTCTTTACGGAAATCATCGGGATCTTCGGAGATGCGCGCTAAATGAACCCAATTTTGCAAGTAATAAAAGAGCTGCCAATGCTCCCCTTTGTCTAGATGGTAGGGGTCAGCCAGGGCTATCAGGCAGTTTCGAATATAGTTTTGTTCAATTGAAGGTAGACAATGAGACTCGCCAACTTCAATCGTCATATTTTCAATTTCTTCTTTGCCGGCGTGAGCAAACAGCGCATTCACTTCTCGCCATAGGTAAATTGGGATTGGCGTGTAGATCTCGTATTGCTCAATCAGCATAATGCCGAGATAGAATATAGCAAACGCAGACGCCTTAATTTTGTGTTTATTTTTACCGAAGAACTGACGCTTGTTTTGGCAATCGGTCACTATAATTTTGTGCGAAAAAGCCATTTCACGGGTCAAATTGTGGAGTTTTTCAAGAATATCTTTGTCAACTGCCGTCATTTTGGTACTGGCAGAGATTTTAGGGCGGTAACTGTCGTGAATCAGGGTATAGCAATCATCAAAGAGTTCGGTCAATTCGGCTCTTTGTTTGTAAGGCATTTCGGTCCGGTTAAGACTTGATATGGCGCGCGTAATCTCCGGAAGCGTCTTTGACATATCCGCAAGGGGCAATGAGCGTAACCACTCTGAGAGTTTCCCCTTGTCGGTTTCAACAAGAATATGTTGGCCTTCTTGCTGCGACGGAATGGTTAATCTTAGGCTATCCATGGTTATATATACTACTCTCCTGCTTTCTTCCTGTTAGTAAACTCTTATTTTTATTATAATTTACAACGACTGCTAAGGTTTCCACTGACCATTTCTTCGTTTAAACATTTTATTACTATTGTGTTTTTAATTCATTTTGGCCTGAAATTCATTCAGCGGAGATGATACAATCGCGATCAACCAGCCCATATGACTCAAAATTCAAAAATTATTCAAAATCAATATGATATATCTTGAATAAATTGACCAAAGTTATGAAAACTATAGCATATTTATCCACTAGAATTCTAATCCCCATCACTTTATTTGTTACAGGTTGTAGTCAAAACGGTGAATTTACCCTTTTGAATGGTCAAAAACACTCATTAGATGATTTTAAAGGCAGTTGGGTAGTCATCAATTTCTGGGCCGAGTGGTGCGCGCCTTGCCTGGAGGAAATTCCGGCCTTAAACCGACTGGCTAAAGTCGGCGAGCAACAGGGCATAACCGTTATAGGGGTTAGTTACGATCCCTTGAATACCACAGAACTTAAGGCTGTCACGGAAAAGTGGCAATTTCAATACGCGGTCATGGCGACCGAGCCAGTGCCCATTTTGCCTTTTAAATTACCAGCGACTTTACCGACTAATTACCTGCTTGATCCCGATGGACAAGTTGTCAGCAAGTTGGTCGGTAAGCAAGATTATGAGTCACTGGTGCGTGCAATAGAGCAAGCCAAGCAAAAATCAGAGCGCGAATAGTTATTTTAGTGCACCAATCTTCATTCAAAATGAGTACTGGTATGGATTTTTTTATATTCGTCTGAGATAAACTAGCGCAAACAATATATTATTGATTCTAATGGATAATTATTCTAACTTATAAGCGAAATAAAGATTGTGCCATTGAATTTTTAAGAAAGTTAGAATCCTGCTGGCAATCTACAGCGCTATTAGCTATTAATAAAATGTTTAACTAATGTTATAGGGCCAGAACCTCTGTCTTTTGAACGGAATTTCCTATTAATATGCCGGCTCGTCCTTCATTGGGTGACAGGCAAAATATTTATCTGTAGTAAAAACAAAGAGTTAAGTTGGAATCAAATGCGTAATTATTGGGTTGGAATGGTAAAGGCTTTAAAAACGCTGGTGGTCTGTGGCTTGGTATTTTCTTGTACCTCGATTATGGCGGCAGAAGATGAGCAAACCACCGCAGCTAAATTGGAGTCGCTTAAAAAGGAAGTTTTAAGCGTTAATCGCGACCTGTTTATTCTCGAAGAGGACCTTCTGTTCCCCGCATCAACTCAGGTCGCCGTGTATCTATCGGTCGACATAGGCCACTTTTTCGCGCTCGACAATGTTAAATTGAAAATAGATGACAAAGATGTGACGCATTATTTGTACACTCAGAACGATATCAATGCACTGCATCGAGGGGCGATTCAAAAACTCTATCTGGGAAATTTAAGTACCGGTAAGCATGAAGTTGTCGCCATTGTTATCGGTATGGGGCCACACAACCGCGAATACCGCCGGGCGATAGCCTTTAATTTTGAAAAAGGCAGTGAAGCAAAAGCACTAGAAATTCAACTGCGCGATGATACCACCAAACAGCAGCCCAGCCTGAGTATTGTTGAGTGGTAAGAACCTTTTCATGAAAAAAATTCAGTTTTCATTTTCCGCCTGCAAAAGCTTGCTTATTCTCGCTGCTTCCTCGTGTGCCTTAAATTTTTCGGCCATGTCCTATGCTTCTGAGGTGACGAATACCGAGCTGCAGCAGGACCCCGAATCTCAAACAGCGCAAGCCCAAGCTGGAGAGATTAAAAAAGAAGATCTCAAAAAGCCCGTGGTACTAGAGGATCTGGCTTACGGCAACATCCTGTTTGATTATTATCGCGGCGAATCTATCGACGCGCTGAATGCGATACTAGTCGCGCAAAAGCGAAACCAATTGCCTAATCACGCACAAAGTGCACAGTTATTATCTGGAGTCATCTATCTGGATTTAGGGATGCTTTCTCATGCGCAACAAATATTTAATGATTTGTTATCTGAAGAAGATCTCAAAAGTGGCCTGTTATCAAAAATCGAATTTTACCTCGGCAAACTCCATTATCGCCAGGGTGATTATCAACAAGCAGAGTTTCGTCTAGCGCGCGTAGTGAATACCATTGAAGCTGAATTGCGAGATGATTGTTTGATCATGCTGAGTAATATTGCGATCGCCAAAGACCAGAAAGAACAAGCGCGAGACTGGCTAGCGAGAATTAATTCCGAATCCAGTCTGGCGGCAATGAGTCGATATAACCTCGGTATTCTCTGGTTACGAGAAGAAAACCTGACAGCCGCGGAGCCTTTGTTGACAAAGCTTTATCCTGAATATACTGAAGATAAAGTTGTTCGCAGTTTGCAAGATAAAGCATTAGTAGCATTGGGTTATTATCATTTGGCGAAAAAAGAGTTTGAAAAAGCGCGCGAGTATCTATTCAAAGTTCGTCTCGATTCACCCTTGACCAACAAAGCATTGCTCGGTGTCGGGTGGAGTTACAGCGAAATGGGTGATTATAATAAAGCCTTATCGCATTGGATTGAGTTGACCCAAAGAGACATTCGCGATATTGCCGTTCAGGAAGCTTTGTTGGCGGTCCCCTTTGCTTACCAACGATTGAATTCTTTACAAATATCGTTGGATAAATACGCAGCAGCTTCAAACACATTTCAGCAGCAACTGAATCTGATAGACGAGCTTCTCAAGAAAATTGAAGAAGGTAATTTGCTCGAGAAATTTGTTAGCAATATTGTTACCAATGAGCTCAACTCGATTGCGGATGAAAGTGGCATTCAAGATTCCAGTTTGTTTGGTGATGAGTACGATTACTACCTTTTTGAGTTGGTATCACAGCACCAATTTAACGAAGGATTTCGCAGTTACCAGAAGCTTGGAAAATTATCACAGATTCTCAATCATTGGGAAGAGGCGTTACCGACTTTTACGGATATTATGCAGGCCAATGAAATTCGATTTGCTGAAAAAATTCCGGCTATCGACGCCTATCTGGCGGATGGCTCATTTGATGAATATGAAGAATTGCTGAGTAATTTTGATGCCGATATTAAAGCCTTAAAAGAAGGTCAAAAACTCCATCTGCTGGCGAGCGAAAATGAGTTGAAATTACATCGGCGAATTACATCATTATTAGACAAAATCGAGCGAATTCCTGCAGATAGGTTATCGCCGCAACAAGTCGTCATGGCGCAACGAGCAAAGGGTATTTTTCAGTGGCAATTAGAAACTGGTAAAGCCGGAAAAATTTGGCAATTGGAAAAAATCACAAGACAAATTCGCCAGGTGTTTAACGAAATGCAATCGCGTAAAATTTCGCTCGCTAATGCCCGTAGTAAAGCTGAAACGCGATTTACCGGGTATCAGGAAAAAGTGGATGATGCCAGCGCCCAGCTGTTAGGATTACGCGATAAGATAAAAGCACAGATTGATATTCAGGCGAACGATTTAAAAACACAAATTGTTAATGTGCTTTTACAACGGCAAGCGACGCTTAATCATTATTTATTGCAATCCGATTTATCGATTGCGCGGTTACATGAAAAAGCCGTCGAAATACCGGAGTTGCAGTAGCATGGAGTATTCACTGCAAAGAATTTTAAAATCGATCCTGGTGCTTGTTATAGTCATAGGGCTGGCTGCTTGTGCCAGCATCAAACGGATTATTCCATTTGAAGAAATTAAACCTGAAGATGTCGAACCCAGGGTCAGTTTCGTCGATACGAAAACCGTCGAGGTTGAATCTTCTGCAATCGAAGCGATTCAGCCCGAAATCGTAATCGCCAGCTATGAAAGACTACTCCAGCGCGGAAACCCCGAAATTCGCAAAGAGGCTTTGCATCGTCTGGCAGATTTAACGATGCGATTGGCCGAAGCAAAAATTGGCGCCTCAGATGAAGAATTGGCCAGTTTATCACCTGCGGTAAACAACGCGACTTTTGCCAGAGCGATCGTTTTGTACCAAACATTGTTATCGGAGTTTCCAGAATACCAGTCGGGCGACGAGGTTAAATATCAGCTCGCTAGAGCCCACTCACTTAATAGTGATCCGGTATCATCGCTGGCGGTGCTGGACCAAATCGCAACGGTTCACGTTGAATCGCTTTCTTATCTTGAAAGTCAATTCAGAAGAGGCGAAGCCTATTTTTCACGCAAAGACTACCGCACTGCGGAAAAAGCATATGCTGAGGTTATACTCAAAGGTCAGGAATCTGAATACTATGATAAAGCCTTGTATAAACGCGGTTGGTCATTCTTTAAACAAAGTTTGTTTCTCGAAGCGCAGAAAGATTTTTTCAAACTCTATGAAAGGCTCATTTATCAGAGAGACCAAAACGAGTCTGTGAATAAATTGTTAAACGATTTAATTTTTGATACGCGGCGCGTGATCAGTTTATCTTTTTATAATCAGGACGGTGCTGATTCAGTACGGCATTATTTTGCCACTTATGGCGCACAACCTTTTGAAGATGAGATTTATCTTGCATTAGCCGAGCTATATATTGAACAGGAAAGATTTCAGGATGCTGCAGATACATTCCGCGGTTATATCCAACGCAATCCAGTTTCCTTGGCCGCGCCAGACTTTCACACGCGTATGATTGAAGTGTATCGACAAGGTGGTTTTCCAAGCTTAATTTTACCGGCGAAAGAAAGTTTTGTGGTTAATTACGGACGCAATAGCGCGTTTTGGCAAAAGTATACGGGCAAAGTTATTGATGATCTCAAGCCTTTGCTGAGAGAGCATCTCGACGATATTTCGCGCTATTATCATGCCCAAGCGCAAAAATCGAAAAAGCCGGCTGATTATCTGGTAGCGGCTAAATGGTATCGCGAAATACTTGCCACATTCAGCGAACAACAAATCGATTCTCAGTATCGTTTTGCGCTGGCCGAAGCTTTATACGACGGCGGAAACCTGGCGGAGGCAGCAAAAGAATTCGAACACGTTGCCTATAAAAATGCAATGAGTGAATTCTCCCGTGATGCGGGTTATCGAGCGCTAGTTGCCTATCAAAACATGACTTATCCCAAGAGTGCCACCCAGTTGGAAAAATTGTTACCTTCCATCCAAAGCGGATTGAAATTCAGTGAGACATTTGCCACCGATGCCAAGGCACCAGAAATCCTGGCGAGAGTCGCTGAGCAACAATTGATGATTAATGACGTACAAGGCGCGATTGATGCCAGTCACCAACTGTTGAAGTTACCGGCTATTCCGACTAAAACGCAATCGGACCGGGCGCGAATTATTATCGCAAATGGATTATTTGACCTCAAAAAATATGCCGAAGCCGAAGTGGCAATCAGCGACCTGTTGAAAAACGTCAAGTTGACCAATAAAGAACGTCAGAGTTTTCGTCAACGTCGAGTCGAGTCCGTTTACAAACTCGCCGAGTTTGCCAAAGCAGAACAGCGGTTTGATGATGCGGTAACCTTGTTCCTGAAAGTAAAAGCGCTCGAACCAAAATCTACTGTTGCGGTTAACGCGCATTTTGATGCCGCGACCATATTACTGCAGATGGATAAGTGGGCCGAAGCGGCCAAATTGTATGAGTCGTTTAGAAAACTGCATCCGAAACATGTATTGGCCGCAACCATTCCTGAAAGGTTGGCACTGGCTTATGAGAACCTGGAAAATTGGAACAAAGCCGCGGCGGAGTATGCAAGCTTGTCTTCGGCACAACAGGATCCTGAATTAAAGCGCGAGGGCTTTTGGCGGGTAGCAGAACTTTATGAAAAAGCCGGCAATAAAAATAAAGCCATTGGCGCCTACAAACATTATGTTTGGACTTATCCAAACCCTTACGCATTGGCGCAAGAAGGACGATTTAAATTGGTCAATCTTTATCTAGAGACCAAAGATACGACCAAGAGCATGTTCTGGAGACAAAAGATCGTCGAGTTTTATAGTAAGCACAAAAACGAGAATAACACTCGAACCGCTTTTCTGGCAGCGGAGTCCAAGTTTATTTTAAGTGAATCATTATTTAACCAGTTTAAACGGATAAAACTGAATTTACCGTTAGCGTCTAGTTTGAAGAAAAAGCGCGCTGCCATGAAAAAAGCGTTAAATGCTTACAACGCAGTGGGTAAATTTGGCGTGGCAAAATACACCACCGCGAGTACTCATAAAGTGGCGCAGATTTATCAGATCCTTTCTGATGATCTAATGAAATCGCAACGGCCAAAAGGATTAAATGAGGATGAGTTAGAAGAATATACTTTTTTACTCGAAGACCAAGCCTTACCTTTTGAAGACAAAGCCATTAATTTTTATGAAGTGAACGCTAAACGCACCGCAGAAAATATTTACGATGAATCGGTTCGCTCCAGCATTGAACGATTAAAAAAACTGAAACCGGCTCAATATGATAAGAGTGAAAAGTTGGAGGCGCTGCACGATGTTGCTTTCTAATTGTTCTCGAATTTTAACGGTGACGATTCTATTCAGTCTGGTTAGCGCATGCTCGGGACTTAAAACGATAGAATCTACACAACCGACTGAGCCATCCGCTGCAACCGATCAGACCGGACAGCAATCTGAAAGTGGCCAACCGGACAGTGGCCAGGCTGGAGCGTCGATCAAACCTGCGCTGCCAATGGTCGCCGATCCGATGGCGGAACAGCTTCCGCTCGATTTGATTAAGGCCTATGACCAGGTTACCAGTTTATTAAAGTCTAACGAGACAGCGCAGGCAATAGCGAAATTAGAACAAACTCAGGTGGTTTTTCCCAAGAACTCTGGTCCAAGTTATCGCTTGGCGAGGATCTATCTGGATCAAAAAGACTATGCTAAAGCTCTCGCTGCAATCGAAATAAGCCTGGGCATCAATAGTAAGAATTATTATGCCCATAATTTAAAAGGCGTGATTTTGCGAGAGCAGGGCGAATTTGAAAAAGCGAAACAAGCGTATCTGACCGCTGTCGCAACTTATCCGCGCCATCCTGAAAGTCATTTGAATTTAGGAATTCTGGCAGATATTTATATGTACGATTTACCGCTGGCGTTAGAGCATTACGAATACTATCTGCAATTGATCCAGAACGACGACAAAAAAGTTTCGGGTTGGATTATGGATTTAAAGCGGCGCATGCCCAAGGGGGAGTAAATGATGATTCCATCAATGAAAAACGTAGCGGCGGCAATAATACTATTTAGTGCCCACGTTTTTCTCGCTATTGACCAATTGCACGCCGCGGAAGAGATAGAAGAAGCCGTTCTAGGAATGAATGTATCTGGAACGAAAGATTTACCAAACGTGTTGTATATCATTCCATGGAAATCGAATCCCGGCCAAGTTTCTCCACCTGAGATATCGCGGCTAGTAGACGAAGTTTATGCACCCGTTGACCCAGAGGTCTTTGCCAAGCAGGTCAAGTTTTATTATCAGCTTACTGCGGCCAAAGAAACGCCTGCACCAGCGGATAATCCGGGTCAATAGCAAGCCTGAAGAATGTGAACCAATGCTACTTTTATAACAGAAAAAAATGACTATACTTGTTTGTTAACAGATATCTGTTATTTTTGTTTTTTTAACGTATTTTTTGAAATTAACTGGTTTTAGGGGACTAACATGGCTCAAGATCAAACTGCCAACGCTAACACGCTGCTCGCTGCAACAACCGAGCAAGCGGATCCCGGTCTGTATTCGACCATCGTGAGTTTCTTCCAAGATGGTGGCGCCTTTATGTACCCCATTATGATCGTATTTATGATTGGCATCGCGATTGCTATCGAGCGCTTTATCTTTCTAAATATGATGAAAGCGAAGAATCAATCCGCCTGGAAGCGTTTATTGCCAATTTTAAATCAGGGCAACTTCCGCCAAGCGCTAGAAATCGCGACTAATTCCAAATCGGCTGTTGGTCGGATATTAGCTTACGGCCTGTCTAAAGTTGGAAAAGGTCGCCGACACGACGATCTTGAAATGGCTATGGAAGAAGGTCTGATGGAAATTCTGCCAAGACTGGAAAAACGTACTCCTTATTTAGCAACATTTGCAAATATCGCGACGCTCCTAGGACTTCTAGGGACTATCTTGGGTCTGATAAAAGCCTTTACTGCGGTAGCGAATGTTGATCCGGCTGAAAAAGCGAACATTCTTTCTGCTTCAATCTCAATTGCGATGAACACCACTGCATTTGGATTGATGGCTGCCATTCCACTGTTACTGTTGTTTACATTTTTACAGACTAAAACGACCGAAATTGTCGATAGTATCGAAATGGCGTCAGTAAAGTTTGTTAACCTGATTCGAGACGCAAGACCAGCAGAAGCCGCTTCTAAGCCACCTGTTAGAAAGCCATAAATTAATTCTTTGTGATTAATTTAACTCAACTTTTAATTAACAGGTGTCCAAATGTTTCGACGTAAATCGAAAAGGGTGAGAGAAACAAACGCAGAACTGAATATCACTGCGTTTATGAATCTAATGGTTGTATTAGTGCCGTTTCTCCTCATTACTGCGGTGTTTTCTCAAGTTTCAATTTTGAACTTAAATTTACCGACAGGTACTAGTGAATCGGTACCCACCGAAGAAGAACCCCCTAAAGCTTTGGAAGTGGTTATTCGTCAAGATAAGTTTGATGTACTTGAACGAAACTCAGGTCTGTTAAAGCGTATAGAAAACACCGAAGAAGGTTATGATTACAAAGGATTAAACGAATTTCTTCAACAGGTCAAAGCGCACCCAGAATTCAATACCGATACGGGCGTGACTTTGTTAATGGAAATGGAAACCGAGTATGACACCTTAATTCAGACAATGGATGCAGTTAGATTAATTGTGCGAGATGAACGAGAGCTCGATGAATTTGGCAATGTGATTCAAGGCGAGCTATTCCCGAACATTTCTATGGGTGACGCGCCGCCTGAAACCGTGCAAGGTCAGGGAGGGCAGCCGTAATGAAAAAATCTTATCGCGCGGTCCGAATGGAGCGCCATCACAAACGATTCGGTTCGAGTAGTCTAAACCTTGTTTCTCTGATGGACATATTTACCATCTTAGTGTTTTTCTTGCTCGTTAATTCCTCTAACGTTCAACAGTTACCCAGTAGTAAGGCGATAAAGCTGCCGGAATCGACAGCGCAGCAGCTACCTAAAGAAACGGTTATTGTATTAGTGAATAATCAGCAGATTCTGGTGCAGGGAAGAGTGATTGCCAACGTTAACCAGGTGATGGCATCGGATGATAGATTTATCCCCGAATTACTCCAGGAAATGTCAATTCAGGCACAAAATAGTTGGCAGCAGGTTTCTGAGGAAGAAGGGCTCGATGTGACGGTAATGGGGGATAAACAAATCCCTTATAAGTTATTGCGTAAAATTTTAGCGACGCTGAGTGAGGCTAATTATACCAACATATCCATGGCGGTGATGAAGCGTAGTAACTCTAGCGATCAAACTGGCGGCAGGTGATAGATACGATATGGCTACCTATTTATTAAGAACTGTCGTCAATCCGATACTCCCTTGGGAGCGTGACCCGGAAGAAACCGGACGATTTCATCGTATTCTAATCACGTTATTAGTGGTGAGCATTTTGCTCAGCGCTATCATTCCGTTTCTAGAAGTCGAAAAGCCGGATCGAAACCGGGCCACCAGTATTCCACCGCGTTTAGTCAAAATGGTGTTGGAACAGAAAAAAGTGGTCAAGCCACCGCCTCCGCCAGAGGAAGTGAAGGAAGAAGAGCCTGAACCCGAAAAAGAAGAAGAAAAGCCTAAAGAAGAAGAAAAGAAGCCAGAAGAAAAACCGCCTGAGCCAAAGAAAACCGCTAAGGAAGTGGCCAAAAAGCATATTGCTGTTTTTGACGCACTGGCCGATTTACGCGACCCGGATGACATGGAAGACCTGAAGAAAAATCAGAGCCTGTCTAACGACACGGGAGAAGCGGCACAAACGACTCGAGCGTTAATTACGAAAAAAGGCGCCGCATCCGGCAGTGGCGGTATTCGAGTCGCAACAGCCAGCCAATCGGTTGGCACTGGTTCGCTTGCGGGGCAAAATACGACCAATGTTGAAAGCGATATTGGCGATGCGATTGAAAATACCAAACGGGTGACAAAGACAGGAACGCTCAAGCGAAGCTCGGAAAACATTGCATTGGCTTTTGAAAAGCATAAAGGGGCTATTTTCACCCTTTACCAAAGGGCGCTTCGCAAAGATCCTGGATTACAAGGCAGAGTAAATTTCAAATTAACTATCCTTGCTAATGGTCAGGTTTCAAAATGTAGTGTTGAGTCGAGTGAGTTAAACAATGAAGCGTTAGAAAAACGCCTTATTGCCCGTATTAAACGCATCAATTTTGGCGCTTTGGATGTCGCGGTATGGGAAGGAACTTATTTGATTAATTTCTTTCCTAACCAATAGGTAGGTGAATTAAGCCTGCTTTTAACATAACCGAGAATGCACACAGACATTGGCCTTTTGAGGAAAATGTCTGTTGTTTGCCGCTCGAGTCTGACGCCATGCTTCCAATCCGGGCCCAATCATCTTATTCTCTTGCTATCTTACATTGAAAGCTTACATTGAAAGTAAATTTGCCATGTTAACCTTCAGAACGCTGCTATTTATCGTGATAACTCTTTATAGCTTGCCGTCACAGGCTGAATGGGTAAGCCACGCCTTTGATGTGATGGGGACGCGCTCAAAAGTAGAGTTTGAAGCGACCGAGCCGAAAAGCGCCCAGGATTTGGTAGATAAAGTGGTTGCAGAAATGCACCGCATTGACCGATTGATGAGCCCCTACAAATCGGACAGCGAGCTGACATTCATTAACAACAACGCCGCCAAACATCCGGTGAAGATCGGCCAGGAAATGTTTGATTTACTCGAATATTCAATGCATTTTTCCAAATTGACCGACGGTGCATTTGATATCAGCTTTTCCAGCCTTGGTTACCTGTACGATTATCGTAAAAATTTAAAACCATCTTCAGTGCAAATTCAGACGCTCAAAGACGCGATTGATTATCGTAAAATTCATCTCGACAAATCCAGGCAAACGGTATTTTTTGCTGACCCAAGAGTTAAGATTGATTTGGGCGGCATTGCGAAAGGCCACGCGGTTGATCGGTGTATTGAAATTTTACAGGCGGCCGAAATTAAAAATGCTTATGTTAATGCGGGTGGCGACAGTCGCTTGATTGGTCGCAAAAATGACCGTTTGTGGTACATAGGGGTAAAACATCCGCGCGATCCCGATAAGCTTCTGGTGAATTTACCGCTAGAGGAAGTCGCTTTGTCAACATCTGGTGACTACGAGCGCTATTTTGAGGAGAGCGGCGTGCGCTATCACCATATTATCGACCCGACTACCGGGGATTCGGCGCGCGAAATTCGCAGTGCCACAATTCTCGCCAACGACTCAACAACTGCCGATGCACTATCGACCAGCATTTTTATCCTCGGCATCGAAAAAGGTATGGCCCTGATTAATTCCATGCCAGAAGTTTCCGCCATTATGGTCGATAAAAATGGCAAACTCTTTGTATCTCAAGATATGGCGCCAGCCCACTAATTGAACACTTTTCAGCCACTGCGGTCTACTGAGTGTCAAGTTTCTCGGTATCACAACAGAGAATTGTTTTTGCCGGGTGCTTGGTTCTATTTAAGAGTTCGATTATTATTGGCATCGTAATTTCATTTGGGACATTTATGGACAAGTTTTCGGCAAAATCGGCCTTCATTATCGTCGTACTTCTATTAGTCACTAGTTGGCCAGTCGCCCGCGCGGTGGAAGTTACCGGGCTGTATCAAATAGATATTGCCGTCGCTGACCAAACAGCCAAGACGCGATGGGGAGCGGTGTTAGAGGGATTCAAAGAAGTTCTTGTGCGGAAAAGCGGTAGTCGTCAGGTTTTATCGACCGATGAAGTTCGCGAAGCCTATCGCAAAGTCACAGCCTACATTCAGCGATTTGAATATGCGTCAAATACCGATCCTGAGGCCGAAAAACCATTTATTCTTCATCTGGAATTTGCCCCCCGACTGGTAGACGAGTTGATTCAGGCCTCTGGCATGCCTATTTGGGGTAGCAACCGTCCGGTAACTATTTTATGGCTGGCCAATGAAGTGAACTTTCAACGAGAAATTGTCAGAGATGATCCCAGTGAAGGTGCTCTGTCTGAATTGATCATGAAAAATGCGCAGCGTCGTGGTATTCCCGTGATATTGCCTTTGATGGATCTCGAAGATGAATTGAACGTTACCTTGAGTGATATCTGGGGGCGATTTACCGGCACTATAGTGACCGCCAGTGAGCGATACGCCGCCGACTCAGTCGTTACCGGCCGTATTCAGCAGGTTGGCGAGTCATGGCAGGCTAAATTGTCTTACATTAATCAGGGCGACGAGCAGTTTATGGCGTTTTCCGAGCCAACACCTGAATTATTGATGGCGACTATGTCGGATAGGATTGCTGAGTTTTTATGTCAAAAATATTGTGTCGTTGAAACGGATACCAGCCACCAGGTCAAATTACAGGTATCGAGCGTCGGAAATTTTGCCAGTTTTAAAGGTGTTCAAAATTACCTGCAGAGTCTGTCTTCAATTAGAAAAGTTGAAGTTGATAAAATTTCAGCGACCACCGTTCGATTCAATGTCGCGTTGCTCGGCGATTTACAGAGCGTCAAAGACGGAATTGAGTTAGGCAACAAATTAATTGAAGAAAGCGCGCCGGCATTGGATCCATTCGTTCGCACCATCAGCGAACCGAATGATAGTCTTCTCAATGAAAATCTGACGCCATCTTCATTAATTACCTCAGATGAGCCTCTGCCAGGGCAACAGGCTGGGCAGTCTTCCGACCAACAAAGTGACCAAGATTTAATCATGGTCGACCCGCAACAACTTTTCAATGAAAAGGGCGAATCACCAATTGCGGAACCCGTGGTAACGCTTTTCTATCGGTGGGTTGAATGAATCTGAGTTTTTTGCCTAATTTGATTACCCTCATTCGGGTAATTCTGCTGGTACCTTTATCGATATTTTTGCTGCGAGAAGAATATACCGTCGCGCTGATTATTTTCGTCATTGCCGGCTTTTCCGACGCGTTAGATGGGTATTTGGCAAAACACTTTTCCTGGACCAGCCGATTTGGAGCAATACTCGATCCGTTAGCCGACAAAGCGCTGCTTGTCATTACTATGGCAATTCTCACCTACAATCAAAAACTCAGTTGGGCATTGTTAATAACGGTTCTGATCAGAGATATTTATATCGTTGCTGGGGCTTATTATTATCATTATCGACTCGGTCCATACGAAATGCACCCGAGTTACCTTTCTAAATTTAATACCTTTGTACAACTCTTGCTAGTGAGTTGTCTGTTAGTGAATTACGGTTACAATCCTTTACCTGACTGGTTTGTTAACGGGCTGATTATTTTGACCTACCTGACAACTATTTCAAGTGGCATTCATTACGGCTGGGTGTGGGGCAATAAATTTAAAGCAGAATTAAATGCCAGAGATCAGCAGGCGGCCTCGATAGATAGCGAATCTGATCACCCTCCGGCCAGTTAATCGGATAGCTTTTCATGTTACAACTACCACTCAACGTTCAACTTGACGATTCGGCCCAATTTGATAATTTTTTCAAAGCCGATAATCTGCAATTGGTGTCGCGACTTGAGCAGCTATTGGCGGATTCGGGCGACTTTATCTATATCTGGGGCAGCCCTCAAACCGGTAAAACTCATTTGGCACAAGCCTTGTGTCATGCGTTTAACTCTCGCCATTTATCCGCCGCTTATTTACCTCTGGACAACCCGGAATTTACCGCGGAAATTCTCGACGGTATGAGTTTTATGGATCTGGTGTGTATTGATAATCTGGAAAAAGTCTTGAGTATTCCTGAGTGGGAAATTGCCTTGTTTGATCTTTACAATCGACTGAAGCAGGACAATAAACTGTTAGTCATCTTCAGTCACGCGTCACCGAGCAACTTGCCCATTCAGCTGGCTGATTTACAATCGCGTTTAACCGCCATGGAAATCTATCGATTGGAAGGCTTAAATGATTCCCAGAAAATTGAATTGTTTAAAACTCGGGCAAGTAATCGCGGCCTGGATATTTCCGATGAAGTGATTCAGTTTATTCTTTCTCGTTATAGCAGAAAGCTGAATGATTTGATGGCCATACTGGATAAACTCGATACGTCCAGCATTGCCCTTAAGCGTAAAGTGACCATACCGCTAGTCAAAGAAATACTCGACTAACGGTATCGATTCTTTTTATTCAGTCAGTTCAAATTCACAGCAGTTCAGATTGTCGCAACCACTTTCAATTAAGGCTTTGTGGGTCGTAACCCTTGGTAATATTCGAGCAAAATAAAAGTCGAGCGTTTGCATTTTCATTAGCTTGAATGCGTCGCTTTGATTACTGTTTTGCGCGGCATTCGCCTGCTGAAGTAAAATGTGAGCGACGGTGATATACCCCGAATACATCAGAAAATCGAAGGCCGCCGCGCCAACTTCGTCCATGTCTTTTCTCGCTTGCATCGCGATATGCTGGGTCAGCTTTGACCACTCTTCACAGAGTGTTGTTAACCTGTCGACAAAAGGTTTAAATGCGTCATCTAATTGGCTCGATTCACGAGCGATAGTCTCTAGCCATACAGTTAACGCTTTTCCTTGGTCACGCAATATTTTTCGGCCGAGAAAATCTAACGATTGAATGCCATTGGTGCCTTCGTAAATCATGGTAATACGAGCGTCTCTCACCTGTTGTTCGAGCTCCCATTCGCTGATATAACCATGACCGCCTAAAACCTGTACCGCGTGATTGGTTGATTCAAATCCAACTTCCGACATAAAGGCTTTGCAGATGGGGGTGAGCAAGTCGAGAAGAAGCGAGTGTTGACCAGAGTCATCGGCGTCACTTTCACAGGTATCGACCAGTTTTGCAATGTAATAAGCCAGTCCTCGGCAGCCTTCGATAAACGCCTTTTGCGTAAACAGCATCCGCTTCACGTCCGGATGAACGATGATAGGATCGGCCGCTTTTTGCGGTGCCTTTACCCCTGACAAAGAGCGCATCTGAAGTCTGTTGTGGGCATATTCGAGCGATGCCTGACGTGATAATTCGGCAATCGCGTAACCTTGAACGCCGGTGGCCAGGCGTGCTTTGTTCATCATGGTAAACATACATTTTAATCCCTGGTTCGGTTCACCAATCAAAAATCCTTTGGAATCTTCAAAGTTGATCACGCAGGTCGCGGAAGCCTTAATGCCCATTTTATGCTCAATCGCACTACAGGTAACCTGGTTATCGGTAGGAGCGCCTTTACCAATGTGAGCTTGATCAAGAATTTTAGGAACCAGAAATAACGAAATACCAGCAGTGCCTTCAGGTGCATCCTGGAGTCTGGCAAGCACCAGATGAATAATATTGTCGGACAGATCGTGTTCACCGGCAGAAATAAAAATTTTACTACCGCTTATGAGGAAGCTGCCATCATCTTGCTCGACCGCGCGTGTTTTAAGTAAACCTAAATCAGAGCCGCAGTGAGGCTCGGTCAAACACATGGTGCCGGTCCATTCGCCTGAAACCAGTTTTGGCAGATAGGCCTGCTTTAATTCATCGTTGGCGTGATGCTTAAGGGCGCTCACGGCGCCATGGGTTAGCCCCGGATACATGCTCCAGGAGGTATTCGCGGTGCTGACCATTTCGGATGTGACAACCGACAAAGAGTAGGGGAGGCCCTGACCGCCATATTGTGGTGACGCTGCCAAAGCTGCCCAGCCTGCTTCACAGTACTGATTATATGCATCCTGAAACCCATCCGGCGTGGTAACCACACCACTTTCAATCTGGCATCCCTGTTGATCACCCGAGTGGTTAATGGGGGATAGCACTTCGCTGGAAAATTTAGCTGATTCTTCAATAATGGCATTGACGAGTTCTTTGTCTGCAGCGTCTTGAAAGCCTAGCTCGGCATAGTGCTCGGTAATTTTAAGCCAGTCATGAAGAATAAACTTCATATCTTCAGTCGGCGCAATGTATTGTGGCATGGTTAATCTCCTTAAATGAATGATGAAACTTTAACTGGTCGGATGAGATAGGTCAAGCGAAAGCCATCAGCAAACCGGAGAGAGCAATTAGGCAAAAGCTAGTGTTATAATCGCGCCAGATTTTTCAAAGGTTTTTAAAATGCACGAAGTCGATGATCTCAGGTTTGGTGGTACTCAACGCCTTTATAGCGTCAGTGGTGAACAAAAACTGCGCGCCGCGCATGTGGCGATTGTTGGTATTGGCGGGGTTGGCAGTTGGGTCGCTGAAGCGTTAGCACGTACTGCAGTTGGTCAGCTGACGTTAATCGACCTTGATGATATTTGTGTGACTAACACCAACCGTCAAATTCATGCGTATCAGGAAAATATCGGCCGAATGAAAGTCGAAGCCATGGCGGAGCGAATCAAGGCGATCAATCCCAACTGTCAGGTCAATGCCGTTGCGGATTTTATTAGCGCTGATAACCAGGCAGAACTATTAAAAGACTCGCCTGATTTTGTGGTCGATGCTATCGACAGTGTGCCGGCAAAAGTGGCGTTGATCGCCTATTGTAAGCGACATAAAATCAAAATCATCACCATCGGTGGCGCAGGCGGTCAAAGAGATCCTTTGCAAATCAAGACCGCCGACCTGTCTCGAACAACCCAGGATCCATTAGCGGCCCGTGTAAGAAGCGAGCTAAGACGACATTATCGATTTAGTAAAAACCCTAAGCGTCGCTTCGGTATCGAGTGTGTTTATTCAACGGAACAATTAGTTTACCCCACTGAAGATGGTCGCGTGTGCCAGCAAAAGCAATTTACCGACGGGTCGGTCAAATTGGACTGTCAAGGTGGATTGGGCGCAAGTGTGACGGTTACTGCAGCGTTTGGTATGGTGGCGGCCTCGCGAGTGTTAAATAAGCTCACCGCGGAATAAGCTCGAATGCCGTTGGTAAAAATTTAGTTAGGGCAGGAGAATACGATGGACCACAACAGCTGTTGCCCATTGTATAACTGCGCTCAACACGTTTAACCGGGAAACTTATCTAGCTCTTTGAATCGACGAATATAACCTTGCAGTTCGTTTTCGGCTTCCAGTTGAGAGCTAAAAGGGCCCTCTTCGGTTTTTTCCCTGGTCAAGAACCACCAGCCATCATTGGTATGATAATAGCGTTCAGTTCTGAACCAGGGGCGTGCGGCTTCTCCTTGTCTAACGCGCATAAGACACTCCGGTATTGAATGAGGCATACCTGTCTATAAGCTTAGCTCATAACTAGAATGCTCGAATAATACGAAATACTGATTATACTGATGATGTTAAGAAATATTGGCTATTAGGGCGAATTCACAGTTTTTCAATTAAAATGGTGGTTATCGAGTGAGATATTTCACTCCGGAATGGGGATTTGATAATATTTCCAGTTAATTAGCAGACAACTACCATAATTCAGGGCATTATTTTTGAGCGAACTCCAGACAACAATAACGATAAACATAAGGCGATGAGCAGTGAGTGCAACTGAAATACCAGGTTATAAAATTATTCGGACCTTAGGAGTGGGCGGACAGGCAACCGTCTATCTTGCCATTCAGCAAGGTTTTGACCGTGAAGTCGCGCTAAAAGTGATGTCTCCCGCACTGGCCGCAGATCCTACTTTTGGCGAGCGTTTTATTCGAGAAGCTAAAATAGTTGCCAAGCTGTCTCACAAAAGTATTGTGACGGTTTATGATGTTGGGGAAAGTGGAAATTTCTATTATCTGGCTATGGAGTATCTGCCCGGCGGAGATCTCAAAAACCGCATAGCGGAAGGGGTTAAAACCCGAGAGTGCTTGTCCATAATTGGCAAGCTTGCCATCGCACTCAATTTTGCCCACGAAAAAGGCTATATCCACCGGGACGTTAAATCGGAGAATATTCTCTTCAATGAAGATGGCGAACCGGTGTTGACCGATTTCGGGATTGCGAAGGCGTCAAATTCTTCAACTCAGATGACACAAACCGGCAAATTAATCGGAACCCCTGAATATATGAGCCCGGAGCAGTGTCGCGGGAAAAAAATCGACGGGCGTTCTGATCTTTATAGTCTTGGCGTGATTTTGTTTGAAATGCTAACGCGACAGGTGCCATTCACCGGCGAAGATTCTGTCGCCGTTTGTATTAAGCATGTCACCAAGCCGCTACCTGAGTTGCCCGCGCGACTCAAACACATCCAATGGCTTATCGATTCGTTAATGGCCAAAGATCCGGAAAAGCGCTTTCAGTCAGGTAAAGAACTAGCGCGCGCTGTGTTAGATTTTAGTAAGACGGGTCAGGAACAAAACGTACCCAAATCAAAAACTGCTGCGCCCAAGCAAATGCGCAAATCCACCGATACGGATGCGTTTAAAGCGCTAGATGAAGAACCGGATACTTTCGATGAGCTTCATACCGAAAAACGCTATCAGATTACCGAACTTGAAGAGAAAAGCCCGTTAGCTAAAGTTGTTGTGATCATGTTGCTGGTAATCGCTGGAGCTGCTGGCTATTTCACTCAGGATAAGTGGTTTCCCCAAACTCAAAAATGGGTTAACGAAACGATTCTGGGTAAGTCGCCACAACAATCACCTGGAGTTAATACTCCGCAGGAGCGATTGCTATCGGATAGCCGCAGCGATGCAAAAAATAAAGGCGACGATACTTCACAGAAAACAACCTCCACTAGTGCCCCTACATCCGCAGAATTGCTGCAGGAAGCTGATGCATTAGTCCAGTTTGTCCCACAAAAGTTAGACGATATTAAAAAGGCATTAAAGCTCGTTGCGACAGTAAAAACACTTGAGCCAGACAATAAAAATGCCCAGTTGATTTACCAGAATATCCTCAGTACCAGTTTGATGGAAGCCACCGCAGAAGCCGAAAAAAATAATTTTGAGTTGGCAAATAATTGGCTAGTCCTGGTTGAATATGAAGAGCCTTCTTACTCGCTACTGGAAGCAACCAAAACGAGAGTTGCTCAATTAAAGCAGGCGTTTGATTCTCAACAGCAAACACAACAACAAGCGGGGCAACAGCTAACACAATTACTGGCATCTGGTGAAAAAGCATTAGCAGATAATCGTTTGTCTTCGCCGCCAAATGACAATGCAATTAATTACTTTGAAAGTGCATTAAAACTAGACCCACAAAATGTACAAGCGCAGCAGGGTTTAGTGAAAGTGGCCGCTGCTTACGAAATTTTAATTGACCAGGCGGTCCAGGAAAATTCTTATTCGAAAGCGAAGGCCTTTTTATCACGGTTCAATAACTTATCGGATGATCAGGCTAAAAAGCTCGCTTTACGGCAGAAAATTGCCAATGGTGAAAAACGTCACAATACCGAGCTCGAAAAACGCAAACAGCAAGCAGCCCAAAAAGAAAAACAGCGCCAAGAAGAGGCGGCCAGGATGGCCAGATTGAATGATCCAATGGTACAGATGCGTTTGCTGGGCAGTCTAGATTCGGCAAAATCTCTGGAGTCGGCAGGCTCGTTAGTGATGCCCGAAGGCAATAACGCACTCGAAAAGTATCGCAGTGTTTTGGAAATGGATGATCGCAACGATGAAGCCAAAAACGGTATTGCCAGAATCGAAAAAGCGATTATTGATAATCTTACTTCGGCAATTGCAGCCGCGGATAGAGGGGAAGCCAACAACTGGTTAACGCAACTCAAATTATTTGACGATAATCACCCGCAATTCGAATCTTTCAAAACCGCAATCGATGAGATTATTGAACCGTTGCCTGCAACTGGCGTCGACAGCGACGACAGCGCTTTGCCAGGATCGCAACCGGATCAAACTCAGACCGAACCGCTTGATTCGCAAAATGCTGCTCAAACACCGACTATTGACCTTGCACCAGCGGTCGAAGAAAAAGCAGTAGAAAAGCCCGTTTCAGACTCTGCTGAAACGCAAGCGCAAACCGATAAACCTGTCGCCACCGAGCAAACTGACAATAACGCTTCGGCTAACAGTGAGGAAGGCGAGCCAGACCCTGAAACCTCGTCTACTTTGTAAACACTGTTAGCTAACAGACTAAAACTTAACGTATTTTCAGTTCCAAATTAGCGATTTGCATGTGACGCGAGCGTTGAATTGGACTACACTTACCGAGCGAGTAGCGCGAGATATCGGTTCTGCGGCAAATAATAAATAGAAAATTAAACACTAAGGTATTCTAATCATGCAAAATCATCTGAGTAAGCTTATTTCCTGTGCGCTTTTGGCCGCGACACTAGCATGTGGTGGTGGAAACCAAGCGCTAATTTCTCAAACGGAAATTGACTCGGCACGTGCTAGTGGTCGGTTACCGAGTCTTTATGACAAAGCGACAGCCTTGGTTGCCGAAAATAGAGGCAGTAGCAAAAAGGAAGCCATTGCACTGCAATCTAAGATAGCCAAGCTTCTGATCGATGATAAAAATGCCCAGGTTGACACCCTTCTGACTAATCATGAGCAAGATCCAAGCTCAGTGACGCGCGCGACTCTGCTCGATTTGAAAAGCTCTCTGGCGAGCATGCAGAGTTGGTCTGCGACTGAATACGCAAGAGTTCTGCCGAAAGTCGAGAAGGCCCTGACAAAGGTTAATGGACTGATCGCAAGCGCGGTGACGGAGTCTGGCGAAGAAGGTAAAGATCCGGTTGCCAGTGTTTTAGCGTTAAAGCGCGCGGCGGCACTTGCTGGCGAAGGGCAACCCGAATTAGCGCAGTATCAAAAAGCCCATGAAGACACATTGTCTCAATTAATTTATCAAGGCAACGACGGCTTAAATCGTCGCCTTTACAATACGGCTATTAACGCCGCAAAAGCGGGATTAACTTTAGATCCGGGCAATATCCAATTTGAATCTATGTTATCGCAGGGGCAAGCGGGATTATTTGAAAAAGATTTCCGATTTGCATTGGAAAATGGCAAACCGGAGTCCGCTTATCAGTCCGTGATGACGGTTGCCGATAACCCGATTTTTCTACAACTTAAAAAATCAATGCACAAAAGCATTCTCCTATTGGCCAACTACTTCGCTGGTGCTGCGCAAAAATCGTATCAATCTGGGGATTTGTTAACCGCTTACAACAATTTTATTAAAGCAAGAACCATTCAGCAGAAATTAGGCGTCGCACAACTGGGGTTTATCCAGGAAAAACGATTTCTGGATTTGCTGATGGCTAAAACCGATCAAGCAGATCTTGGGGAAGGCCAGAAGCAAGCATATATGCGTATCATCAATGAATTAGACGCGAGTTATCCCGGACTCTCCAGTAAGCTATTGAAAAATGCCGATACCGTAAAAAAACGTGCCATGACCAAATTGTCGATTGCGGAATTTAAAGAAGTTCCTTCGCAGAACAGTGTGATTGCATCTGTGGGTCGTCGCATTGGTAGTAAGTTAGAAAAAATTCTCTTCGATAGACTTGGCAATGAAGTTTTAATTGTCACCGATTCACAAAATGCAAACGGTGAAAATTTTGCAGGACTCGCATTGCAAATTGATGGAGAGGTCTTGCAAGCGGCAATCGAAAACTCCAGTAATCAAGGACGTCGAACACAACAAGTTCAGACTGGAATGAATCGAGTTGAAACTGAAGAGTATGCTAGCTGGAAAAAAAGAAAGCGGGGCGAAGCACCCAAGCAATATCACGAAACGCCCATTTTGGAATCAGTTGAATTAATCGTTGAGCACATTCGCAAACAGGCCATCGCTGAAGTTGCGTTTCGCATTATTGAGCCCGCGAATGGCGCGATTTTATTAACGGACAACGTCGTGAAAGCAAGCGAGTTTAGCGGAGAGTCAATAAACGAGTTTCAAAAAGGGGATTTTCATCAACCCTACGTGCGAGCTGACCTTCCTTCAGATATTAAAATTATGGACGACCTGTCATCTGAACTGGCGACTCAGTTAGGGGAAAAATTATCGGCTTATTTACAAAGCCCAGAGCAAGTGTTTTATCAGAAAGCGCAAGAAGCCAAGGCGCAGGCCAATCCTGTGTCGGCGATAGAGTTATTGGCAAACGCCATTGCCATTGGTGAAGGTAAAGGCAAAGATGTCAGCGCCTGGTTAGAAGATTTTAAAAGCCTTGCGCTAGCGCAAAAATAGCGCGACAGGTGTAAACCTGTCACGCATCACGCGTTAACATCGTTTCGACACAGTTAATAAGCTTTACGGTTTTTTTATCAGGTCTCGATTCGGCGTTTTTGTGTGTGGTGAGTTGGTGAATTGCCCAGTCAATATGCTCCAATACCATAGTATTAGCTTCTGATTTTTTATTCTCAAGTGCTTGAATCGCTTTTTGGCTGTACTCGCCATTACCCAATGCCACAGCTAAATTGCGCAGCCAATTCTGATAGCCTATTCGGCGAATTGGGCTGCCGGAAAACTTTTCTAAAAAAGTCGATTCGTCCCACTGCCACAGGGTTAATAAAGGAATGTTATCCAGCTGATTTCTCGGTTGAAAATCGTTTTCTTGTGATGTGCTGGCAAATCGATTCCAGGGACACGCTAATTGACAATCATCACAGCCATAAATCCGATTACCCATGCGGCTTCTGAGTGCTTCAGGGATCGCGCCTTTATTTTCGATGGTGAGGTAGGATATACATTTTGTCGCGTCGACGGTTTTAGGTGCGATTATCGCGTTGGTCGGACAAAGCTTGATACAGGCATTACAACTACCACAGAGATCTTCGACAGGTGCATCGGTGGGCAAGGGTAAGTTAATAAAAATTTCACCGAGAAAAAACCATGAGCCCGCCGATTTGTTGATAATAAGCGTGTGTTTGCCTTTCCATCCCAGCCCTGATTTTTCTGCGAAACTAGTCTCTAGTACCGGCGCACTGTCTACAAACACTCGGTAGTCTAGCCCATCAATTGGTGGCAATTTATCTGTAATGTTTTGACAAAGTTTATCCAGTTTTTTGCGCATCAGTTTATGATAGTCTCGCCCGAGCGCATATCGCGACACGTTGGCTAAAGCATCATTTTTTAGTGGCTTTGTAAAACCTGCATCTTCAGGTAAATAGTCGTAGCGAAACGATATAATTCGACAAGTTCCCGGGTGGAGTTTCTCAGGAAATTGGCGTAACTCCTGGTTTCTTTCCAGAAATGACATATCACCATGAAACTGGTCATCAACCCAGCTTTTAAATCGTTGAAAATAATCAGACGTGTCGGTGTCGCTCACCCGAGCATCCTGGAATCCGTATTCCAGTGCGAGTTCTTTGATTGATTGTTTTACTTGAGCGAGTTGCTCTGGTGATAAATTCATCAAATATTAGTACCTGCGACTATTCGTCGAATTATCCCTGAATTTGGTTTGTTGCACTAGTCTGGTGTTCATTTATTGTGCATTGAGCATGACCTATTATTAAAAAAGGGTATATTTGATTAAGAAATGAAAATTCTAAGAAAATCGCTTGAGTCTTATTCGGCATTCGGTTAGATTAGCGCCTTCAACATTATGCGCCCGTAGCTCAGCTGGATAGAGTAGTTGGCTTCGAACCAATTGGTCGGGAGTTCGAATCTCTCCGGGCGCGCCAATTCGATACGGTACTGGGAACTCTAGGCGATAGAGTTCCTGGCTTCCACTCTGAAATCACCTGTGCTAGTTGAAGCCGCTTTCCTGTAACTTTAAGTTTCTGTGGATTTACCAATATTTCCGATACAACTGCGCTTAGATAGGCTTTGCAGCGTTCTTTGTCATTTGAAAGCATCACTTTTAGAAATGCTCGGCAAAACTCCTCAGTATGTTTTCTCCCATGTTTCAGAAAGGAAGGAGCTATTTGACTTTTTAATTCATCAATTTGTTCTGTGAGTGAACTAATTTCCCGCTGTTTATTTTCGATTGTATTATGTAGTACATTATCTAACGTCAGTTCATTTGCCCCCAAGGCCTCATAAAGCAGTTGTAGTGAAGACTCTACCTTACTCAACTTTCTCGCTAGCGTGTTTTTCTTTCGTACAAATTGAGTTGATTTCTCTTTTAGCTTTTTCTGCAAACCTCGGATGAGAGCATCAACCGAGTTAGAATCTCGAAATCTGTCACTAATCACAGAGATAACGGCTCTTTCTGCGCTCTCTGAAGGAATGTGCGGGCAGCTACACGTTTTAGCATCTTCTTTGATCTTTTTCCGGCAAGAGTAGTACCTGTATTTGCGACCAGTACTACTCGTGCCGAGTGAAATAACGAGGTTTGAGCCACATTGAGAACATTTGAGTAAGCCGGTTAGTAGATGAGGCGACCTCATTGCCTTGTTTGCTAATGCATTCTGGTTTATCGAGCCATTGGAATTAACTACTCGTCGAGTTTTTAGGCCTTTTTTAACTTTTTTAAATTGAGCGTGACTAATTATTGCTGGCACTTCCATCTTAACGGGGGGGAGGTGACTGTGAGTATCGACTCTTCTAACTCCCCATTTGTAAGTACCAATGTATGCAGTATTAGTCAGAATTTTGGATATTTCATTGGTGGTCCAAGACTTGCCTCGCCTTAGAATCCCTTCGTTGTTAAGGTAGGTGGTTATTCTTTTGACGCCCCAGGGTTTCCCACTTTTACCTTTTTCAGAAAGGTTGAATATCATCTTAACGATTTCTGCTTCGTCAGGGTGTATAGTTAATCGCTTTTTGAAGCCGCTACGGGCCGGAATATCTGTAACAAAAATTTTATAACCATAGGGTGGCCTAGACCCACAAAAAAAACCATGTTTTGCATTAGTGTTCATTGCATCGGTGACTTGTTGTGAGTTTTGGCGACTAAGCGCTTCATTAAAAATGCCTATAAAGTTCTTCATCATGAACTCCATGTTGGAGTTATCTGATGATGTCGGCTCTGTTATCGAATAAACCTTAACGCCACGTTTGGAGAGTTTATGTTCTATATTTTGACGAATCCTGTTATTTCTGGAGAATCTAGAGAATGAATAGACTAGGACTCCTGTACACTTAACCCGTCCTTCCATTATGTCCTCGATCATTCTTGGAAATACAGTTCTTCTATCTCTAAAAGCAGATGAACCATCTTCCACGTAGACCTTTGTAATCATGTGACCATTTGCTTTTGCCCAAGTTTCAGCAGCAGCGCGTTGAAATTCTTCAGAGTCACCTTGCTCTACTTGCCTTTGGGTGGACACACGAATATATAAAACAATAAACAAGGGTAACGTGTCGAGTTTAAGTTTTGAAGCCATAGTCATTGCTCCTTAGATATTTTGGCAACATAGTTTTCGTAAGCGGCTAGAATTTTATGCGTGTTAATGTTTACGAGCTCGTCGATAACCTTCTTATTTTCTTTTCGGTTCTGTTTTTTCCAGACCACCTTAATCGCGATGTCAGGACTTAATCTAATTTGAGAGCCTTTGTCAGTCATGTCTTGCTCCTTGTAGCGAATGGTGATGTAAGGTGGAACGAGGGAAAGCTTAGACTCAAACCTTGATGTGTTCAATCAGAAAATTTTAAGTGAAAGAATGAAAAAAGCTTATAAAACAATAATTTGTGTTATATTATGTGGGGTGTTTTTATGAGCGTGTTTGCTAAAAAATCAATAAGTTAAAGATACATAATATTTTAGAAAATAATGCTTTTTAGCGATATCCAAATGGTTTTTGAGTGGTTTTAGCTATAAGAAAGTAGTATAAAAACTGGGTGCCGTTGAAAAAAACAGCTCTAAAAAAGCTAAGTTAATTGCAGGTATTTTGAATGATTCATGCGATAAACGTCGAAATTGGCACACTAAAAGAAAAGGTTACCCACAAGGTAAACAGATTATTTATGTAAGTTTAGAGCTGAAGCGCCGTAGTTAATTGCGAAGTAGCGTAAAACTTGGCAAACTCATGTTTTATAATGGATTATTAATTCTCAACTACCAATTTTGAGATATTCAGGGTATGAAAATAACAAAAAGAATAAAAGAACTAATGCGGCTTCATTCTGCTGGAGCGACGGTAAGGCATAAATCCCCCTTTGATGACCTAGAAATTCCGATTAGAGATGACTCAATTTCACAAGAAGAACTTATGAAGTGGGTTTATCCGAATCCAGGGGGAATAACTAAATTAAATGAAAGTAACGATTTTATCGAGTTGTGTAGAAACGTAACTCCTGAAATAGTTTTGAGTCTTTTGGGCGAGTTTAATTGGCGTCACCGAATTACCGCTGCTTGCTATGTTGCAGTTTTAGAACTCAGAGAATTTGAAGCTGCAATTGGAAACCTTTTGTTGAAAAGCGAAGTTTGTTTTGCTGGTAGAGGGTATGTTGTCGCTCTCGCTAGTTTAAATTCGGAACACTCAGTTTCTTTCATTAGCCGATACCTAGATTACTATCTCATACAAAAAGATAAATGGTTTGATCAAGGTGATGCAATGGGAGCGCTAGCCTGGTTAGATAAAACTAACGGAACAAGTTTTTTAGAATCTAAACTCGGTCTGTGGAATGAGTTTATAGAAAACAAAGAATATTGGAAACTGGATAAATTCGTAGAAGGCTTTGAGGAGCGAATGAGAATAGTAAGCCATATAAGGGAAAGGTTGTAAGTTTTGGCACTTAATATCGTCGAAGATTATCAAGAAATGGTTGAATCTTTTTCTAGCTATGAATACTTTGGAAATGTTCATGTTCTAGAAACGCCGGATGAAGGTCTTTGTTCACTTTATTACATCGAGTTAAAACCAAAGGTTCCTGCAAATAAGAGTGTTCAGTTTGCTGTTTTGTGGAAACTTTTAGAAACCTATGAATGTCATTATAACTACAAGAATAAAAGTGGTAATGAACTACAAGAAGCACTTAGGCAAGAATTTCAATTTATTATTGATTCTTGGGAGCCAAGGGCTATTGAAAGTGAAGATATAAAAAGAGCCAAAGGCATTGTCTTAGAATGTCAAAGCTCGTTTCCAAATAGCTCTATCAGAGAAGGCTGGGGAACTGGTCGTCAAGTAGGCTATTATTTAAATGACAAATTCAAATGCAGTCATTTCCCTAAAGAGTTAATTAACAGCATATTAAATGCTAAGTCAGGCTATGTGCTTAGTGATGATTGGAATGACTTTATGCTCCTAATTGAGAATAAAAATGCTTATTCGTTATTTTATTGGAGTACGGGAGCCTAATGAGTATTTTGGAATTGGCCCAAAGGTATGATAATTGTCCTGGATACGTAGTATGCACTGCGGAGCCGCCGACAGAAAAATCAATCAAACATATTCAAAAAGAGTTAGGAATTAATCTGCCGACGAGTTTGGTTGAGTTTGCCAAGCATTCAGAGCGATATGGTAATTGGCTAGCAAGCTTAGGACCTGATTTTGAGAGTGGCACTCATATTTTAAAGTTGAATCGATATTGGCACAGTTCAGAAGCTGAAGAGCAATTACCAGACAATTTAATAGTAATAAATGTCGGTTACGACGAAGATTTAAATTGCTTGGATACTGATATTTACAATGAAGATACTGGTGAGTTTTATATCACTTACTGGAGTCCAGGTGTCACGGATCCTGATGTGGAAATTTATGACTCATTCACGGCTTATATAGCCGCACAAATTGATTTTTGGGAAGAAGGATAACAGCTGCTATGCAAAAATGGTTTCAACAAGAACTCAAGAGCAGAGGCTTCGCAAGATTTAAAAGTAGAAAGGCTTATGGTTGTAAATTTGTTAACGATATTGAGTTCTATATTCGGTTGAGCAATGATGTTCACAATAAAGAAAGGTGGTATCCAGAATTTGGAATTTCTATACCATATCCTTTTGGAGTTGAAGATGGCATGGACCGAATAGGAATGACTTGGTATCAAGTTTATCTTGGGGAAATAATTGAACGCGATAGTAGTACAGATATTTGGACTGAAGAAAATAAAGAAGAGCTATTAGAAACGCTCGACACGATAATAGTTCCTTGGATAGAGCGTTATTCTGACCTAAATGAACTCATAAACCATTATCTAGAACGAATTAAGAATGGTGTTCCAATATTACCTCACAAACGTTACAACCAGGACCAAGAAAGAGTTGAGAATAGTGATTCGACTGATGCTGGAGCTCAATTATTGGGTATGTTGCTAACTAATGGGCCTGCGCCTGATACAGCGAGACGTTTTTGGGAATATATAGCTATATTTTACAACCAAATCGGGGAGCGCGATAAAGCGATTGAGGCTATAACAAAGTTTTTAGAATATAAGAAAGAAAAAAATCCTAGTCCTAAGAAAGGCTCCTTTCCCCATAAGCAGATACATAAAGTTGAGACTGTGTTATCTGAGGGTGTATGGCCTAGTTGTTAATTATCGTTATATTATCCATGTCACTAAAATAAGATAAGTAAAATATGCAAAGAATAGAAAAGAAAGATTGGGTTGGGAAATGGGAAGAGCCTGATGGCTACTGGATAGAGATAGAAATAAAGAAGGAAAAAGTCGAAATTTCCAGATCAGGAAATTTAGATTCTTCTTTAGCGTTTCATGAGTTTTCCGACGACTTAAGGATTTTGACTTATGATGAAAAAGGGAACGGGATTAATTTTGAACATAAACTGACGCTTCAAAGTGATGGGACAATTGAAGCAAGTTGGTTCGATAAAGACCTTAACCAACTCTGGAAAACTGAAACATTGATCAAATCTAACAAGGCTGTTCAAGATATTGAAACCGTAGATCAAGGGTCTGCTAGTAGCGTCAATTTTGATGAAGAGCGATTTGATTTGTTGTCTTCTGAATTTATTGCTCGATTATTACCCGAAATAAGAAATGTATTAACTGAAGAGCTAGGCAATATGTCTCAAGAGGATATATGTGAGCTGGCTGAAAAAATTGGATTTGCTGTCGGTTCAACTATTGATGGGTGTGATGTCATTGGTGACAAGGTTACACCAGTTCCACATCTAGGGTTCCGAGAAAATGGCGTTGTAGTCACAAGTCAATCCGGCAGTTCCATTCACGAATATACTTCCGGCTTTTTTATTGATGTGTTAGCAAACGAAGAATAGATTAGTTTATGTAGTGTTTCTAGAAGTTGTAGTTTTGAAATAGGTATAAATCGAGTGATTGTAGATAGAAAAGAAGAAATAAATGAGTTTTTAACACCGCTTATTAGCGAGTTCTTTAAAAAACTTGGCTTTAAATCGAAAGATGGCATGCGGTTCTACCGTCGTAGTAAACACTTGATTCATTATTTCATTCTATTTACAGAAAAGTTATCAAAAAAAATCCATGGAAGTCGAGTCGATGGGGTGCATGTTAATTTTGTTTTTGGCGAGTTTCTAGACTATACCCCAGATTTATCTTTGAGCGCGATCCGAAGAATGAATCTGGCATCTTTCAACGAATCAATTAATCCTTTTCCTTTCGCGAAAAAATCACACTATAAAAAGGCAGCTGAAAAAATTAAAAAAGCTGTCAGTGATATAGAATCAGAACGCTTCTCAAGAATTGCAGAAGAAATAGATTATGTTGATTTTCATTTAAGAAGTTCTCCCTCTATGGAAAAAGTCTATTTTTTAACGCTTTCCGAACAGCACGAAGAGGCAAACGCTTGGCTTCATCTCATTCTGCATAAATATAAAGGGTTGAAAGAGGGTGTATACGATTCTGACAAGGAACAGCGTAAAGTTTATTTTGATGAGGTCGAGAATTCAGATATGGAGTTTTTTAAGCTTTCTTTGAAGGAAAGAAAAAAGCATGTGTTAAAAGTAAGCGAAATGAATATCAAAAATAATGACCTGGAATTTCTCTATGAAACAGTATAAAGATCCAACGAAAAATGCGGTACGGAATGTATTAGAGCCAGCTCTAGCGGAGAAGGGTTTTGTTAGGTCAAAAGAGAAAGACTTCTTCCGGATCAGAGGAGCTCTTTTAGACAATATCTATTTTGGATTTGGTCGCTGGGGATCTGAGGTAATCTATATTTATTATTCTGTTCACTTGGTTGAGGATCCTGTTACGAGTATTGATACCTATAATGTTGGCGGGAGGTTAAGTGCTTCTTGGTTTCCCAAAGACCATGAAGCAGCCATAGAATCAGCACGTAAAATTCTGAAAGATATAGAGAAGTCTGCTATGGCGTGGTTTGAAGAAGTTGATTCTGTCGAAAAGCTAGAAGGTGCATGGTACGACAGCGGTTCCACTTCTGCGTTCACAGCCATTGCCTTAAATGATCTAGGAAGAGCTCGAATCTATTTGGCTGACTCTATTGCTAGAAAAGCACCATTGATATACGAAAGTGGATATCCTGGCTGGCGTGAGAATGAAAGCGGAATAGATGGTGAGAGGGTTGAAATACTTCAAGAAGCACTTGAGGCGATTGATACTGGGAAGATAGATAGCTGGAAAGAAAAAGTACGAGATAAAAAGCTTTCTAAGTTAGGTATTTAGTTGGGCCAGAGAGAGTGTTATCGCAAAAAGTAGAAGAAAAGAGGCGAGTGAATTTCCGGAGTAAGTATGAATTTTGATATCTCGTGCACAATGGTTTTGCAAACAAAGAATGAAAGTAAAGCTAGAAGATATAAAAACTTAGTGTTGAAGAAAATGCCGTTCGATTTTCAGCTAATAAAAAGCGAACCCTTCTATAAAGATGATTCTCAGTGGTTTCTAGAGTTAAAGACGCGTTTCGAGGATGAAGATGCTCTAAATATAACTTATTTGTTAAATGCATCAATGACATTAATATTTGAGCGGTTTGAAGCGTCAGGTCCAATAATTGATGAGGATACCGGGGAATTCATGGCACTTTGCGCTAGTCATTATCGAAAAAGGTATGGTGCAAAGGTTCATCATTGTATTGAGGAGTTTCATGTTATGGTGTCGAAACTGAGTGAGTAGAAATACCTTTAGGTAAATTGAAATTCTGAAAACAAGGAGCGAAAGATGAAACTCAGGGAAATACATATTCATAATGTAAGGTCTGTTAATGACGCTAGGTTTCTTGTGCCAGATTATGCCATGCTAATCGGAGAAAATAATGTAGGAAAAACTAATGTTTTAACTGCACTACGGTTATTTTATGAAGATGCTGGTCTTAAATTTAAGAAGGAACAGGATTTTCCTAAATTTGAGGTTGATGATCAAGAAAGCTGGATTGAATTGTCATTTGAGACAAATGAGCACGAGCAAGAGAACCTAAGAGATGAATATAAGACAGACAATAAAGTTCTTAAAGTGAGAAAATATTTTCTAAGTAGTGATAGTGATTTGGTTAAAACAAATCAAAGCAATATTTTTGCCTATGAAAATGGAATGCTTTCAAAGAATCAATTCTATGGTGCCAAGAATATTTCTCAGGCGAAGCTGGGTAGAGTAATATACATTCCAGCGGTATCAAAAACAGATGAAACACTTAAACTAACTGGGCCATCGCCTTTTAGAGAGATGGTCAATTTTGTTATGAAACGAGCGGTCTTGGAAAGTAGTACATTTGATGGCCTTAAAAGTGCATTTGATACATTTAATTCAGATTTTAAAGATGAATCTTCTAAAGATGGGGTTTCTATAAACTCACTAGTTGAAGATATTTGTAGTGGTCTAATAGCGCCGGACACTTTAATAAGAGATAATTCATCTCAAACATTAAGGTGTCATTATGAGCAAGAAACGTCAGTATAAACAGTATACAAAAGAGTTTAAAGAAGAAGCAGTTGCATTGGTTACGGGTCAAGGTTATAGCGTTCCGGAAGCGGCTAAATCTCTGGGGGTTAATCCAAACCTGTTGTATCGATGGAAAGATAAAGCCGAGGAACAGCAAGCAGGTACAGCCCTGTCAGAGGATGAGCGAGCCGAGCTTAAAAAGCTTCGAAAAGAAGTTAAAGAACTCCGTATGGAGAAAGAAATATTAAAAAAGGCAAGTGCCTTCTTCGCGAAAGAAATGAAGTAAAGTTTGCTTTTATCAAGGATGAGTCAGCTAACTTTCCGGTCAGAAAACTCTGCTCGGTAATGCAAGTCGGTAAAAGCGCTTACTATGACTGGCTCAAGCGGCCTGCCAAAGTGATTCGCCCTGAAGAACTGCAATTGCGTCGCCGAATGAAGCAGTTGTTTGAGAAGAGCCGGGAAAGTCTTGGTAGTCGAGAGATGACTAAGAAGCTATGTGAAGAAGGCTTTAATATAGGCCGTGAACGGGTTCGTACGCTGATGAAAAAGCTTGGACTGGTCGTCAAGCAAAGAGTGGCTTATAAGGTCGCCACGAAGCGCAGACACAGCGATTCGGTTGCTGACAACCTGTTAAACCAGAACTTTAATCCGGTCGCTCCGAATGAAGTCTGGGCCGGTGATGTGACTTATTTAAAGACCAGTGAAGGCTGGATGTATCTGGCAGTTGTAATGGATTTGTTTTCCAGGCGGATCGTTGGTTGGCATATTGATAAGCGCATGACAACTGATCTGGTGAGCATGGCTTTGATTAAAGCTTATAACTTGAGACAGCCAGCCAAAGGCTTGGTATTTCACAGTGACCGTGGTTCTCAGTATACCAGCAAGCACTATCGAAAGTTGCTGGCAAGTTACGGAATGAGAGCTAGCATGGGAGATGTTGGAGCGTGTTGGGATAACGCTGTGGTTGAAAGATTTTTTGGCAGTTTAAAACATGATTGGATATTTAAAGTCCATCAGCCAAATAGGGCGTATATGAAAAAAGATGTCGCGGCCTACATGAGGTATTACAACCTCGAAAGGTTGCATTCGAGCAACGGTGATTTATCACCAATTAACTATGAAAATTCTCTAAGAAAAGTGTCCGGATGGACTTGACCAGAACAATTAATTCAGAAGTCGAGAATTGGAATATTAAATTTGGAGTTTCAGTAAATCCCATTAAGCCAGAAGACATTGTAAAGAACTTACTTTCACACTACGTAGAAGATGTTGGGCTAGGCGGTCAACAAATAGACTTATCTTCTTTTGGGCAAGGATTACAGCGTCACCTTATTTTCACATTAATCAAGTTATCTGCCAAATATGCAACACCTAAGGCTACGAAAAAGAAGGATTTCAACCCAGATTTTAATCTTATTCTTTTTGAGGAACCGGAAGCTTTTCTGCACCCATCTCAACAAGAAGCTCTTCATACCAGCTTACGTACACTTGCTTTCCAAGAGTCTGAGCAGGTTTTAATATCGAGCCACTCTCCACATTTTGTAAGCAAACAAATCTCTGAGCTTAGAGGAATTATAAGACTTGGGAAAGAAAAAGGAGTGACGGACATTTTCCAAGTCGATAGTAAAGAGTTTGAAGACATACTTGATGAAAATCTCGGGCTATATAAGAAATTCTGCGATTGTCTTCAAGATCAAGCTATCGATGATAGTTTAAAACAGGAAATTCGTCGGAGAAAACTAGGAGATGACGAATTTAATAGCTCGCTAAAATTGGATGAGGAGGCTGTTAAGTACTTTCTCTGGCTAGATACAGAACGAGCATCGCTATTTTTTTCAAAAAAGGTGATTATTTGTGAAGGAGCTTCAGAAAAAATTTTTATAGATTATCTGTTTGATGAAAAATGGCCAGAATTTCGGGACAAACACATATATATGCTCGATGCTATGGGTAAATATAATATCCACAGGTATATTTCAATTTTGACTAAGTTGGGCATCCGGCATTCTATTTTAATGGACAAGGACTCGGATGAAGGAGTTAATCAGATAATTAACACTTTCATTCAAGACAGTAAAAGTGAGCTTACAGGTAAAATACACTCCTTTGAGAACGATTTCGAGGAGTTCTTGGGTATAGAAAAGCCACAAAGGAACGACCTAAAACCGCTCAATATAATAGTCAGACATCAAAATAATGAAATTAGCGAAGACAAGCTTGAAGAGCTAAAAGGCATTTTGACAGATTGTTAAATAAAAGTGATTTAGGGTAAACAGATCCTACTTACCACAAAGTAAATAGGTTCATTTGTATGGTTTAAGCTTACCAGTTAGTAAACATTATCAGTTTACCGCTAAAGTTCAGGCAGATTGAATCCTATGCTGTTCGGGCTTTTGTTAATACTACAGTGATATTTGACGTTAAAATTAGAAGTATAGTGAGTGATAAAGATTGAACTGGGCGGGAGGAGTAGATGTCAATGTAGTTCCTAAAATCGATAAAGTTTAATTTTCCTTATAATAAACCTAGCTCTGACAAGCGAAGTTATGACTAAAGCCATATTAATTTTAACTTACAATCAAGGATATTGTGTGGAAGGAAATACCTATGATGCCCGATGGAAAAAGCAAGGCCGTAAGTTTCTTGTTTTTCTCGACATTGATAAGACCATTACAGGTTCTGATATAGACTTTAATACTGCATGTAATGATCTTTGCCTGGCTATTTGTGATGCATATGGTGACGGAGAGGCAGTTCTGAACTTTTTGAGAGAGCCGCCCCAACCAATTGGAGCATCAAAATACGCAAACCCTGCCTTAGTCACGTTAAGCTGGAACGAATCAGCGATCGGAGAAAAATGGCAAGAAGGTATTTTTGAGAATGAGTATTGCTCGGATTGCAAAGCTGGTATTGGCTTGCGTACAACCAAACCACTAAAAATTGATAAATTTCCTAAAGGGAACATTGGCGGGTTTAACCAGATCATGTTTAGCCCAGTTCTCTTGTCTTCCGATTTTGTTGGATTACTAACAGATATTGAGTCGTCAAATTTAGGTTTAATTAAAGTCTTAAGTTCAAAATCAAGAAATGTATTCTATGAGGTGAATGGTACACCTAGATTGAAGCAAGTAGGCGTTCTCGGCGGCGAGTATAACCAATTGAATAGTTGGGAATGTACATCTTGCGGTCACAAATCATTTTCATGCAGTCACCCAGAGATGCCTGATAACTATAAATACTCAAATTTTTGTTGCGTGGATGATTTACCTAAAAATATTAATGAAGCTTTTGTGATTGAAGATAACATAGGTCGAAAAAACGTTTGTATGGCTTTGAGTCGATGGAATGAACTAAAAGGTCTTAAACATACTAAAGGGATATCTGTGAGCAGACTGTTTGTGCTACCTAAAGATCAGATAGAGAGAGAGCCAAAAGTAAGGCTAGAAGACTGTGCAAATTAATTGTCTAGGTGGTGTATCAAGAATGTCGCCGGACGCTAAATTTATTAGGGTTTTAACAATGTTAAAAACTATTAGTTCAATCGTAATTTTTTCTTTAATAATTGGATGTGAACAGTCTTCTGATGTAACTGAACCATCAGAGGATTACAAGCGATATGATTTAGGAACTACTTTTGCTCCAAGTATATTTTCTAGTGCTTTTGAAAGTGGATATTCGGAGTTTGTTGATGGAAAGTATCACTACACCTACAGCATAACAGAAGTAGGAGCTCTAAATATCCAATCAGGGAAGCTTGTAATTTGTGAGCCCTTGTATTTTTATGATGAAGTTCCAGTAAATTTGGAAATAAATCCGGGTAAATATAAGGTTTATCTTTCTGAATCTATAATTTCTGAAGGAAATAAAGTTATAGATAAGCGAAATGCATTTGCCAAGATTGTTTTAAACTCGGGAGAAGCCGTCGAATGGGAGTATATTTGGACTTTCGGTGCTGACGGAGGCACCGGTGGATATATTGACTTCAGTACTCTTACAGAAATCGTAGAAAAAGGCGATTCTGAACCGTTCTCTAACAGACTTCTAAAAGAGTTTAACAAAGTGCAAAGGATTATCGAGCCTTTCCATGATAATTATGATAATTATCACAGTTTCGTTAATCTAGAATACGGCGAAGGAAATCTTGTAGCATTCTCTTCAGGCTGGGGAGATGGTGCCTACAATTCATTTTTAGGCAAAGATAAAAACGGTGTTGCGGTAGAAATACTTACTGATTTAGGTGTTGCTTCTTGGGAGCCAGAAGAAAACCTTGTAAGAATCACAAGTAATTAGGCTTCAATTTAGCGTTTGCATTAACGCATAATTGAATGACTGAACGGGATGTGAGGCGAGTTATTAGAGGCCACCTAATAGGTAAGGACATATTTTAACTAAAAATATGTCCTTTGGCTCAGAAAGGATATGTTGAATTGTTAGGCTAAGGTAGCGGCAACTCTATAATTTCTTCCCAGTTCCCAGCTTCGTCCCACTCGGCGCGCCAAATAAAAAAAGGTCACCTTCGGGTGACCCTTTTGTTTTTGGAAGCACGGAAGATGAGAACTCCATAGTTCGATTAAATTCCATCCTTCGGTCCGTCAACGGTACATCCATGTACCACT
>Ga0209475_10000791_pt1 | contig 50401 bp, 42 predicted proteins | sample tdDd471_FD_187128 | JGI IMG/M metagenome (GOLD analysis project Ga0209475, IMG submission 187128) | Marine sediment microbial communities from the Atlantic coast under amendment with organic carbon and nitrate - tdDd47.1 (SPAdes)... | ecosystem: Environmental > Aquatic > Marine > Coastal >... | reverse complement strand
GACAGCAGCAGCTTCTCGGCCCGCCGCCGGTCGCGTTCGTCGGCCAGCGCGCCGGCCTCCAGCATCCGCATGGTGGTCAACGCCCGCATCGCCGGGCCGTCGTGCTGCGGCCGGCTCCACAGCAGCAGGTCGATTGTGCCGTCGGGGTTGCAGCGCACGTCGGCGGCAACCGCCGGCCCGCGCAGCGCCTCGACCTCGGCGCGCGGCCGAACATGGGGTTGCAGGAACGGGATGGTGGTCGGCGGCCAGGACTCGCGCGCCAGCACCGCCGGCCCGTCGATCCGCCGCAGGCCCCAGTCGAACGCCACCGACTCCGCGAACCGCCCGCGTCCCGATTCCGGCAGCCGGCCCTGGCGGTACAGCGCCACCAGGGCGCCCATCACCACCGCCGCGTCGCGGTACCAGTGGAAGAAGTAGTCGGGCTCGTCCTTGCCCGGCACCGGCTTGGGGGCCGCCAGCACCGAGCCGCGGGCCGGCCGCATCACCTGCCCGATCCGCGGTCCCGGCCGGCTGAGCCCGGTCGCCGACACCGCCGCCAGCAGTCGCCCGGTCGAGACCGCGAGCTGGCGTTCGATCCAGGCGTCGAGAGCACCCCTCATCGCCCTATCCCCCGAGGGCCGGGCTGGAGAACCCGAGCCGCCGCAGGCCGCGCCGCACCTCGGGCGCGCTCATGAACAGCCGCCACAGCAGGCCGCTGCGGTGGTTCTCGATCATGCAGACGATCGGCCCCTGGTCGATCGCCAGAAAGGTCGGCGCGAACCAGCCGACGCTCTCGTTGAAGGCGTCGACGAAGCCCCAGCGGCCCCAGGCCCGGCCGCCGAGCCCGACCCGGAAATGCCGGATCGCCCGCATCGCCGCCGCCGGCCAGTACGGCAGGCTGGACACCGCCGCGGTCGGCGAGACGACGCCGCGGTCGTTCGCCGGGTCGTGGGCGGCATAGCCGCGGTCGTCGTCGCTCGCGGTCAGGCCCCAGCAGTCGGCGCCGTAGCCGGCGAAGCCGCCGGGGTTCAGCCGGCCGTGCGCCTCGTGGATCCGGACATGCGCCAGGTTCTGCGCCCAGTAGTCGGCATAGCGGTCGACCAGCCCGCGCGGATCGAGCCCGAGGAACGAATAGTGCGCGAAGAACAGCGGCCCGCCGTAGTCGGGCCCCAGCGGCAGCTCGATGCCGTGGTAGCGCCGGCCGTTGCGGAACTCCGGCCCGCCGGCCCAGCCGCGGTGGTAGGCGGCCGGGTCGATGGCGTGGTCGGGCGCGCCGGCGGCCAGCACGTAGGTGATCAGGCACTCGTTCCAGCCGCGGACGTGGTGGTTCATCGCCCAGCCGTGCGCCGGGCTCCAGTGCCAGTACAGCACCGGCTCGCCGCCGCGGGTGTGCCAGGACCACTCGACCGCCCGCCACAGCCGGTCGATCCGGGTCCGCAGCCCGGCCTCGCCGGCCCTGTCGAAGTACTGCCGGGCGGTCAGCAGCCCCTGCATGAGGTAGGCGGTCTCCACCAGGTCGCCGCCGTCGTCGAGCTCGCCGAACGGGATCGCCCGACCGGTCGCCCCGTCCATGAAGTGCGGGAACACGCCGTGGAACCGGTCGGCCCGCTCCAGGAAGCCGGTCATGACCAGCAGCCGCTCCAGTGCGGCCGCGCGGGTGACCCAGCCGCGCTCGACCGCCACCACGATCGCCATGACGCCGAAGCCGCTGCCGCCGATCGCCATGATGTCGTCGCCGGGGTCGCCGTCGCTGCGCGCCCGGTCGCGGGCGAGACCGCTGACCGGATGGCCGAAGTCCCAGAAATAGCCGAAGGTCCGGCGCTGGACCTCCTCCAGCAGCGCGGCGTCGTCGGGCGCTGGATCCGGGTTCATTGCGCGGCCTCCCCGACTGCGGTCCCGTTCGCGACCTCGACCAGCTCGATCACCCGGCAGCCCTCGCAGGCCGCCGCGATCGACCGGCCGACCGCCAGCACCGCCGTCGCCGCGAGCTCCCGCTCGAACACCTGGAACAGATCGGCGCGGCGGGCCGGATCGACGGCGTTCAGCGGATCGTCCATCAGCACCCAGGCCGGGCGGCGCAGCAGCAGCCGGGCGAATGCCAGGCACTGCTTCTCCTCGAGCGCCAGTTCCTTGTCCCAGCGCCGGGTCTCGTCCAGGTGCCGCTGCAGGTGCGGCAGCCCGACCCGCTCCAGCGCCGCCCGGACCTCGGCGTCGGCATAGCGCCCGGGCTCCAGCGGATAGGCGACCGCCTTGCGCAGGCTGCCGATCGGCACGTAGGGGTGCTGCGGCAGGAACATGATTCGCTCCGGCGGCGGCAGCAGCACCCTGCCCTTGCCCCACGGCCACAACCCGGCGACCGCGCGGAACAGCATCGACTTGCCGCGCCCCGGCCCGCCGGTCACCAGAACCCGGTCGCCCGGCGCCAGCTCGAGCCGGTCCTGCCCGAGGCCTACGCGCTTGTCCGGCAGCTCGACGACCAGGTCCTCCAGCGCCAGGCGCCCGTCGGGATGCTGCGCGAACGCGATCCGGCGGGCGTGGACGCCCATCGGCCCCAGATCGGGCAGCGCCAGCCGCAGCGACATGACGCGCAACAGGGTCGCGCGCCAGTCGGCGATCCGCGCGTAGTTGTCGACGAACCAGCGCAGCGACTGCTGCACCTGGAAGAACGCCCCGGTCACCATCATCAGCTCGCCGAAGCTGAGCGTGCCGCTGAAATAGCCGGGCGCCGCCACCACGATCGGCACGACCAGCGCCAGCCAGCCGTAGCCGGCCGTCACCCAGGTCAGGTTCGCGAGGCCGCGCACGATCCGCCGCTGGATCGCCAGGACCCGGTCCAGCCAGGTTCCCAGCTCCACCCTTGTGTCGCCCTCGCCGCCGTTCAGGCCGATCGCCTCGGCCGACTCGTTGGTGTGCACCAGCGCGAACCGGAAATCGGCCTCCCGGGCGTAGTGCTCGGCGTTGAGCGTGATCAGCGGGCGACCGACCCGCCAGGTCGCCCACGAGCCGGCTGCGGCGTAGGCGATCGCGCACCACACCATGTAGCCGGGGATCTCGAAGGTGTGGCCGTCGAACGACAGGACCACGTGCTCGGACAGCACCCACAGCACGCCGATGAAGCTGACCAGCAGCAGGGTCGACTGCAGCAGCCCGATGCCGAGATCGCCGCACAGCTCGCACAGGTGCCTCGTGTCCTCCTGGATGCGCTGGTCGGGGTTCTGGCCGACGTCGCCGGCCCAGGCGAGCTGGTAGGCCCGGCGCGGCCGCAGCCACTCGTCCAGGACGTCGACGGTGACCGCCCGGCGCAGGCCGATCTTCAGGGTCTCGCCCAGCCAGGTCTGGGCGACCTGCAGGGTCAGCAGCACGGCGATGATCGCGACGAACACGCCGAGCTGCACCAGCAGGTCGTCGAAATGCCGCTGCTCCAGGGCGTCGTAGAAATCGCGCTGCCACTCGTTGAGCCGGATCTGGCCGGCGGTGGTGGCGGCGATCACCACGGTCACGCCACCGACCAGGGCATAGACCCATCGGCTGTTCGCCGCCGCAGCGACCGCACGCAGGAAGGCGGCCGCGTGCCGGCGAAGTTCGCCCGTCGGCCGCCGGTCCGACGGAGCGGGCTCCGGCTTCCCCGGATCGGACGTGTCTCCGGCAACCTTGCTCGTCATGGATCCCCGCGCGCGGGTGCCGGGCGTGTCCTTCCGGCACCGAACCGCTTGGATTATACCTTACCTCCGTCGGCCTTCGGCAATGGTCGCGGATCCTGGAGATCCGCCAACGACGTCGGGTGAGCGGGTGCCGGACAAGATTGCGGGACTGCTGGCGCGCATGACGCTCGCCGAGAAGATCGGCCAGCTCGCGATGCTGAGCGGCGACTACGCCGCCACCGGCCCGACCCTGTCGCCGGACTATCTGGACGCCGTGCGCACCGGCCGGGCCGGCAGCCTGCTGAACCTGTGGGGGCGCGACACCATCCGCGAGGTCCAGCGGGTCGCGGTCGAGGAGAGCCGGCTCGGCATCCCGCTGGTGTTCGGCCTCGACGTGCTGCACGGCCATCGCACCATCCTGCCGATCCCGCTGGCCGAGGCCGGCAGCTTCGATCCGGAGCTGTGGCGGCGCACCGCCCGCCGGGCGGCCGAGGAGGCGACCGCCGACGGCGTCACCCTGACCTTCGCGCCGATGCTGGACGTCGCCCGCGACCCGCGCTGGGGCCGCATGGCCGAAAGCCCCGGCGAAGATCCGTGGCTGGCCGCCGCCTATGCGGCTGCCAAGGTCCGAGGGTTCCAGGGCGACGATCCGGCGCGCCCGGACGCCCTGTCGGCCACCGCCAAGCACTTCGCCGCCTACGGGGCGGTGACCGGCGGCCGGGAATACGCCTCGGCCGAGGTCTCCGAGCGCACCTTGCACGAGGTCCACCTGCCGGCGTTCGCCGCCGCGGTCCGGGCCGGGGTCGACGCGGTGATGCCGTCGCTCAGCGACCTCGGCGGGATGCCGCTGCACGCCGACCGCCGCCTGCTGCACGACCTGCTGCGCCGGCGCTGGGGCTTCGACGGCGTGGTGATCAGCGACCACTCCGCGCTGTCCGACCTGCTGGCGCACGGCGTCGCCGGCGACCTGGCGGAGGCGGCGGCGCTGGCCCTGAAGGCCGGGGTCGACATCGACATGATGGGCCGGGCCTACGAGCTCGGCCTACCGGAGGCGCTGCAGCGCGGCCTGGTCACCGAGCGGGAGGTCGACGCCACGGTGCGCCGGGTGCTGCGCTGGAAGCGGCGGCTCGGTCTGTTCGACGATCCGTATCGCGGGCTCGACACCCTGCCCGGCGGCTATCGCGGACTCGACCGGGCGCTGGCCCGCGAGGCCGCGGTCCGGTCGATGGTGCTGCTGAAGAACCAGGGCGACCTGCTGCCGCTGCCGGCCTCGGCCCGGCGGATCGCGGTGATCGGCCCGCTCGCCGCCGCCGGCGACCAGTTGTACGGCCCGTGGTGGGCGGCCGGCCAGACCGAGGCCGCGGTCTCCTATCTCCACGGGCTGATCGCCGGCCTGCCCGCCCGGGAGATCCGGCATGCCGCCGGCTGCGGCCTCGAGGACGCCGACGAGCCGGGTATCGCCGAGGCGGTCGCGCTGGCGCGCGGCGCCGACCTGGCGGTGTTGTGCCTCGGCGAGCCGGCGGAGATTTCCGGCGAGGCCGCCAGCCGCGCCGACCCCGGCCTGCCGCACGCCCAGCGCCTGCTGGCGGCGGCTATCCTCGACGCCGGCGTGCCGACCGTGCTGGTCCTGACCTGCGGGCGGCCGCTGCTGGAGCGCGAGCTGCTGGCCCGGGTGCCGGCGGCGCTGGTCGCCTGGTTCCCTGGGGTCGAGGGCGGCAATGCGCTGGCCGACCTGCTGTCGGGCCGCCACGCGCCGAGCGCCCGGCTGACCGTGAGCTGGCCGGTCGACCGCGGCCAGATTCCGGTGTTCTTCGGCCAGCGCCCGACCGGGCGGCCGGCGCTCGACCCGGACAACCGGTTCGTGTCGCGCTACGTCGACTGCCCGAACGCGCCGCTGTACCCGTTCGGGCACGGCCTGACCTACACGCGCTTCGGGTATGCCGGCCCGACCGCCTCACCGGCCGCCGCCGGACCCGACGACACGGTCGAGGTCGAGGTCGAGGTGACGAACCTCGGCGGCCGGGCCGGCGAGGAGACCGTGCTGCTGTTCCTGCACGACCCGGTCGCCAGCAGCGCGCGGCCGCTGCTGGAGCTGCGCGGCTTCCGGAAGGTCGCGCTGGAGCCGGGCGCCAGCGCCACGATCCGCTTCACCCTGGCCCCGGAGGATTTCCGGCTGCCCGGCCCGGACCTGAAGCCGGTGCGCGAGCCCGGCCGGGTCGAGATCCTGGTCGGTCCGGCGGCCGACCGCGACCGCCTGCTGTCGACCTGGGTCGAACTGCTCGGCCGGTAGCGGCCGGACGCCTCATTCACCGATCTCGACGAGCGCCTTGACGAGTCCGGCCTTCTCCGTCGCCCATCGCGGAATGTTCTCGGCTGCGTCCGCGAGGCTCGTGCGATGGGTAATCAGGCGGCGCACCGGAACGTCCCCGCTGCGGATCGCCGCCATCACGCGCTCGAAGTCCTCGGCGGCGGCGTTGCGGCTTCCGAGCAGCGTCATTTCCCTGCGGTGGAAGTCGGAGTCCGCAAAGGTGATGGTTCCCTTGATCACGCTCACCAGGACGTAGCGGCCGCCGTGGGCGACGAACTCGAAACCCCGTTCCATGGCCTGCTGGTTGCCCGTCGCGTCCAGGACGACGTCGAACCCCTCGCCCCGGGTGAACGCGTCGGTTGCCGACGAGGCGTCGCCGTCGGCGCAGATCGTGTCGACCGCCACGACGGAGCGGGCGACGGCGAGGCGCTCGTTGTTGGTGTCGAGCACGGCGACCTCCGCCCCCTGCAGACGGGCGAACAGCGCAACGCCGAGCCCGATCGGTCCGGCGCCGGCGACGAGCACCCGGTCGCGGCTGCTCACGCCGCCCCGTCTCACCGCGTGCGCGCCGATCGCCATGAACTCCACGGCCGCGCATTCGTCGACCGACAGCCCGTCGGCCGGGATGAGGTTCGCCGCGGGCACCGGCAACAACCCGACCATGCCGCCATCCCGGTGAACCCCGAGGACCGATATCTCGACGCAGCAGTTCGGCTTGCCCGCCCGGCACGCGATGCAGCGCCCGCAGGAGAGGTACGGGTTGACGACGCAGACGTCGCCGGCCGCGAACCTCGAAGCCGCCGAGGCCTCGACCACCTCCACGGCGAGCTCATGGCCCATCACCCGTGGATACTGCAGGAACGGGTGCTTGCCTTCGAATATGTGATAGTCGGTGCCGCAGATGCCGACACGGCGGGGACGCACCAGGACCTCGCCGTGGCCAGGATGGCGCACCGGGCGCTGCTCGAGCTGCAGCCTGCCCGGTTCCATGCAGACGAGTGCGTCGACGAGTTGCATCGCGGTCTTTCGTGGGCTGCCGGAGTACGGGTTGAAGAGCGGTCTCGGCGTCGGAGGGCCGGCATGACGCCGGCCCTCCTGCCGGTCACTTGAACTGCGCCATGTTGGTCCTGGTGACCAGGGCGGCACCGGAGTCGATCAGCGACTCCACCTTTCCGCCACGGATCGCCTTGACGAGGGCATCCACGCCCAGCTCCGCCATCTTCGCCGGGAACTGCGCCACGGTGGCATCCTCGATGCCCGCGACCAGCGCCTCTTCCTCGCCGCAGCAGAAGTCGAAGCCGACCAGCACGAACTTGTCGTTGGCGATGCCGGCGTTCTTGATCGCCCTGGCGGCGCCGGCGGCCGGCGGCCCGCAGGCGGCGTAGATCGCCTTGAGGTCAGGATTCGCCGTCAACAAGTCCTGGGCGACGTTGATCCCGAGTTCTTCCGTGCAGTTGGTGGCGCCTCGCCCGACGATCTTGACCTCGACCCCCTGCAGTCCCTCGAGCATGCCGTTCACCCGGTCGTCGAGCGAGGGGACTCCGGGGACGCCCTCGAGGATGCCGAGGGTGTCGCCGTTCTTCAGCACGGTCTTCAGGTACTGCCCGGCGATCTTGCCGGCGTTGTAGTTATCGGTCGTCGCCAGCGCGGTCTGCCCCTTCCAGCCCGGAATGCTGTTGTCCATCAGCACGACCTTCACGCCGGCCGCGACCGCCTTGTCGAGCGTCGACGCGACTGTCGGGTCGACGGGCGTGATGGCAATGCCCTGTACGCCGCGGGTGACCATCGACTCGATGAGGGCGATCTGCCCCTCGATGTCGGTCGCCGACGTCCCCTGTCCGAAGCTGATCTCCACACCCGGATGGGCCTCGGCGTATGCCTTCGCCGCATTCTCCATGGTCGCGAAGAACGGTACCGGAAACTTGGTGATGAAGCCGAGCTTGATGGTCTCGGCCATGGCAGGTCCGGCGGTCGCAAGCGCGAGCGCAAGTCCTCCCAGCAGCAGTTTCAGTTTCATGCGTCGCCTCCCAATCGGGATCGCTTCGGAGTGATGCGATCCTCTCGTTCACCGCCCATTGCCGGACGGCAACTTCCTCAGGTCCCGGCCCCGACGATCATCGCGACGAGGTCCTGCTGGTTCGCACGATCCGGCTTCAACTCCCCGACCTTGCGGCCCTGGCGGAGCACAACGGCGCGATCGGCGAGCTCGATCACGTGCTCCATGTTGTGGGTGATGAGGATCACCGCGTTTCCCTCGTCTCGCAGTTGCGCGATCAGATCGAGCACCTTGCGTGACTCGCGCAGGCCGAGGGCGGCGGTTGGTTCGTCGAGGATCACCAGCTTTCGCGCGAACACGGTCGCCCGCGCGACCGCGATCGCCTGGCGCTGGCCGCCGGACATCAGGGCGACCGGCGCGTCGAGCCTCGGCAGTCTCACCTTCAATCGATCGAGTACTGCCGCGGCCTCCCGGTCCATCGTGCGGCTGTTGAGGAACCGCAGCGGCCGGGGCAGCCAGGCCGGGCCGGCGATCTCGCGCCCGCAGTAGAAGTTCTGGGCCGGCGTCAGATTGTCGAACAGCGCGAGGTCCTGGTAGACGGTCTCGATGCCGGCCTTGCGGGCCGCCGCCGGGGAGCGGATCGACACGGCTTCGCCGTCGACCAGGATCTCCCCCTCGTCGAGGGCGTGAACGCCGCTGATGCACTTGACCAGGGTGGACTTGCCGGCGCCGTTGTCGCCGAGCAGCGCCAGCACTTCGCCGCAGTCGACCCTGAGGCTCACGTCCTTCAGCGCGTGCACGGCGCCGAACCGCTTGTGGGCGCGCCGAACGGCCAGCACCGGGGTCGCCGCCGCCGCGTTCATCGGTCCGCCGCCTGCAGGACCCGTGCCCGCGCTTCCAGATGGTTGCGCAGCACATCGGCCTCGACCGCCAGCACGATGATCAGCCCGATCGCGATCATCTGGAAGAACACGTCCACGTTCAGCAGGTTGAGGGCGTTTCGGATGACGCCGATCATTACCGCCCCGACCAGCGCATGGCCGATATGGCCGCGGCCGCCGAGGAAGCTCGCGCCGCCGATGATCACAGCGGCGATCGTGTCGAGCTCCAGCAGGTTGCCGTAGAGCGGGGAACTGGCCGCGGTCCGCCCCGCGAGCACCACCGCGCCGATCCCGGCGCACAGGCCGGAGACGACGTATGTCGAGACCAGCACCCACTTGACCGGAATGCCCATCTCCAGAGCGGCCTGCGGCTGGCCGCCGACGGCATAGGTCCAGCGCCCCCAGACCATGGTCTTGGTCATGACCAGGATCAGGGCGGCGACGCCGAACACGACGAAGAAGGAGTTCGGCATCCCGAGCGTCGATCCACCACCGACGGTCGTGATCGCATCCGGCATGCCGCGCATGGTGGTATGGCCGGGAGCAAGCTCGAGTGCCAGCCCGCGGCAGATGCTGAGGGTAGCCAACGTGACGATGAACGGGTGCGGCAGGCGCCCGAAGACGTAGACCATGCCGTTGACCGCGCCGACGGCGGCCCCGGTGAGGAGCATCGCCAGGATCACCAGCGGGGCGGAGTCGACCGACTTGAACAACAGCCCGCCGATGACGGCGGAAAACGCCAGGTTGGCGCCGACCGAGAGGTCGATGCCCTTGGTCAGGATCACCAGTTGCTGCCCCATCGCCACGATGGCGATAACCGCTGTCTGCGCCAGGATGTTGCCGATGTTGATCGGCTTCAGGAAGTTGGGCGTGAACAGGCCGATCACCGCGACGAGCACGATCAGGATCAGGACCGGGCCGGCGCTCAGGAGGCGCAGGCCCAGCGCGATCGCGGCGCCTCCCCTCGCCTGCCGGCGCTCGGCCCGGGCATCGGAGTCGGCCCCCGGTTGCTCCTTTGCCAAGTCTGTCACGACGTGAGCTCCCTGTACCTTATCGACAAAAAACCATATGGCACGAGAGGGTCAATTGGTTTTTTATGTATTAAAAAATCCAACCTGAGACGGATACGGCCCATGAAGACCGATGCGCTGTTCAAGCGCGCGTTCAACGACACTCTCGATCTGGTCGGTTCGTGGCGGGACGGCGAGCCGCTCCCGTCCGAGAACACGTTGTGCGCGCGGCTCGGCGTCAGTCGCACCACCGTGCGCAAAGTCCTGTCGGCCCTGGCCGAGCGCGGCATCGTGACCGGGAGCGGGCGCCAGCGCGTCGTCCACCCGTCACGGCAGCCGGAACAGCGGTTCCCGGAAGCGGAGACGGTATCGATGGCCGCTCAGGTCGAGCGCCGCTTCATGGAATGGATGCTCCGGGACAATGCCCGACCCGGGACGGCCATCAACGAGCTCGAGCTCGCCCGGCGGTTCGGTGTCGCGACGACCGGCATCCGCGAATTCCTGAACCGCTTCCAGCGCTTCGGCCTGATCGAGAAGCGGCCGAACGCCGGATGGGTGCTCAAAGGGTTCACGCCGGGCTTCGCGCTCGAGCTCTTCGAGATTCGCGAGATGTTCGAACTTCGGTCGGCCCGGGCATTCGCCGCGCTGCCCGGGTGCTCGCCCCTCTGGCGACAGCTCGCCGCCCTGCGCGAGGAGCATGTCGTTCTTTTGGGAGAGGTCGAGCATCGCTACCACGACTTCTCCGACCTCGACAGCCGGTTCCACCGGTTCGTGAACTCGGCGGCGCCAAACCGGTTCATCGAAGGCTTCTATGACATCATCACCCTGATCTTCCACTATCACTACCAGTGGAACAAACAGGACGAGCGCCAGCGCAACGAGGTCGCGATCCGCGAGCATCTCGGCTACATCGACGCCCTGCCGACCCGTGACCTCACGAAGATCGAACGCGCTTGCCGGGCGCATCTGGCATCGGCGAAGGAGACCCTGATCCGTTCGACTTCGATCGCGGATATCGCCTCGTAGGCACCGCGGACCGCCGCCGGCGTCGTACCGTCCGGCCTAGCGCACGAGGCAAGGGCGCTTGCCGTCGAATTTCCAGTCGGGGACCAGGAACTGCATGGCCGCCGCGTCGTCTCGGGCGCCCAGGCCCTGGCTCTTGTACAGGGCGTGGGCGGCTTCCAGTTGCGCGAGATCGATTTCGACACCGAGCCCCGGCCGGTCCGGCACCGTCACGAGACCGCCCCGGATCTCGAACGGCTCCTTGGACAGACGCTGGCCATCCTGCCAGATCCAGTGCGTATCGATCGCGGTGATCGGTCCCGGTGCCGCCGCCGCGACATGGGTGAACATCGCCAGCGAGATGTCGAAATGGTTGTTCGAGTGCGACCCCCAGGTCAGCCCCCACTCGCTGCAGATCTGCGCCACCCGCACCGCCCCCTGCATCGTCCAGAAGTGCGGATCGGCCAGCGGGATGTCCACGGCCTGCAACTGGAGGGCATGTCCGAGCTGGCGCCAGTCGGTCGCGATCATGTTGGTGGCGGTCGGAAGCCCAGTGGCGCGGCGGAACTCAGCCATCACCTCGCGGCCCGAATAGCCCCGCTCGGCGCCGCATGGATCCTCGGCATACGCCAGCACGTCGCCCTTGCCCTTGCACAGGCGGATGGCCTCGTCGAGCGACCAGGCGCCGTTGGGGTCGAGCGTGACGCGGGCGGCCGGGAACCGCCGGGCGATCTCGGTGACCGCCTCGATCTCCTCCTCGCCGGGCAGGACACCGCCCTTGAGCTTGAAATCGTTGAAGCCGTACCGCGCATGGGCGGCCTCCGCCAGGCGCACCACGGAATCGGGCGTCAGGGCTTCCTCGTTGCGCAGCCGCAGCCAGTCGTCCCCGGCATCGGGCTCGCTCCGGTAGGGCAGGTCGGTCTTGGTCCGGTCACCGATGTAGAACAGATAGCCCAGCATCTCGACCGCGTCGCGCTGCTGGCCCTCGCCGAGCAGGGCCGCCACCGGCACGCCCAGGAATTGCCCCAGCAGGTCGAGCAGGGCTGCCTCGAGCGCGGTCACGGCGTGAATCGTGGTGCGCAGGTCGAAGGTCTGGCTTCCCCGGCCGCCCGCGTCGCGGTCGGCGAAGCGGGTCCGCACGGCGTTGAGGATGCCGTTGTAGCCCCCGACCGCCTGACCGACGACATGCGGGCGGGCGTCCTCCAGGGTCTGGCGGATCTTCTCGCCGCCCGGCACCTCGCCGACCCCGGTATGGCCGGCGCTGTCCCGCAGGATCACGACGTTGCGCGTGAAGTACGGCCCGTGGGCGCCGGAAAGGTTGAGCAGCATGCTGTCGTGTCCGGCGACCGGAACCACCCGCATGTCGGTGATCGCGGGCGAGGTGCCGGTTGCGTGCGGTTGGAGCGAGACGGGCATGATGGGGTCCTCGAACGTGGTCCGCTGTCGGTGCCGCCGGAGCAAACCGGGGCGGATCCCGGTGCGGAAGTAGGTTCCGGAACCCGACCCGTCTCACAAGGGTTTTTTTGACGCCAAGCCGGGATGTCGCGGCCGGCGAGAACATCGACCGAGCCGTCACGGTGGCGACGTCCGACGGCCTCCGAGGTCAGCGGCGGGCCGACCCGCGGCGTGTGGCGACGCCAACACGGGCACTTGCCGCGGGACTCGTCAGGCCCACCCGCAGCCTACCATCCTGGGGACCGCACTGGCCCGCCGCCGTCAGAGGAAGCGCGTGAAATCAAGGGGTCAGGCAACTCTCGCGCAGACGGCAGAGCGTACTGACATGTTCGGCGAGGGAGAGATGGTGCCCAGGGGCGGATTCGAACCACCGACACGCGGATTTTCAGTCCACTGCTCTACCAACTGAGCTACCTGGGCGGTGCCGAAGGCACGGCGCGCTGTATAGCCGCCGCCGACCGGGCTGTCCAGCGCCGATCAACCGGTTTTCGACGGTAAATTTGTTCGGGTGAACAGCAGGTTCTTGGCGTCGTCGTCGATCGCCGCCCGGAAACCGAAGGACTCCACCCGCCGGACCACCGCCCGCCCCTCCGGCAAGTGCCATCGGACCTCCAGACGTACGCTGTGCAGCCGTGGATCGGCCAAGGTCCGGGTCATGCCCTCGATCACCGCCCGTTCGTTGCCGTCGACGTCGATCTTGATCCGGGTCGGGAACGGGATCGTGCCGCGCTCGATCAGAACGTCGACCGGCACCCCCTCGACCCGGTCGAACGACCCGGCCTCGTCCTTCGTCGTCTCGAAATGCTGGGCCGCCGCGCCGGCCGCGCCGCCTTCGTGGTACAGGCGGCCGTTCCGCTCGACGTCGGTCGCCGCCACCGGCAGCACGGTGACGCGGTCGGCCAAACGATTGATCGCCACGTTCCGCCGCAGCGCTTCGAGATTGGGGCCGTAGGGCTCCAGCGCCGCGACCCGGACGCCGAACAGGCCGGCCGCCGCGATCGTGTAGATCCCGACATTGGCCCCGATGTCGAGCAGCACGTCGTCCGGCCCGAATCCGGCCATCCAGCGCCACAGGCCGGGCTCGAACAGGAACAGCACCGTCACGAACTTGGCGACGCTGTAGGACCGAGTGTCATAGGCGATCCGGCGATCGCCGACGGCGACCAACCGACGATCGGGGGCAAACCGCAACTCGACCGCCTGACCGACCCGCTCTGCAATCGCCCGGAGTCCGGCCGCGTGGCTGACCCGCACGGCCGCCGCGCCCTTGCGCCCGACAACGGCTGCAAACTTGGCCGCCACGCAGGCCTCGAAGGGCCGACCCAGGGCAGCGGTATCCTCCAGCACTCCGCCGAAAGCCACCACCCGGGCGGCGGCCTGCAGCAGATCGCCGTCGCCTGGCCGGGTCCGCTCGGAACGCAACGCCAGCAGTCCGAGCCACGTGATACGCCGCTCCGGCCTCCAGACCGCCATCCGCATCAGGCGACGGGTCAGTCCGGCGGCAACCGCCGGATTGCTGCGGTACCGCGACAGCGTCGACCCGAGCAGATTGATCGCCTCGAAGTCGGTGCAGCGCAGCCATTCATCGTCCGGATCGGCCGTCGACCAATCCGGCACCAGGGCCGGCAGCGCATCGGCCACCGGGAAATCGACGCGCCGCCGGACCTCGGCCAGGGCCGCGGCGACCCGAGCCGGCACGGTGACCGAGGAGGACACCAGGACACTGCAGACGACGTCGATCCAACCTGCCCGATCCGCCGGGTCGACCAACGCCGCAGCCATGGCGTGGGACATCGCCCGCGGACCCGCCGGCATCAGCCCGACCAGTGCCTGCCAAGCGCCCGGATGGGCAGGGTCGCAAACCAGGGCCCGACGCAGCCGGTCGGCAGCGCGCTCCCCCCGATCGAGGTCGATCGCGATCAGTCCTGCCAGATGCTGGATCGGCGCCTGCGGCAATCCGAGCAGCGGCCGGATCGCCGTCGCCGCCCCGGCCGGATCCTCGAGGCCACGGCGGACGAGAGCCAGGAGGAAACAGGCCCGAACGTCACCCGGCCGGACACGACAAAGTCGCTCGAGCAATTCGCGCGCCGCGCCGAGTCGGCCACTCCGACGCAGTTGCTCGGCAACGGCATAGATCGGTGCGGGCGCCCCGCTGTTCTCGTCCATTCCAAACGGATCCGCACCGGAGAAACAGACGACTGCATATACCGCCCCGGAAACGACCTCAACCGCGGCGGCGTTGATCGGCGCCGGTCCGCCGAATAGAGTGCCGGCACCCATGCAGATCGCCGACGCGCTACGCCTAGCCATCCAGCACCTGAATGCCGGCCGTACCGCCGAGGCGGCGGCGGTGTGCGCCCGCGTCCTCGAAATCCAGCCGGCCAACCCGGTGGCCAATGCGCTGGCGGCGCGGGCCGCCCGGCGCTCCGGCGACCCGGCCGGCGCCCGTCGGCATGTCGCGGCCGCCCTGGCGGCGGCGCCCGACTATCTCCCCGCCCGCAACCTCGACGCCCAGCTCGCCGCCGACCACGAGCCTGTCGAGGTCGCCGAGCGGGCCTACCGACGGCTGCTCGCGCTCGACCCGGCATCCTGGTCCGCCTGGTACGACTACGGCAACCTGCGGCAGGCCCGCGCCGACGACCCGGCGACATCGATGGCACCGTACCGGCGCGCGCTGGCCGTCGCCCCCGCCGAGGACCGGCCGGCCATGAACCTGGCGACCGCCGCGCTCAAGCTCGCCGACACCGCCGCCGCCCTGGCGGTCTGCGAGGGCGTCCTGGCCCGGCAACCGAGCCATATCCGCGCCAACGCGCTGGCCGTGACCAGCCTGTACGACCTCGGCCGGGCCGACGAGGCCGACCGGCTGGTCGGCTGGGGCAGCCTGATCCGCACCTACGAGCTACCGCTGCCGGCCGGCTATCCCGACCTCGCCGCGTTCAACCGGGCGCTGGCGGCAGCGGTGCGGGCCCATCCGAGCCGCCGCGACGACTGGGACCCGACCATGCGCGCGATCCGCGGCGGTGCCCTGGTCACCGACGTGCTGAAGCACGACGATCCGGCGATCCAGGGCTTCGCCCGGTCGCTGGCGATCGTGCTGGACCGCTACGTCAAGGACCTGCCCTCGCCTGCCACCGACCCGGAACACCCGCACCTGCGGGCGATCCCGGCGGGCTACGCCCTGGATGCCTGGGGCAACATCCTCGGCGAAGGCGGCCACCAGAGCGGCCACATCCACAACCTCGGCTGGCTCAGCGGCGTCTACTACGTCGAGATGCCGCCGGCCGTGCAGGACGACGACCCGGAGCGCGCCGGCTGGATCGAGTTCAACCGGCCGGGCTACGGGATCCCCGACACCGGGCGCGCGACCCTGCGGACGCTGAAGCCCGAGACCGGTCTGCTCGCCCTGTTCCCTTCCTACGTCTGGCACCGGACCGTGCCGTTCACCGGCGGCGGCGAGCGGATCAGCATCGCCTTCGACCTGCATCCCCGATAAGAAGGCGGGATGAATCGGCGCGCGACGATCGACATCGGCTCCGCGCTCGACGCGCTGCAGCGCGCCGGGTCGCTGTTCCGTGCCGGCCGCTACCTGGAGGCGGCCGAGGTCTATCGCGACGTCATAAAACGCCGGCCCCGGCTGCCGGACGTGCACAACAACCTAGGGGTGGCGCTCAAGGCCGCGGGACACGTCAAGGACGCGGTGCCGTGCTTCCGCCGGGCGATCCGGCTGAAACCCGACTATCTGGCGGCCCATGTCAATCTCGCCGCCGGGCTGGAAGCGCTCGGCCGGCCGATGGACGCCATCGAGCACCGCATCGACGCCTGGCGGCTGAGCGCCGACGACACCGAGTACCGCGACGCGCTGATCGCCGCCCTTCGCCGCTGCCCGTTCGACAAGCCGCACGCCGGCGCGCGGTCGGTGCTCTCGGCGCTGTTCGAGCGCACCGACATCGACCGCCAGGCGCTCGCCACGCCGGCGATCCGGATCTGGCGCGCCCACCCGGGGATCCGCCGCGCGATCGAGGCGGCGGTCTGGGGCTACCCGGACGGCCCGCCGGATTCCGGCTTCAAGCCGATCACGGCGTTCTTCCCGGACGAGCTGGCGCTGGCGGCGCTGAGCTGGGCGGTCGTGGTCGACGCCGACCTGGAGGCGGCCATCGTGTTTACCCGCCGGGCGCTGCTGTCGGATCTGGCGGCCGGCCGTGCGATCGCCGCCGAGACCGCCTGGCTCGCGGCGCTCGCGCTGCAGGCACGCGCGGCCGAGTGGGTGTGGCCCGAAACTCCGGAAGAGGTCGCCGACCTGCAACGGCTCGACCGCCGGGCCGACGAGCCGGACCCGGCCTCGCACCGTGCCCTGGTGCGGGCCCTGTACCGGCCGATGGAGAGCGACCCGGACGCCGAGAGCCTGCGGCGCGAGGCCTCGATGCTGCGCTACGGCGATCCGTCGCTGTGGGCCCTGCTGCTGCGGCGCACCTTCCTCGACACCCACGCGGAAACGCGGATCGAGGAGGACTTGGCCACCCTCACAGCCATCGCCGACGACACCTCCGCCAGGGTCCGGGCGCAGTACGAGGAGAACCCGTATCCGCGCTGGCTGTCGATCGATCGCCGCCCGCCCCGCACCCTGGCCGAGCATCTGGAGCGGGTGCTGCCCGGCGCCCCGGCCGCCGACCTTCCAGAAGGTCCGCTGCGGATCCTGGTGGCCGGCTGCGGCACCGGGCGCCACGCGATCCAGACGGCGCGCCGCTACCGGGACTGCAGCGTGCTGGCGGTCGACCTGTCGCGCCGGTCGCTGGCCTACGCCAAGCGCATGGCCCGCGACATCGGCGTGCCCAACATCACCTTCGGCCAGGCCGACATCCTGGCGCTCAGCAGCCATGCCGAGCGCTTCGACCTGATCGAAAGCTCCGGCGTCCTGCACCACATGGCCTACCCGCTGAACGGCTGGGGCGCGCTGCGCGGCCTGCTGACGGAGCGCGGGCTGATGCGGATCGCGCTGTACAGCCGCCGGGCCCGCGCCTGCTTCGACGACGTGCGCGCCGCCATACCCGAGGAGGGCTCGCAGATCGACCGGATCCGGGCGGCCCGCCGGGCCGTCAGGATGCTGCCGCCGGAGCACCCGGCACGGGCGCTGCTGCGGACCGCCGACTTCTATGCCGCCAGCGGCGTGCGCGACGCCCTGCTTCACACCCAGGAGACCGCCGTCGACCCGCTGTGGATCGCCGATGCGCTCAAGGGACTGCGGCTGACGTTCCTGGGCTTCGAGTTGCCGGACCCGGCGATGCTGGCGCTGTATCGCCGGCATCGCCCGGACGACCCGCTCGGTCTCGATCTCGCGACCTGGGAAGCGCTGGAAGTCGAACGCCCCGACATGTTCCTCGGGATGTACCAGTTCTGGTGCCGGGCCGATTCCTGAGGCTGGCCTGCTCGTGCAGCTACCGGTCAATTCCGGTCCTGGCCGGCATCGACGGTAGGAAGCAGATTGCGGAGAAGCGATGCTTTTCTCTGAAGAGCTAGGCGACCTTCATCAACGTCTGCAGTCCCGGACGGCGTCGAAAGCCGACTGTATCGCCGCAGTCGATTGGTGCGTTGCGGAAAACCGGCATCTGGAGGCCGTCTATATTCTTGATTTGGCCTTGTCGTATTATTCGGCCAGTCCGTATCTGCATCGACGGACAGCCGAAATCATCGATGGAATGGACGTCGATGACGCTATCGACAGGTTTTTCGATCAACTACCGGAAAACAGCAGCAGGACGACGGCTCGATACCGAAGGATATGGGAAAAATTCACCCGGATACACGGCCCCGCGTCATCGGGACGAAGCAGCGATTCGTTCTTGAGAAGCGTCGTATTCAAGACCGTCTGTATGCTCTTGGACAAGGACGAGCCGGTTCGGCGTGTTTTCCTGCGGCTCTCTGAACACTTCGGCAGACGATCCGCAGGCGAGGTTTTTGGGCGACCGGCTGCGTCGGCTGTCGTCAACGCGGGCATCGCGAGAATCCGGCTCGGCGATCGCACGCTGCGTTACCATGTTTCCAACAGTTTCATCGATTTTCGGTTGCGGTACTTCTTTCTGAACGAGCCGGGGCTTCTACGCCTGATCTCGCAGTTTCGCGAAGATGACGTCTTTCTCGACATCGGCGCCAATATCGGCTGCTTCTCGATCGCCGCAGCCGTCACGAAGGGATGCCGCACCGTCGCGGTGGAACCGTTCTCGGCCAACTTTTCGGAGCTGCTGAGAAACATCTCGCTCAACGCCGTCCAGGATCGCGTGACGCCGCTTCCGGTCGCGATCTCGGACAGGACCGGGGACGGGCTGCTGTCGTTCGGGTCCGAGTATGCCGGCGCCGCGTCCCAAGCGTTCGACGATCACTGCGACAAGACGGCCCCGGACTCGACAGGCGGCGAAGCGGTGCGGGGCTACCGGCTCGACGACCTCATCGCCGGGGGCGAAATCGAGTTCCCGACGCATATCAAGATCGACGTCGACGGGACCGAGCACAGGATCATCGCCGGTATGCCGCAAGCCTTGGCCGATGAACGGTTGCGCTCGATCCGGCTCGAGATCCATTCCGGCAATCCGGCAAATGCCGAGGCATTGCGGAAGATCGAAGCCGCCGGGTTTTCCTGCCGCATCGATGACGATCCCAAGAATCTACTCTGTCTGCGGCGTTGAGATTGGGATTTGGCACGACTGCAGCGAACTGGCCGAGCGCCCATCGACGCGCCTCGGCCACGGCAGCGACACGCTAGCGATCGTCGTCGGCCTGGCGTTGCCGCAGCACCGCCTCGAGGTCGCCCTCCTCCGGCTCCTCCTCGGTCGGCACCCGGTACTCGCCGCCGAGCCAGCGCCCGAGGTCGATGGTCTTGCAGCGCGCCGAGCAGAACGGCCGGTAGTCGGCCATGCTCGGCTTCTGACAGATCGGGCACCGGCTGCGCCGGGCCTTGCCGATCGGATGCACTTCCGCCATCAGTCCTCATTCTCCACGCGGAACACGTCACGGCCGAGCGCCGGGTCGGCCACGACCTTCAGGTGGCCCAACCGGGCCCGCTCGGCTTCCAGGATAGGCCGGCCGGGTCCGTCCAGCCACCGTGCGACGGCCGGTGCTACGACCAGCCGCGGCCGGGCGATCCGGCCGACCCCGCGGCGAAGCCCGCTCAAGGCGTTCCAGGCGGCGGCACGCGACGAGGCGGGAGGATCGGCCAAAACGTCCAGCAGGTCGTCGGCCAGCGGTCGCCGCACGCCCTTGCGGGCCATCTCGAGCATGCCGCCCGGCGTCCACCCCAGTACCTGAAGCGGCGACGGATCGTCGACCGTCATCTCGGTCACCAGTTGCACGACCCGGGCCCGGGCCGCCCGGTCGGTCATGCGCGGCAGGTCCAGCAGGACGACGCCACGCAGGCCGCGCAGCCGGATCTGCCGCACGGCGGCCAGCGCCGCCGCCTCGTTGGCGCGCCGGAAACCCTCGCGGGCGCCGGCCGACAGGTTAACGTCGATCAGGGTCGCGGCCTCAACCGAGTCGATCACCAGCTCGCCGCCGTCCGGCAGCGCGACCCGGCGCGCCAGCGCGCTCTCCAGCGCGTCGGCCGCGCCGCACTCCTCGAACAGCCGGCCGCCCTCGTCGACCTCGGGCTCGACCCCCGGCGCATGCACCCGGACCGCCTCGATCGGCGATGCCGGCGGCTCCAGCCACCGCGGCGGCTCGCCGGACCGCGCCGCTTCCTGGATCGCCCGCCAGCGCTGCAGCAGGCGCCGGGCGGCGGCCACCAGGTCCTCGGGGGCAGCGTCGGCGCCGCCGGCGCGGACCAGCACCCCGCACTCGGCCGGCACCTCCGCCGACAACGCCGTCTTCAGGCCCGTCCGCCGTGCCTTGCCGCGGATCGAGGACGACAGTCCGACCCCCGGCATCGCCGGGGTCAGGACCACCGGCCCGTCGGACAACTCGATCCCGGCGCGCGCCACCGGCCGCTTGGCGGCGACGCCGTCGCGCACGATCTGCACGACCAGCCGCTCGCCCTCCACGACCGAGCGGTCCGTCAGGCTGGCTTCGCCGCCGGGTATGGCGACGGTCGCCGCACCGAGCTCACGATGGACGGCAACGACCCGGGCCAGTGCCACCGCGCCGATCAGCGACGGTCGGTCGGCCCCTTCGACCCAGATCTCGATGACCTCGCCGGAGGCCAGGAACGCGACCCGGGTCGCCCAGGGCGCGCGGTCGACGACGATCCGGTCAATCCGGGCCATGGTCCGGCGCGCAGTGCCGGAATCCGACACCGGTCAGCAGCGAGTAGGTCTCGGCGAGCGGCAGGCCGACGACGTTGGAGTAGGAGCCGTTGACGAACGTCACGTAGGCGGCGGCCAGGCCCTGGATCGCGTAACCGCCGGCCTTGCCGTGCCATTCGCCCGAGGCGAGATAGGTGTCGACCTCCCGATCCTCCAGCCGCTTGAAGGCGACGGCGGTCTCGACCGCACGGGCCCGGAGCGTGCCGTCCGGCGCGATCAAGGCGAGGCCGCCGATCACCCGGTGGCGGCGGCCCGACAGCAGGCCCAGACAGCGGCGCGCTTCGGCCGCATCCTCTGCCTTCGGCAGAATGCGATGGCCGCAGGCAACCACCGTGTCGGCGGCAAGGATCCAGCAGCCCGGGCGGCGGCTTGCGACCGACCGGACCTTCTCCTCCGCCATGCGCAGCGCATAGGCGCGCGGCCGCTCGGCGCGGCGTGGCGTCTCGTCGATGTCGGCAGGGTCGGTACGGTCCGGCGTCAGCCCGATCTGGCGCACGAGATCGGCGCGCCGCGGCGATGCGGAGGCAAGGACGAACTCGGCCTGGTCGTCCGCCCGCAGGGACAGCTCAGTCCCGGATTCCGGCGCGACCTTGGAAGTCATTTGAAGCGGAATGTGATGCGGCCTTTGCTGAGGTCGTACGGAGTAATCTCTACGTTCACCCGGTCGCCGGCCAGCACGCGGATGCGGTTCTTGCGCATCTTGCCGCTGGTATGCGCCAGTACTTCGTGTTCGTTGTCGAGTTTGATCCGGAACATCGCGTTCGGCAAAAGTTCGGAAACGGTGCCCGAGAACTCGATGACGTCGTCCTTCGGCATGGCCCCTCCTGTCGGGGTTGCGGAAGGCGAATAAGTGCGGTCGGCGCCGTCGGCCGTCAAGCGGTTTGGCCACCGGCGGCGGCGACCTCCCGTCCGCTATTCGGATGCTTCGGGGAACCGGTGCCGGATCCTTCGCTCAAGCTCGTCGCGGACCGCCCGATAGGCGTCCAGACGGGTCTCCCGGTTGCCCTCGATCACGGTGACATCGAGGGTCGGCCAGTACTCGACGTCGCAGGCCATGGTGCGGGTCAGCTCGATCGCCCGGTGCTGGGCCTGCGGCGACAGCGACACGATCAGATCGAAGAAGCCGTCCTCCAGGTCGTCGAAGCTCTTCGGCCGGTGGCGCCCCATGTCGATGCCGCGCTCGGCCATCACCTCGATCACGAACGGATCGAGCTCGCCCCGGCGAACGCCGCAGGAATCCACGTAGACCCGGGTCCCGAGCAGGCGCTTGAGCAGCGCCTCGGCCATCGGCGAGCGCACCGCGTTCATGTTGCAGGCGAACAGCACGGCACTCGGCTGGGGGATCGGAGCGAGCGGATCGACGGTCACGTCCGTCAGCCCCGGATGTGCAGGACGCACAGGAGGGTGAACAGCCGCCGGGCGGTCTGGAAATCCATCTCGATCCGGTCGCCGAGGCGCTCCTGCAGCAGCGACGAGCCCTCGTTGTGCAGCCCCCGCCGACCCATGTCGATGGCCTCGATCTGCGACGGCGACAGCCGCTTGATCGCGTCGTAGTAGCTCTCGCAGATCTGGAAGTAGTCGCGCACCACCCGCCGGAACGGGGTCAAGGGCAGCGCCACGATCGCCTGCGGACCCTCGTCGGTGTCGCGGACATCGAGGATCAGCCGGTTCTCCTCGATCCGCAGGTGCAGATGAAAGGGTCCGGCATCCGCCTCCAGGGGACGGAAGCAGTTCTCCTCGAGCAGATCGTAGACCGCGATCGCCCGTTCCTGCTCGACCTCGGGGCTGCGGCGGATGACCGTGCGCTCGTCGAGGGTGATGTGGACAATCCGCGCGTCCCCGGCGGTCAGTCCCGTACCGTCGTTCGCCTCGGCATCCGGCGCCTGGTCCGGATCACGATCCGGCATGCGCCCTCCCTAGTCCTCACTAGCGCGATGGATCAGCGTCGGTTCAGGCGGACGGCGATCGACCGCGCATGCGCGTCGAGACCTTCCGCCTCCGCCAATGTAATCGCGGCCGGCCCGATCGCCGCAAGGCTTGCGGCGTCGCAGGCGACCGTGGTGGTCCGTTTCAGGAAGTCCAAGACCCCGAGACCCGAGGAGAACCGGGCGGTCCGGGCCGTCGGCAGCACGTGGTTCGGACCGGCGACATAATCCCCGACCGCCTCCGGCGCGAACCGCCCGAGGAAGATCGCACCGGCATGCCGGATCTTCGCGGCCATCGCGTCCGGGTCGGCGACCGCCAGCTCGAGGTGCTCGGGCGCCAGCCGGTCGACCAGCGCCGGCGCCTCGTCCAGCGACCGGACCAGGACGACCGCCCCCTGGCTACGCCAGCTCTCGGCGGCGATGGAGGTGCGCGGCAGGGTCGCGAGATGGTCGTCGACCGCCGCCACCACGCGGTCGGCGAAGCCGGCGTCGTCGGTGACCAGGATCGCCTGGGCGACCTCGTCGTGCTCGGCCTGGCTCAGCAGGTCGATGGCGATCCAGGACGGGTCGTTGTCGGCGTCGGCGACCACCAGGATCTCCGACGGGCCGGCGATCGAGTCGATGCCGACCCGGCCGAACACCTGGCGCTTGGCGGCGGCGACATAGGCGTTGCCGGGGCCGACGATCTTGTCGACCGGACGGATGCTCTCGGTGCCGTAGGCCAGCGCGCCGACCGCCTGGGCGCCGCCGACCCGCCACAGCTCGGTCAGCCCGGCGACCCGGGCCGCCGTCAGCACCAGGTCGTTCAGCACGCCGTCCGGCGTCGGCACCACCATCACCCGTCGCTGCACCCCGGCGACCCGCGCCGGGATCGCGTTCATCAGCACCGACGACGGATAGGCGGCGGTGCCGCCGGGCACGTACAGGCCGACCGCGTCGATCGCGGTCCAGCGCATGCCGAGGCGCACGCCCTGGTCGTCGACCACCTCGAAGCCCTCGGGCATCTGGCGGGCGTGGAAAGCCTGGATGCGCTGGGCGGCCAGTTCCAGGGCCTTGCGGGTCTCGGGCGCGACCCGGGCGACCGCCGCATCGATCTCGGCGTCGGTGATCGCGAGGCCGGTCTCGGCCGGGTCGAACCGGTCGAAGCGCCGGGTGTAGTCGATCAGTGCCGCGTCGCCGCGCGCCGCCACATCGTCGAGGATCGCCTTGGCGGCGTCGCCGACATCGGCCTCGGTCTCGCGCTTCGAGTGGACCAGTTCCTCGAACCGGGCGGCGAAGTCCGGGTCCCGGATATCGAGCCTAAGCGGCACGCGCGGCCTCCCGGAAGCGCTCGATCAGGTCGTTCACCGGCTGCGGCCGGGTCTTGAGCGCGGTGCGGTTGACCGCCAGCCGGGCGCTGACGTCGGCGATCTTGTCGATCTCGACCAGGCCGTTCGCCTTCAGGGTCGAGCCGGTCTGCACCAGGTCGACGATACGCCGGCACAGCCCCAGGTTCGGCGCCAGCTCGAGCGCGCCGTTCAGCTTGATGCACTCGGCCTGCACGCCGCGCGCCGCGAAGTAGCGGCGGGTGACGTTCGGGTACTTGGTCGCGACCCTGAGGTGCGACCAGCGCTGCGGATCCTCGGCGCGCGCCACCTCGGCCGGCGCCGCGACCGCCAGGTGGCAGTGGCCGACATGCAGGTTCACCGGCGCGTAGATCTCGGGGTGATCGAACTCCATCAGCACGTCGGAGCCGGAGACCGCCAGATGGGCGGCGCCGAACGCCAGGAAGGTCGCGGTGTCGAAGCTGCGCACCCGGATGATGTCGAGCTGCGGGTCGCGGGTGGCGAACTGCAGCTGGCGCGAGTCCTCGTCGAAGAACGCGTCTTCCGGCTCGATGCCGGCGCGGTCCAGCAGCGGTGTGATGGCTTTCAGGATGCGGCCCTTGGGCAGGGCCAGCACGAGCTTCTCGTTCGCGGTCACGGATCGCCTCGTCGGTCGCCCGGTCGTCGGAGCCCGTCGCCGGGCGCAGGAGTTGGCCCGCTGCCGACGCGCCGGCCCCGCTCATTCCTCGTGGGTCGGGCGGAACACGGTCGGCCAGGGCTCGCCAAGGTCCTCGACGTGACAGGCGAGGCGGCGCACGTCAAGTCGGATCGTCACGTCGTCGGCGCAGATCAGCTCTACGTGCCCGCCGTCCGAGGCGATCTGCAGCAGATTGAGCATGCGGCCGCGGTCCTTCTTCGGGTCGACACCGCGCGCCCGCACCGCCGTCACGCCTTCGAACCGGACCCCGCAGTGAACCCGCTCGTCCGGCTCGCCGCCCTCTGCCTGGACCTTGTCGCGCTTGGCCTTTTCCCAACGGAACCGGGCAGCCACCAGGGCGAAGCGCTCCTCGGCCGGCGCGTAGGCGATCTCCGCGACCGGCAGCACCGCGTCCTGCAGATAGGCGGACACCACCGCCAGGTCCTCGGCGTCCTCCGCCCGGACCCGGAACGGACGCTCGGCTCCCATCAGGCTCGGCGGCCGGGCCATCGTCACTCCTCCGCGGCGGCGCGCTCGGTCGGCACGCGCTCGATCTGCGCGCCGCAGGCCGAGAGCTTGTCGACCAGGCGATCGTACCCCCGGTCGAGGTGATAGACTCGGCTGATGGTGGTGGTCCCGGTCGCCGCCAGGCCGGCCAGCACCAGCGACACCGAGGCGCGCAGGTCGGTCGCCATCACCGGCGCGCCGGTCAGCTGCGGGACCCCGCGCACCATGGCCGAGGCGTGGTGGACGTTGATGTTGGCGCCCATGCGGCTCAGCTCGGGCACGTGCATGAAGCGGTTCTCGAAGATCGTCTCGGTGATCATCGAGGCGCCCCGGGCGACCGTCATCAGCGCCATGAACTGCGCCTGCAGGTCGGTCGGGAACCCGGGATACGGCTCGGTCATCACGTCGACGCCGGTCACCGGGTCGGCGCCGCGCGCCACCAGCAGCCCGCCCTCGACCGGCTCGACCCGGACCCCGGCGTCGCCGAGGGTGTCGACCACCGAGGCGATCAGCCCGACCTCGGCGCCCTCCAGCACCACCTCGCCACCGGCGATCCCGACGGCCATCGCGTAGGTGCCGGTCTCGATCCGGTCGGAGACCACCCGGTGCACGGCGCCGGACAGGCTTTCGCGGCCCTGGATCCGGACGGTGTCGGTGCCGGCGCCCTCGATCACCGCGCCCATCGCGGTCAGCAGACGCGCCAGGTCGACGATCTCCGGCTCGCGCGCGGCGTTGACCAGCTCGGTCTCGCCGTCGGCCAGGGCCGCCGCCATCATCAGGTTCTCGGTGGCGCCGACCGACACGAACGGGAACGCCACCCGGCCGCCGCGCAGCCGGCCGCCGATCCCGCCCTTCGCCTTGGGAGCGATCGCTTTGATGTAGCCGTTCTCGATCTCGACCTCGGCGCCGAGTTCGGCCAGCCCCTTCAGGTGCAGGTCGACCGGCCGGTTGCCGATCGCGCAACCGCCGGGCAGCGACACCGTGGCCTCGCCGAAGCGCGCCAGCAGCGGCCCCAGCACCAGCACCGAGGCCCGCATCTTGCGCACCAGGTCGTACGGCGCGACCGTGCTGACGATCTCCCCGGCCGACAGGGTCAGCGTGTCGCCGCCGCCGTCGACCGCGTCCAGCCGGTCGATCCGCACGCCGTGCTGGCGCAGCAGGCTGGTCATCGAGGCGATGTCGGCGAGGCGCGGAACGTTGGTCAGCCGCAGCGGCTCGGCCGTCAGCAGTCCGGCCGCCATCAGGGGCAGAGCGGCGTTCTTGGCCCCGCTGATCGGCAGCCGGCCGTGGAGCGGTCGCCCGCCGTGCACGCGAATCTGGTCCATGCAGGTCGTGTCCGTTGCGTTTATCGGGTTGTAGCGGAGCGTCCCCGGCCCCTCAACCGGGAAGGCCAGTCTCGCTGCCCAATCCGGCAGAACCGTGGCGCCCGGCCGTCAGGTTTCGGGCAGCGACTCGCCGTCCGGCCCGGCCTTGCGGGCCCGCGCCTGGGCCTTGCGCCGGTGCAGGTTGTCCCGCAGCGCCTGTGCCCGCCGCTCGGCCGCGGTCGGCTCCGCGGCGTCGCCCTTGCGCGACTCGGGGACCCGCGACGCCGGGCCCTTACCTGACTTTCCGCCGTTGTCCGCTGCTTCCGCCACCCGGATCTCCTGCGCTTCGACCGGCCGCATCATGCCGAGTTGCGGAACTGTCGAAAACCGCCTTGCGTCGACCCGGTCGGTCTGGCATGTATGCGCGCCTCGCAGATGGGCGCCCCCCCGACGGGCGACCCGCCCGGCGACCCGGCGCTGCCGTAGCTCAGGGGTAGAGCACTCCCTTGGTAAGGGAGAGGTCGAGAGTTCAAATCTCTCCGGCAGCACCATTCAACCAAGCACATCAGATCGACCACCGGCCCCCGCCATCGGCGAGGACCGGCAGCCGTGTGCGGCTTACTTGCGCAGCTCGGTCCAGATCGCGGTGTACAGGTCGCGAGCGGTCTTCGAGCAGGTCGGCAGGAACTTGCCGGCCGCCTTGTACTTCTCCGGCACCACGATCTCCGGCGCCGTCTTCATGTCCTCCGGCATGTACTTCTCGGAGCCCTTGATGCCGTTGGCATAACGGGCGAAGGCCGAGATCAGCGCAGCGTTCTCCGGGTCCATGATGAAGTTCTGGAACAGCTTGGCGTTCTCGACGTTCTTGGCGTCCTTGAGGACCGCCACCGAGTCCATCCAGACCACGTAGCCTTCCTTCGGATAGCCGTAGACCACCTTCGGGTTCTTCAACCGGACCCGGAAGGTCGAGCCGTTCCAGTTGACCGAGGCCATGACGTCGCCGTTCGACATCTTCTCGGTCATGCCGTAGTCCATCGACTGCCACTTCGGCTTGGCGGCCATCAGCTTGTCGCGGACCTGGCGCAGGACGTTCTTGTCCTCGGTGCAGGGCTCGCCGCCGACATACATGATGGCGAGGCCCATGATGTCGTTCATCTCCGGCACGACGTTGACCTTGCCGACCAGCTCGGCCGGCGGGTCCATGAAGATCGCCGAGGTGTTCGGGTCGCCGCTGTAGATCGAGGTGTTCAGGGCGATGCCGGTGGTGCCCCACTGCCACGGCACGGTGTAGTGGCGGCCCGGATCCCACGGCACGTCGGCCCATTGCGGATCGACGTTCTTGAAGTTCTCCATCTTGTCCGGGCGGGTCTCCAGCAACAGGCCTTCCTGGACGAAGATCGGCACGTAGTTGGCGGACGGCACCACGATGTCGAAGCCGTGGCCGCCGGCCTTCACCTTGGTCAGCGCGGTCGAGTTGGAGTCGTAGTCGGTGACGGTGACCTTGACCTTGTAGGTCTCCTCGAACTTCTTGATCAGGTCGGGGTTGGTGTAGTTGCCCCAGTTGTAGATGTTCAGCTCGCCCTCGGCCGCAGCCGTGCCGGTCAGAGCGAGCAGAGCAAGCGCGGAAAGCGCCCCCGTCAGCCTCCTGTTCATATTCAGCCTCCTGGCTTCTTGTTGTGATGGGCTTCTTGTTGTGTTGGAACTCTATCGCCGCTGGCGGTTCAGGACAAAGAACGCCGACAGCAGCACCACCGTGACCCCGAGCAGGGCGGTCGAGATCGCGTTGACCTCCGGCGTCACCGCCCGCCGCAACTGCCCGAGCATGTAGGTCGGCAGGGTGTCCTGGCCGGCCGACTTGACGAACTCGGTGATCACCACGTCGTCCAGCGAGATCACGAAGGCCAGCATGGAGCCGGCGACGATGCCAGGGCTCAGCAGCGGCAGGGTGATCCGGCGGAAGGTCTGCCAGGGCGTCGCGTACAGGTCGGCGGCGGCGACCTCGTAGGACAGGTCCATGCCCTCCAGCCGGGCCCGGATCGGCAGGTAGGCGAACGGCACGCAGAACGCCGCGTGGGCCGCGATCAGGTAGCCGAGGCCGCTGTAGCCGGTGGCGATCTTGATCATCGCGAACACGATCAGCAGCGCCACCGCGGTGACGATCTCCGGCACCATCAGCGGCTGGTTGATCAGGCCGTAGATCGCCATGCTGCCGGGGAACGGCGCGGTGCGGGTGGTGCCGAGCGCCGCCATGGTCGATACCGCGGTGGCGATCGCCGAGGCGCTGGCCGCCACCACCAGCGAGCGGATGGTCGCCTCCTGGACCTGCTCGTTGGCCCAGGCCGCCGCGAACCAGCGCAGCGACACGCCCTGCCAGAGTGCGATCGAGTCGCCGGCGTTGAACGAGTAGACGACCAGGGTGACGATCGGCGCGTACAGCAGCAGGAAGCTGACCGCAGCGATCCCGGCAAACCCCGGGACTCGCCGGACCGAGAACGGGCGGGCCCGGAACGGACGGTCGTCGGTCCGCTCAGCCACGGCGCTCCACCCTGCTCATGTTGCGCACGTAAACCAGCAGCGCGACCATCACGAACGCCAGCAAGGTCATCGAAAGCGCCGCGCCCAGCGGCCAGTTGCGGCCCTCGCCGAACTGCAGCTCGATCAGGTTGCTGATCATCATGTTCTTGCCGCCGCCCAGCACCCGCGGCGTGACGTAGGCGCCGAGCGACGGGATGAACACCAGGATCGAGCCGGCGACGACGCCCGGCTTGACCAACGGCACGATCACCCGGGTCAGCACCCGCCAGCGGCTGGCGTACAGGTCGTAGGCCGCCTCGACCAGCCGGAAGTCCAGGCGCTCCATGGCGGCATACAGCGGCAGCACCATCAGCGGCAGGTAGACGTAGACCATGCCGATCAGCACCGCGGTGTCGGTGTACAGGATCTGGATCGGTTCCTGGATCAGGCCGAGCTTCATCGCCCAGCTGTTCAGGATCCCCTCGTTGCGGATCACCTCCATGATCGCGAAGGTCCGGATCAGCAGGTTGGTCCAGAACGGGATGGTGACCAGGAACAGCCAGAGCATCCGCTGGCTCGGCGGCCGGGTGGCGATGAAGTACGCGGTCGGAAACCCGAGCAGCAGGGTGATGGCGGTGGTCAGCAGCGAGATCGAGGCCGAGCGCCAGAAAATCGTCAGGTGCGCGTCGGCCAGGCTGAGCGTGTCGTCGAAGATGTCCCGGTGGAACAGCACCCGGAACCAGCCCTCGCCCGACAGCTTCCAGACCACGCCGCTGTACTCGCCGGGCTCCAGCACCGAGTAGACGACGACCACCAGCAGCGGCCCCGAGGCCGCCAGCAGCAGCAGGACCAGCGCCGGCGTCGCCAGCAGCCAGTTGCGTCGGATCCGGGCGGCACGCGCGGCCGCCTCGCCGGTCGAAGCCGATGCCGCCCCCGATGTGACTGCACCCGCCATCAGTCGCGCAGCACCCTGACGGCGGCCGGCGGGAAGCTCGCCAGCACGGCGTCGCCGACCTGCCAGGCCTCGCCGCCCTCGGGCCGGTTCTGGACCCGCGCGAACAGCTCCTCGCCGTCGGCGAGCCGCAGGTGGTAGTGGGTATCGGTGCCGAGGTAGACGACGTCGCTGACCGTCGCCGGCAGCCCCTGCCCCGCCCCCTGCCCGGCACTCTGGCCGATAATGCGCAGATGCTCCGGCCGCACCACCACGGTGACGCTCGAACCCGGCGCCATGCCGTCGGGCAGGCCGGTCCGGACCTCGAGCGCGCCACCGAGGCGCAGCCGCACCTGCCCGCCCTCGACGCCCTCGACCGCGGCGGTCAGGAAGTTGGTCTCGCCGATGAAGCTGGCGACGAAATGGTCGGCCGGGTGCTCGTAGATCTCGGTCGGGCTGCCGACCTGCAGGATGTGGCCCTCGCTCATCACCGCGATCCGGTCCGACATGGCGAGCGCCTCGCCCTGGTCGTGGGTGACGAACACGAAGGTGATGCCGGTCTCGAGCTGCAGCCGCTTCAGCTCGACCTGCATCTCCTTGCGCAGCTTGAGGTCGAGGGCCGACAGCGGCTCGTCCAGCAGCAGCACCTTGGGCCGCGGCGCCAGCGCCCGGGCCAGCGCCACCCGCTGCTGCTGGCCGCCGGAAAGCTGCGAGGTCTGGCGGTCGCGCATGGCCTCCATCCGGACCATCCGCAGCATGTCGGCGACGGTCTCGGTGATCTCCGCCTTCGGCCGGCCGAGCATCTCCAGTCCGAAGCCGATGTTCTGGGCGACCGTCAGGTGCGGGAACAGCGCGTAACTCTGGAACACGGTGTTGACCGGGCGCCGGAACGGCGGCAGACCGGAGATGTCGGCGCCGTCCAACAGGATCGCGCCGGCGGTCGGATGCTCGAAGCCGGCAATCAGCCGCAGCAGCGTGGTCTTGCCGCAGCCCGACGGCCCCAGCAGCGTGAAGAACTCGCCCTCCCGGATGCCGACCGAGACCGCGTCGAGCGCCTTCACGACCTGCTCGCCGCCGCCGAAATGCTTGGAGACCGCGCAGGCCTCCACCATCACCCGAGGGCCCGACTGTGCCGAGCCATCCCTGATCGGAGCCCCCGCCCGTCCGATCACGTCCTGCATGCGCGACCCTTTCGATCGTCTCCGGAGAGCTTAGACCGTCCGGGTGCAGTGCAACAAGCAGGTCGCCGGTCGCATGGGCCCGGGTGGTCTTGGCAGCCGGGAGCCATCAGGCAGGCACACCCATGAGTTCACAGCATTATTTCTACTCTCTCCCCGGCATTTCGCTTCCCCGACGCGACGACAAGCATGCAACCCAGAAAAGCAGGATGCCGACCAAAACAACCCGAACAAGCTAAACGTGCCGAATTACACTCTTTGATATTATAAATTTTACATATCAGCTATCATGACGATCACAAACGAATCCACACTTCGAGGGAGGGATACACGATGGCCAATTCCGCAACGCCCGCGAACCCTTTGGACTTCCTTGCCCGCTATGTCTGCCACGGCTTTGATCCCAGAATCGGCAATTTCCTGAGCGAAGCCGTTTTCGACGTCACCTACACCAACGGATCGACGACAAGCTACAACGGTCAAAGTTACTACATACCCGACCAAGTATCCGGATTCATCACTCAGCCGCAGCAATCATTCAGCGCGAGCAAAAATATCGTAAAAACTGAATCAGATTTCTCGGAGATGTACGCCATATCGACAAGTGGCCACTATTCTGGTCTGGAGTACTCCGGGGCAGCGAAGAGCAGCCTGATGCATACGTCCAATTTGTTCGACAGCGTGAATCGCCAATATTATTCAACATTTGCCATACAACTCTGCGGATCATTTACCGTTGAAAAGAGCATAATGGCAGCCGCCCTTCGGAAAAGCGCCGCAAATCAACTCAACGGCGATTCATCAACAATTTTACCCAAGACGATCAACGATCACTCTGACTACAAGCTATATAAGACATTTTTCGAAACGTATGGCACTCATTACCTAGAATCGGCTAGTTTTGGTGGTTTTTACACCATGAATTCCTCGATAGACACCAGTTTTATCACGCAACACGACACCACCACGATAAAAGCCAAAATATCTGGTGGATTTAGCGATGGCGTGACTTCTGGTCAATTTTCCGCATCCGGAATTTACAGCAGCTCAAAATATCTATCAGAGTACCAAGAAAGCATCAATATCGACATAGCAAGAATTGGCGGCCGGTCCCACAATACTCTGACAAATTTCTATAAATCTTGCTACGATCATCCGGTGGTGCTGCTCGGCCTGGGAAACGCGGGACTGATCCCAAAGTTCGTCCCCATCGCCACGCTGGTGAGCGACGCGACCCGGCAGGCGACGATGCTGGAGGCCATGGACGCCTACCTGAAGACCCCTCACATACGGGGACCGTATGCCGTCGCGTCCGGCACCGTGACCAAGGCCGAGGCCGACAGCTTCATCGTGGCCTATGTCGACTGCCATCCGCATCCCTCCCGTGGGGAACTCGTCGGATTCGCCGAAACCGCCACCAACCCGACGACGATACGAGGCAGGGCCGCAGCGCATCGTCACCTGTCGAAACTCCGCTACGCATCGCGCTCGGCGTTCACCATGCCGGTTCGGAACGGCGCCAGTAGCTACGTGAAGGTCGACTACGACGCCGGCGGGCCTCTCTTCAATCTCAACGAGTTCAGGATCAGCCCGTCGCGCACCGGAGCGTTCTTCGGCGATTGGACCTCCCTGACGCCGCAGACACAGACCACGACGGCGACGTCGGACGGGTTTCTCTTCGTGGCCATCAACGTGCAAGCTGACAGTGAGATCGGATACGCCACTGTTCAGGTGGGCTCCGACCTTCGCGGCGGTTGCGCCGTCCAGATTTCCCTGGCCGACGATACGTACAGCGATCAGCAGAGCTTCTGCGTGCCGATCTGTAACGGCGAGACCTACACGTTGACGATCGAGGCTCCGCACGGATCGCCGAATTTCGTGGCCGCCTGGCTACCCACATCGGGTTTGCAGTTTCAAGCCTGCACCGCCCTCGACTTCGGCACGACGTACCCCGCAGAAACCGACGGCTTCCTCGTATCGGCTCTCCAGACGAACCCCGCCTCTACCGGTCAGGTCAAGTTGTACCAGGCCCCGACCCTGGCCGAACTGAATGTTTCCCCCGAGATCACAGGAACATCGGTTCAGGAGAATTCACAATTCTACTACGAATTCCACGGATATGGCTTTGACAATATGTATGAATACTTCAATACTACTGTAATGCCCGTACCGAAAGGCGCACATTACGAAGCTATCTGGGTGGATACCGAGAACTGGCCGGCCAATATCACGCCAAACCTCTGGTGGATTCCGCTGGTCGACCCGCGGGACCCGCCCTGGTCTTATCCGCCCAAGAGTTGACTCCGGCCGATGCGGAACGCCGCCACACCGGGGCGACCCGCCCGGTGCGGCGGCTCCGCATTCGAGCGGACGTCCTCGCTCACCTCACGGGCTGAAGATCAGCATCAGGTAGGCCAGGAACATCACCAGGTGCACGGCACCCTGCAGCAGGCTGGTGCGCACCCCGCCGAAGGTCATCGCGCTCATCACCAGGGTCAGCACCAGCAGCACGGTACCGGCGTCGTCGAGACCGAGGGTGACCGGGCGGTCGATCAGCAGGCCGATCGCCAGCACCGCCGGCACCGTCAGCCCGATGGTCGCGACCGCCGAGCCGAGCAGCAGGTTGACCGAGCGCTGCAGGTAGTTGGCGCGCGCCGCCCCGAGCGCCGCCAGCCCCTCGGGGGTGAGTACCAGCAGAGCGATCACCACGCCGCCGAACTCGACCGGCAGGCCGAGCCGGTGCGAGCCGAAGTCGACCACGGTCGCCAGCCGCTTCGACAGCAGCACGACCGGCAGCAGGGTCAGGACCAGCAGCGCCGCGTGGTAGGGCAGCGAGCGGACCGCATGGCCGGCGTGGGGGGCGTGCGGCCCGTCCTCGGGCGACGCCGGCTGCTCGAAGAACCCGCGGTGCCGGATCGTCTGGATCACCAGGAACACGCCATAGAGCAGCAGGGTGACGGCCGCGAAGAAGAACGCCTGCGGCACCGAGAAGGTCGGGTCCGCGGTCGACACCGTGAACTTCGGCAGCACCAGGGCGAACACCGCCAGCGGCATCAGCACCGCGACGAACGCCCGCGCGCCCTGCAGGTTGTAGTCCTGCTCGTGGTGGGCCAGGCCGCCGATCAGAAGGGCCGCCCCGGTCAGCCCGTTCAGCACGATCATCAGGATCGCGAACATGGTGTCGCGCGCCAGGCTGGGCGACGCGTCGCCGGTCAGCATCACCGCCGAGATCAACGCAATCTCGATGCTGATCACCGCCAGGGTGAGGATCAGGGTGCCGTAGGGCTCGCCCAGGATCTCGGCCAGCGCGTCGGCGTGCCGGACCACGGCGAACGAGGCCCACAGCATGGCGCCGAACAGCCACAGGAAGATCGCGCCCGCCACCAGCGGATCGGCGAGCCCGGCGAGCCAGACGTCGCCGCCGAGCTGGAATGCCAGGAAGGTGGCGACGACGCCGAACAGCGCCGCCTCCTGCCGCAGCGTGCGGAGCCAGCCGGCAATCGGTGAACGGCTGGCCGTACTCACAGCTTGAACATCTTCCGAAGCGCTCCGCCGCCACTGTCCTTCTTCGGCTCGTCCGCCGGTTCGTTGCCCTTGCGGGCGGTCCGGCGGACCTTGGCGGCGACCCGGTCGCGCGCCTTCACCTGGATGTCTTGGACATGATCAGTGACTCCGAAGCCCTGCATCAGCCGCACGCCGATGCCGAGCGCGAAATCAATCGCGGCCTCGCTCTCGGCCCGTTCGAACACCAGCCGATGCGGCCCGACCTGATCAACGATGCTCTTCAGTTTGCCGATCTCACCGGCGGTCAGGTCGAGGTCGGTGGAATCCCAGCGGACCTTGAGGAAGTCGATTTCGCGCAGAACCTTGGCATCCTCGCCCTCGATCATGGAGCGCAGGTCGTCCCAACCGCCGGCATGGTAGGCACTATGGACGCCGAGCCGCTCCAGTTCGTCAACAGCGGCGTCGAACGCATCGGGATCGGCTGCGTGATCGGCCTTCGGGAGCTCGACGATCAGCGTCTCGTGATCGCCTGCGGCCAGCCGGCCGATCAGCTCGGAGAAGTCGGGGCTCAGCACCGTGGCCACCCGCAGGTTGATTGCGAACGGCTCGGCATGCCGGCTGCGATCCTGGATCAGATGGAACAGCATGCGCCGGTCGAGCAGCAACGTGATCTTGTCGAACAGCCAGGTGTTCTCCGCGACCTGGATGCCGAGCGCGTCGGCCAGACGGGCGATCGACACGGTCAGTTCGCGGGCGAGAGTGACCGGATTGCGCGGCTTGGCGAAATCATAGATCGCCTGATGGTGGATCAACGGCGAGATGTCGGCCCGCCGCATCATCTGCTCGGTCTTGAGCAATTGGGCGAGATCGTTGCGGCGGGTGTTGCGCTGAGCCGCCAAGTTGCCGGCCTCGTAGCTTCCGATGATCGCCCGCACCCGCTCGGCCAGAGCCCGGCCGTCGCGCGGCAGGGCGTAGAGGTCGCAGCGGACCGCCCCGAGCCCGAGGTCGCGAACGACGTCGTCCAATTCGTCGACGGCCGAGGTCAACGCCTTGGCCGCGTCCGCACCGCTCAGGCAGGCAACCTCGTGACGGGCCAGCCGGGCGATCTGATCCGTCACGTCCGAGGCCGTGCGACGGAAGTGCTCGAACAGGGAGCGCTCGATCGTCGGGTCGTCGATGTTCTGAACCCCGGAGAAGTCGACAATGAACGCTGTCGCGCCGCCGTCCTTGCCGCGCTCATTCGCCGCCCTGAGAAAATCCGCCACACTGATCATCATGGATACATTCTATCGGTTCGCCTCCGGCCCCGGAATGGATGTTCCGGACGCCGACTCGAACGGGCTGCGGAGGACCAGCTCCACCCGGCGGTTTGCCTGGCGCCCCGCCGCCGTGGCGTTGGACGCCAGCGGGCGGGTGTCCGCGAATCCGGCGGCGTAGATCCGGTCGGCCGGCATGCCGCCCGCGATCAGGGCGCGGACCACCGCGGCGGCCCGCGCGCTGGACAATTCCCAGTTCGACGGGAACAGCCAACTGCTGATCGGCACCGAATCGCTATGGCCCTCGACCTCGATGCGGGCCGGAGAGGCGATGAGCAGCGGCGCCAGTTCGGCGAGCAGCGCCTGCCCGCTCGGCCCGATCTCGACCCGCCCGGTCGGAAACAGCAGATCCTCGTTCAGCCGCATCGTCACGACCGCGTCGGCGGTCTCGATCGTCAGACCGCCGGGTATCGACACCCGGTCCACGAACCGTTGCAGATTGCGGGACAGCCGGGTCGACCAGCTCTCCGGCGGTTGCCTCAGGAACAGCGCATCGGGCAGGCGGTAGGCGGGTTCTTCGACCCGGGGCCGGGCCTGGACCGGCTCCTGTTCGGCGGCCTCGATCCGCTCGGGATTGGGAGGGACGACCGAGGACTCGGTCTTCGAGCCGTCGAAGGTTGCGACGCTGATCAGCACGATGAAGCAGGTCAGCAGCAGGGTGACCATGTCGGTGTACGTGGTCAGCCAGGCGTGCTCGTCTTCCGCCCCGGCGTCGCCGCCCTGCGCGCCCGATACGCCACTGCGGATGCGATCGAAACTGTCGGCCCGCCCGGACGGCCCGCCCAGCCCGGCAGCCTGTACGGGAGCGTCGTCCTCGTCGTCGTCGGCGACCGGCCGCCGCGGCTTCGGCGCCGGCTTCCGGCGGGTCCGGGTGGATCCGGTCGCGTCCGCCACGGTCAATGCCCCATCTCGTCGGCCCGGTCGGCCACCAGGTTCTCGATGGTGTCGCGAATGACCGACGGCGAACGGCCGAGACGCATCAGGATGATCCCGTCGAGCAGGACGTTCATCAGTGCCGCCCGGTGGATCGTACGCTGCTCCAGGCGGATGGCGATCGGCCGGAACACCAGGTTCGCCAGCGCCACGCCATAGACGGTTGTGATCAGCGCGATCGACAGGCCCCGCCCGATGATGTCCAGGTCGCCGGCCCCCAGCACGTTCAGCATGTTCACCAACCCGACCAGGGTGCCGAGCATTCCGAGCGCCGGGGCAAAGTTCGCCAGCGTCCGGAACAGCCTGGCCTGGGCGTTCTCGCGTTCGACCTGCTTCTGCAGGCGCCAGTTCAGGACATGCATGATCTCCTCGACCGAGACCCCGTCCAGGGCGAGCTGCAGGCCGAGCTTCAGGAACGGCTGGTCGACACTCTGGACTGTGGCCTCCGCCTGACGGATGTTCGAGCGTCCTACCTGGGTCGCGACCTTGACGATGACCTCGATCTCGTCACGGATCGTCGCCTCGCGCTCGAACAGCGCACCCAAGGACGAGACCATGCTCCACAGGTGCCGCCCCCGAAAGGCTATCAGGGTCGCGGCGATCGTTCCGCCGAGCACGATCAGCAGTCCGATCGGGTTCCAATACTGGCCCGCCGTGTCGCCGGCCGCCTGGACGATCAGCCAGATCAGACCGCCCACGCCGGCGATCCCGAGCACAGCCGTGTTCAGCGGCGAGCGCAGAGCTGCGAGACGCTGCATAGGCGGGTCCATTTCGTATTGGTCTCGACAGTCCCCTGGGATCGGCCGGCGGACGGGCCGATCCGAAATCCAAATCAAGTCTTGCTCAAATTTGTTTCGATTTCGTTGACCCACCGCAAGAGGCGGGATCAGACGGCCGACGGTCGCATCCGGCCGCCGGATGGATCGTACAGCGGCTCCAGGTGCAGGCTCGCCGGGTACTCCTGCCCGGCGACCACCAGCGCGTAGCGCCCGGCGTGCAGCCACGCCTCCTCCACCCCCGCCGGGTTGCGGACGTAGCCGTAGCCGATGTTGCGCTCGACCGTGTAGCCCCAGCCGCCGCTGGCGAGATAGCCGACCGGCTCGCCGTCGCGCAGGATGGTCTCGCGCCCGACCAGCACCGCCGCCGGGTCCGCCACCGACAGCCCGACCAGGAACCGCTTCAACGGCGCCGCCGCCACCGCGGCGGCCGCCTCGCGGCCGAGGAAGTCGAGCCCCGATTTCAGCTTCACCGCCCAGCCGAGCCCGGCCTCGAACGGGCTGTCGGTCGGGGTGATGTCGGCGCCCCACGCCCGATAGCCCTTCTCGAGCCGCAGCGACTCGATGGCGCGGTAGCCGGCCGGGCGGATGCCGTGGGCCTCGCCGGCCGCCATCACCGCGTCGAACACCGCAGCGGCCGCCTCCGCCGGCATGTGCAGTTCCCAGCCGAGCTCGCCGACGTAGCTGACACGAAGCGCCCGCACCGCCTGCCCGGCGACGCGGATCTCGCGCACCGAGCCGAACGGAGCGGCGGCGTTCGACAGGTCGGCGCCGCTGACGGCGGCCAGCACGTCGCGCGCCCGCGGTCCCATCAAGGTCAGGGTCGCCCAGCCCTCGGTCACGTCCTCGAACACCGCGTCGGCGCCGGCCAGGTGCTCGTGGATCCAGGCGCCGTCATGGGTCCGGAAACCGGTGCCGGTGACGACGTAGAACCGGTCGTCTGCCAGCCGCGCCACCGTCAGGTCGCACTCGATGCCACCGCGCGCGTTCAGCATCTGGGTGTACGCCAGCCGGCCCGGCTCGCGCGGCAGCCGGTTGGCACAGATCCACTCCAGCCGCCCGGCCGCGCCGGGGCCGCGCACCTCGAACTTGGCGAACGACGACTGGTCGAACAGCGCCACCGCCTCGCGACAGGCCCGGTGCTCTTCGCCGACCGCGTCGAACCAGTTGGCCCGGCCCTGGCTCGGCAGGTCGGCCGGCTCCACGCCTTCCGGCGCAAACCAGTTGGGCCGCTCCCAGCCGAGCTTCGAGCCGAACACCGCGCGCCGGGCCTTCAGCCGCCCGTACAGCGGCGAGGTCAGCCGCGGCCGGGCGCTGGCGTACTCTTCGTGCGGCCAGGCGACCGTGTAGTGCTTGCCGTAAGCCTCCAGGGTGCGCTCGCGGACCCAGGCATCGTCGCGGTGCAGCGCCGAGAACCGGCGGATATCGACCACCCACAGATCCATCGGCGGCGCGCCGTCCATCACCCAGGCGGCGAGCGCCCAGCCGGCGCCGCCGGCCGACGCGATGCCGAAGGCGTTGAAGCCGCAGCCGACGAAGAAGCCCTTCAGCTCCGGCGCCTCGCCCAGGATGAAGTTGCCGTCGGGCGTGAAGCTCTCCGGGCCGTTGATCATCTGCTTGACGCCGGCCTCGCGCAGCGCCGGCACCCGCTCGATCGCCTGCAGCATGTGCGGCTCGAAATGGTCCCAGTTCTCGTCGAGCAGCTGGAACTCGAAGCCCTCGGGGATGCCGCTATCGGCCCAGGGGATCGGGTTCGGCTCGTAGCCGCCCATCGACAGGCCGCCGACCTCCTCCTTGAAGTAGATCAGCCGGTCCGGGTCGCGCAGGGTCGGCAGGGTCGGCGAGACGCCGGCGATCGGCTCGGTCAGCACGTACTGGTGCTGCACCGGCTGCAGCGGCACCGAGACGCCGGCCAGCCGGCCGACCTCCTTGGCCCACATGCCGCCGCAGTTCACGACCTTGTCGCAGGCGATCCGGCCGTGGTCGGTCAGCACCGCCGTCACCGCCCCGTCCACCGTCTCGAACCCGGTGACCGCCACGCCCTCGACGATCCTGGCGCCGTGCATCCTCGCACCCTTGGCCAGGCTCTGGGCGATGTCGGACGGGCTGGCCTGACCGTCGGTCGGCAGGAACGCGGCACCGACCAGGTCCGAGGCATCCATCGGCGGCCACAGGTCCCGCGCCTCGGCGGGGGTCAGCAGGTGCATCTCCAGCCCGAAGCTGCGCGCCGTGGTCGCCTGCCGCCGGATCTCGATCCAGCGGTCCCGGTTGCACGCCAGCCGCAGCCCGCCGTTCTGCTTCCAGCCGGTCGCCAGCCCGGTCTCCGCCTCCAGCGTGCCGTACAGCTCGACCGAATACTTCAGCAGCCGGGTGATCGAGGCCGAGGTCCGGAGCTGGCCGACCAGCCCGGCGGCGTGCCAGGTCGAGCCGTTGGTGAGGCGGCCGCGCTCGATCAGCAGGACGTCGGCCTTGTGGTCGCGCGCCAGATGGTAGGCGGTCGAGCAGCCGATGATGCCGCCGCCGATCACGACGACCTGCGCGCGGTCCGGAACTGTCGTCACCCTTCGCTCTCCTCGAATTCGCTCAGCGCCGCCCGGAAGCGGTCCAGGTTCTCGGCGGTGTAGGCGGCGTAGTCCACGCCGGGCGCGCTCATGTGCAGCTCCGACACCAGGCTCCACAAGGTCTCGCGCAGCAGCGACGCGACCTTCATGGCCCCGTAGGCGCGCCACAATGCCGGAGAGGGCGCCTGCCCGAAATAGGCCTCTAGCATCGCCCTTTCGTCGTCCGGCGGCAGGCCGGCGTTGCCGGCCAGGTTGGCGAGGTCGAACAGCGGGGTGCCGAAGCCGCCGTACTCCCAGTCGACCAGCCAGAGCCGGCCGCCGTCGTCCATCAGGTTGGCGGGCAGCAGGTCGTGGTGCCCGAACACCACCGGCATCGCCACCTGGGCCGCCTCCAGCCGCCCGGCGATCTCCAGGAAACGCGGCAGTTCCCCCGCCATCCGGCTGCCGCCGGCCCGCAAGGTGGCGGCGTAGTCGCGGATCACGTGGAACACCCAGAAGAACGGCGCCGGCCCGGTCAGGTGCCGGCCGACCTCGTCGTGGCAGCGACGCAGCAGCGGCAGGATCCGCCGCCACTCGCCGCGCACGTCGTCGGCTTCGAAGGTGTGGGCGTCGAGGAACTCGAACACCATCGCCCCGTCGCCGGCATGCAGCAGCGCCGGCGATACGCCGGCCGCATGGGCCGCCCGGCTGACCCGGGCCTCCTGCCCGCGGAACACGTGGTGGAACGGCAGGTCGGCGCCGAGCCGGACCATCCGGCGGGTGCCGTCCGCCTCGGCGACCGTGAAGTTGGCGTTCGACAGCCCGCCGGCCAGCGGCTCGACGGTCACCGGGCCGGACCACACCGGCAGGTTCCGTATGACGGTTTCCGGATCGCTCATGCCGTCCCGACTTGTGACGCGGCGACTCGCAGCACCGCGCCGCGGCCCGACCTCATCGCCGGCGAATCCTAGCCGGCGTCCCCGGCCCCGTCACCGTTCGCCGGAAAGCACCCTGGCGGTCTCGCCGAGCCCGGCGGCGATGGCCCGGTCGAAGGTCGTGTCCGGCACGTGCCAGTGCTCCGGCATGCCGTCGGCCATCAGCGTCCAGTCGGTGCTCCAGTACCCGGCGCTCGTGATGCTCATGGAGCCGGCCAGCACCGCGTCGGCGCGATAGGACATGGCGAGGGCGCCGATCGCGCCGCCATGGGCCTCGGCGACCTCGCGATGGCTGAGCGCCATCGCCTCGACCCTGTCCATCTTCGGAATCACCAGGCTGAGGCCGCGCCTGTGGGCATCCAGCTCGAGGGTCTCGCGCTGACCGACGCCGCGCTCGGCCTCGCTGCCGACGACGAACTGCCCGCGGGTGTCGGTCACCGACAGCACCACCAGCAGGCGCGGTCGGTCCGCCCTCCAGCTATGGAACCCGAGCGCATCGAGGATCGCGTGCACCTGCTCGGGATCGAAGTCGACCCGCAGGAAGAAGCTCCGGTCGCGGGTGCCCTGCTCGTCGGAAATCTGGATGCCCTTCTTGCGGTCCTCGTACTCGATCTGCCGGACCAGGGCCTCGGCCTCCGCAAGGTGCTTGGGCAGTTGCGGATGCTCGGCGATCCGGTCGTCGCCGCAGGCCTTCACCAGCACCTGGGTCAGCGCCAGGCGGATCCCGCGCGCCCGTTCCTCCAGGTTGTCGCGGCCGGTGACGATCGCCTCGCCCCGCATCAGGTCCGCCACCACCTCGGCACGCGCCGGCACCGCCGCGGCGAGCAGAACGAGGAAGACCAGGATGAGCCGTGCCATGGGGCGTACACCCCCGTCGGTCGATGGGAACCCGGATACTGCGCTATGATAGCAAAGTCTCGCCGGCGGTGCCCGTCGGAGTCAGCCGAAGGCCCGCTTTCGCGAGGACAGCAGGATGCTGGTCTCGGTCGATGCGATGCCGTCGATAAGCCGAATCGCAGCAAGCGTGCGGTCGAACGCCTCGAGCGTATCGGTCGCCAGCTCGGCGACGATGTCCCAGCGGCCGTTGGTCGAGTGCAGGGCCCGCACCTCCGGGAATCCGTGCAGGCGCCGGAAGACCGCCTCGGTGCCCTTGCCTTCCACCTCGATCATCATGATCGCGCGGACCTGGTCGAAATCGCCCTCGGCGGCGAGACGCAGGGTGAACCCCTGGATCACCCCGTCCGCCACCAGCCGGTCGAGCCGGTTGCGGACGGTGGCACGGCTCACCCCGAGCCGGGCCGCCAGGGTGGCGACCGGCAGGCGGGCGTCGCTACGCAGCTCGGCGATCAGCCGGCGATCGGTATCGTCCATCGAACACCTGTCATATTGCTCAACGTTGATTATCAAAGTGCGAAATCATGATGCGCATTTTGGCGTTTTTCTGACTTTCTGTCGCCACCCATTGCGACGACCCTGTTCGCCATCGCCACCTTTGGAGGACCGACGTGACCGAAGCCGAGAGTTTTCCGCCCGTTTCCCGTGACCGCCGCCTGGCCCTGCTGGGCGCGCCGGTCGAAAGCGGTGCCAGCCGCCGCGGCTGCGCCATGGGTCCGGCCGCCCTGCGGGTCGCCGAGATCGGCGAGCGCCTGCGCCGCCTCGGCTATGCGGTCGACGACCACGGCGACGTGGCGCCGGAGCCGGTCGCAGGCCTGGAACTGCCGGGCAACGCCCGCGACGCCGCCACCATCGCCGGCTGGGCCCGCGTGCTCGCGGAGCGGACCTATGGGCTGCTGCACGACGGTGCCACGCCGGTCGTGCTCGGCGGCGACCACAGCCTGGCCATGGGATCGGTCGCCGGCGTCGCCCGGCACTGCGCCGAGATCGGCCGCGAGCTGTTCGTGCTGTGGCTGGACGCCCACGCCGACTTCAACACCCCGGCGACCTCGCCGTCCGGCAACATGCACGGCATGCCGGTCGCCTGCTTCTGCGGCGAGGACGGCTTCGACGGGGTGTTCGACGAGGCCTTCGGGACTCGCGTCAATCCGGCCAACGTCGCCATGGTCGGGGTCCGCTCGATCGACGAGGACGAGCGCACCCTGCTGCGCAAGCGCGGCGTCGAGGTGGTCGACATGCGGGCCATCGACGAATGGGGCGTGGCGGCGCCGATGCGCGAGTTCCTGCGCCGCGTGAAGTCCCGCAACGGCCTGATCCACGTCAGCCTGGACGTCGATTTCCTGGACCCGGGCGTCGCCCCCGGCGCCGGCACCGCCGTCCCGGGCGGCGCCACCTACCGCGAGGCGCACCTGATCATGGAGCTGCTGTACGACAGCGACCGCGTGGTCTCGGCCGACATCGTCGAGCTCAATCCTTTCCTGGACGAGCGCGGGCGCAGCGCCGTCGTGCTGGCCGAGATGACCGCCAGCCTGTTCGGCCAGACCATCCTCGCCCGCCCCGCCCGTCCCGTTTCCTGAACCCGAGGAGACCTCTCATGAACGCCCCCGCCAATGCCCTTCCCGCCAGCGACTTCATCGAGATGGAGCACCGCCTCGGCGCCCACAACTACAAGCCGCTCGACGTCATCCTGACGCGCGGCGAAGGCGTGTGGCTGTGGGACGTCGACGGCAACCGCTACATGGACTGCCTGTCCGCCTACTCGGCCGTCAACCAGGGGCACTGCCACCCGAAGATCCTGGAGGCCATGGTCCGGCAGGCCGGCAAGCTGACGCTCACCTCGCGGGCGTTCCGCAACGACCAGCTCGCCTACCTGTACGAGGAACTGGCCGAGCTGACCGGGAGCCACAAGATCCTGCCGATGAACTCCGGCGCCGAGGCCGTGGAGTCGGCGATCAAGGCGGTCCGCAAATGGGGCTACGAGGTCCGCGGCGTGCCGGAGGATCAGGCCGAGATCATCGTCTGCTCCGACAACTTCCACGGCCGCACCATCGCGATCATCGGCTTCTCCACCGACCCGACGGCGCGCCAGGGCTTCGGCCCGTTCGCGCCCGGCTTCAAGGTCGTGCCGTTCGGCGATTACGAGGCGCTGGAAGCGGCGATCACCCCGAACACCGTCGCCTTCCTGGTCGAGCCGATCCAGGGCGAGGCCGGCGTGATCATTCCGCCGGAAGGCTACTTCCCGAAGGTCCGGGAGCTGTGCACGGCGAAGAACATCACGCTGATCCTGGACGAGATCCAGACCGGGCTCGGCCGCACCGGCAAGCTGCTGGCCGAGGCGCACGAGGGCATCGAGGCCGACGTCACCCTGGTCGGCAAGGCGCTGTCCGGCGGCTTCTACCCGGTGTCGGCGGTGCTCTCGAACTCCGAGGTGCTGGGCGTCCTGAAGCCGGGACAGCACGGCTCGACCTTCGGCGGCAACCCGCTCGCCTGCGCGGTCGCCCGCGCCGCCATCAAGGTGCTGGTCGAGGAACGCATGGTCGAGAACTCGGCGGAACAGGGCGCCTACTTCCTGGAGAGGCTGCGCGGCATCCGCGCCAACGCAGTGCGCGAGGTGCGCGGTCGCGGCCTGATGCTGGCGGTCGAGCTGCACCCCGAGGCCGGCGGTGCGCGGCGCTACTGCGAGGCGCTGCGCCAGCGCGGCCTGCTGGCCAAGGACACCCACGACCACACCATCCGGCTGGCGCCGCCGCTGGTGGTGACCCGCGAGCAGGTCGACTGGGCGCTGGAGCAGATCGAGCCGGTGCTGACCGGCCTCGACTGACCCGCATGCATCGACCGGTCCAACCTCGCTGCTTACCGGAGGTCAGTCCAGGCCGAGCCCGACCCGGTCGACGATGCCGGAGCCGCAGCCGGGCCGGCGTTCCGGGGCGCCTGCCAGAAGCTCGGCGAGACCGCTGGTCTCGGTGATCGGTCCGGCCAGGCCGATCCGCAGCTCGACGAGCAGACGGCGGGCACCGACCCGCCTGCAGACCAGTTCGACGCGGTTGCCGGCGCCATCGCCGAACGCCGCATCGAACCGCTCCCGGATCGCCCGCCCGGTGACGACCCGACCGATGCCGTCGGCCAGCAGCGATCGGACCGCCGAGGCGTTCAGCTCCGCCAGCAGGCGCAGCGAGTCGGCGAAATAGGCCTCGGGCGAGGCACCGTAGCAGGTCCCGTGCTTGGTCCATTCGTGGCGGTGCAGGAACGAGCGGCTGCCGGGCATCGCCCGCTCCAGCACCTCCCGCGTCCCTTTCGTCAGGCCGACGGCCGGCAGCTCGCGCCACCGCCCGGCCTCGTCGGCTGCGCGAACCGCCGCGTCGACGCCGCAGTAGACGTTGTCCCGGGGCTCCGGCCACAGGCCGTGCAGCGACAGATGGGAGGCGTCATGGCGATCGGCGGTCTGGCTGGCGCACTCCGGCTTCTCCGGCCGGGTCTCGCAGAACGCCGGCTGCCAGCTGACCGCCAGCACCATGGCGTCGGCAGCGGCCGCCGGCACCGCCGTTCCGGCGAGTATCAGGGCGAGAACGATCCATAGCAGCCGGGACATGGCCATGCGCGCTCCCTGCAGACGACCGCAGCGGCCCCCAGTTCCGTCATACCGCCGGCGCCGTGTCCAGGACGATCGGCCGAGCCGCTTCGGTGGACAGCGATCGGGCGAATCCCGGATACTTGTCGCTCTCCGCATGGGCGAGCGAATGGCCGACGCACAGGACATCGTGACCAGGGCCCTGACCCTGCACCAGGCAGGGCGGCTGTCCGATGCGGAGCCGCTGTATCGCGCCGCGCTCGGACGCGCCCCGCACACCGCCGGCCTGCGGCACATGCTGGGCATCCTGCGCCATCAGTCCGGCGACACCCCCGCAGGCATCCGGCTGGTCCGGCAGGCGCTGGCCATGGGGCCGGCCGATCCGGCGGCCGCCGCCAATCTGGTGACGCTGCTGCTCGACGCCGGCGCGCTCTCCTCGGCCGTCCGGCAGGGTCGCCGGGCGGTGGTGCTCGCACCGCGCGCCGTGGATGCGACGGTGAACCTCGCCGCCGCCGAGGTCGCGAGCGGCCGGCCGGCCGATGCGGCCCGCCGACTGACCGCTCTGGTCGCCCGGACCCCGGCGACCCCGGCCCTGCTGGACCGCCTGGCGTCGGCGGAGGAGGCCGCCAGACACTGGGAGGCTGCCGAGCGCACCCGCCGGCGCGCGGCCTGCGTGGCGCCGGATCAGGCCGAGGGCTACCGGGCGCTCGCCAGCCAGTTGGCGATCCGCGGCCTGGAATCCGCCGCCCGCCCGATGCTGGGACGCGCCGACCGGCTGGCGCCGTCGTTCGCGACCCGGTTCCAGATGGCGCTCATGGTCGACCGGGTACCCTCGACCGAAGCCGACGTCACGCAGACCCGTGAGCGCCTCGAGCGGTTCCTCGGCGCCGCCGAGCAGACCGACCGGCTGCCGCACGTCGCCGACCCGCATCGCACGATCGGCACCACCAATTTCGGGTTCTCCTACCAGGGCCTCAACGACCGGCCGCTGTTCGAGCGGGTCGCCCGACTGATGCTGCGGATCAGCCCGGAGCTGGGCTGGACGGCACCGCACTGCCACCGGCCGCCGGCACCGGGCCGACGGATCCGCGTCGCCGTGGCGTCGGCGTATTTCGGCAGCCACACCATCGGCAAGCTGTACGGCCAGATCCTGCGCCGGCTGCCGCGGGAACGATTCGAGGTGGTCGCGGTCGCGCGGCAGCGGACCGACGACCCGGCCTTCGCCTTGCAGACCGGCTGGGCCGACGCGGTGGTGCTGCTGACCGGCGACCTGGTCCGCGACCGGCAGCGGATCGCCGGGATCGAGGCCGATGCCCTGTTCTATCTCGACGTCGGGATGGATCCGCTCACCTACTACCTCGCCTACGCCCGCCTGGCTCCTGTCCAGTTCACCACCTGGGGTCATCCCGACACGACCGGGATCCCGAACGTCGACTATTTCCTGACGGCGGCGTCGGCGGAGCCGTCCGACTGGCGCGATCACTACAGCGAACGCGCCCTCCTGCTGCCGGAGACGCCGATCTGCTACCCGCGCGTCCCGGAGGTCCGGCACGGGTCGTGGTCGCGGCCTGCCGGCATTCCGGATCGTGCCCGGCTGTATGCCTGCCCGCAGACTCTGTTCAAGCTGCATCCGCGCCACGACGCGCTGTACGGGGAGATCCTGCGCCGGGATCCGAGCGGGCATCTGGTGTTCATCGAGTCGGCGGCTCCGCCCGAGACGGCCCGGGTGCGGGCGCGTTTCGACGCCGCCTGCCCGGACGTCGCGGAGCGCATCCACATCGTTCCGCGAATGGCCGGGGCGACCTATCTCGCCTTCCTGAAGGACTGCGACGTGCTGCTCGACTGTCCCGCCTTCTCCGGCGGCAACTCGACTTTCGAAGCGCTGGCGATGGGAAGCCCGATGGTGCCGTTCAACGGGCCGTTCGTGCGCATGCGGATCACCGATTCGGTTCTGCGGACCATCGGGATCGATGCCGAGGCGCCTTCGAACGCCGAGGATTACGTGCAGCGAGCGATCGCCCTTGCCGATGACCCGACCGAGTTCCACGCCGCGATAGCGGCATGCGGGCCGGCGGCTTTCGAGCGCGACAGCGCCATCCGGCACCTGTCCGGCGCGATCGAGCGGATGGTCGATGCAGCCCGGCGCGGCGAGCGCCTGGCCGCCGGCGTCATGTCCTAGCGACCCGGCGTGATATTCCATGTGGACGCAGAGATGAGGGCACCGGCATGACGAAACCAACGGGCAATGCGGGGTTGCCGCCTCTGTCCAACCCCGCCCATTCCGTCGCCTGCCCGGCCTGCAGTCACAACGTGGCGGTTCCGTTCTTCAGGAGCACCCAGCCGTTGGCGACGCTGGCCTTCCCCGATACGGTCGAGGAGGCCGAGAGCCTTGCGAGGCATCGTCTCGACTTCGTGCGCTGCGTCGGCTGCGGCCACGTGTTCAACCAGCGCTTCAGCTACGGCCGGGTGCCGTATGCCAAGAAGCCGAACCTGATGTTCAACCGCAGCCGGAACTGGTCGTCCTTCATCCGGCAGGCGCGCGACACGATCCTGAGCAGGCTGCCGTCCACCCCGACGGTCGTCGAAATCGGCTACGGCGACGGCAGCTTCCTCGCCGCGATGGCGGACGGGAGGCCGGAGGGCCGCTGCATCGGCTTCGACCCGCACGAGGTGCCGGTGCACCATGCCGGGATCACCTTCCGGGCGGAACTGTTCGATCCGATGGTCCACATCGAGGAACTGCAGCCGGACGTGGTGATCTCCCGCCACGTGCTCGAGCACCTGACCAGCCCGCTGTCGTTCCTGCAGCGGATGAGCTTCGCCTGCTCGCTCACCGGCCAGTCGCCTCTGCTCTACCTGGAGGTTCCCTGCATCGACAATCTGCTGACCAGCGGGCGGACGGTCGATCTGTACTACGAGCACAGCTCGCAGTTCACCACGCGCTCGTTCACGACCATGCTGACGCGCAGCGGGCTCGCCATCGAGACCATCGAGCACGGCTACGGCGGCGAGGTGATCTACGCGCTGGCCCGGGTCGCGCCGAGCCCCGACTCCGTCGCGATCGCCGAAGAGGCGGCGCGCTACGTCGCGGTGACCCGGCGGGCCAAGCGCACGATCGGGCGACAGCTGGACGCGTTGTGCGCCGCCGGGAAAACCCTGGCGATCTGGGGCGGCACCGGCAAGTCGGCCGCCTTCATCAACCACTACGGCCTGGACCGCCGGCGCTTTCCGATGGTGGTCGACTCCGATCCCGACAAGGTCGACACCCACGTGCCCGGCGCCGGCCAGCAGATCCGCTTCCGCGACGCGCTCCTGGAGACGCCCCACGACATCATCCTGATCCCGCCGCAATGGCGGGCCGTCGACATTCTCCAGGAAATCCGCTCGGTCGGTATCCGGTTCGAGCAGATCCTGATCGAGCACGACGGCAGGTTGATCGACTTCCTGGCGGAACCGCACCCGTACCGCGCGCCCGACTGACACGTCAGGCGAGGATCGTCCGAACCCGCTCCGGACCGAACGCCACCCAGACGCGGGTGCCCTGCCCGGGCTCGCTCTCCAGGCCGACCTCGGCCCCGTGCAGCTGCGCCAGGACCCTGACCAGATGCAGGCCCAGCCCCGATCCTTCGGCCTTGGCCAACCCGGGATTGCGGGCGCGCGTGAAGGCTTCCCAGATATGCTTCTGGTCCTCCGCCTGAATGCCGGCGCCGTTGTCGACCACTTCGATGATCATCCCGCCCTCGCCGTCGACCCGCGCCGCGAGACGAACCCAGCCGCCGCGCTGCGTGAACTTCAGGCCGTTGGACAGCAGGTTGATGACGATCTGGCGGACGCTCTTCGCATCGGCATACAGCGCCGGCAGGTCGCCGGCCACGTCGACCAGCATCTCGACGCCCCGCCGTTCCGCTTCATGGGCCAGCAGCGACTTGACCACCCTGGCGTCGCGGCCGACATCGACCCAGCTCTCCTCGAGCTCGTAGCCGCCGGTCTCGATCTTCGAGAGGTCGAGAATGTCGTTCACCAGGTTCAGCAGGTGCTGGCTGCTGTCGTGGATGATCTCGGCATACTCCTGCTCGCGGCTGCGCCCCTTGCCGGGCCGGTGCTGCAACTTGAGGATCTGGGAGAAACCGATGATCGCGGTCAACGGGGTCCGCAGTTCGTGGCTGATGCCGGCCAGGAAGCTGCTCTTGGCCCGAGTCGCATGCTCGGCGCGCTGCAGGGCCGAGCGGACCCCTGCCGCGTTCATCGAAAGCTGCTCGTTGGCCTGATGCAGCGCGCGGGTCTGTTCATGCAGGTCGTGGTTGGCCTTGATCACCCGGCGCAGCGCCAGCCCGCCGAAGCCGGCCAGCATCACGCCCAGCGCCGCCAGCGGCCACATGATCCGCGCCACCAGCGCGTCGCCAGGCGTCTCGGGGGCCCAGTCCACGAACCCGATCACTTCGCCGGTGACATCGCTGACCGGACAGGCGTGCGGCGACGGCGCATCGCTTCCCGGCGCCCAGCGGAATCCCGGCAGATCGAAGCGCTCGGCCAAGGCCCGGAACATCGTCGCATCCAGTTCGCGGATGAAGAGCAGAACCGGACGCGGGTGCGGGCGCAGCGCCTCTCCGGTCGGCCGCTCGGGGGTGATCGCGGCCGCCGCGACCAGCAGCGCGACGTCTCCGACCCGCACCACCCCGGAGATCCCCTCCGGCTCCTCGTACGGGGCGGCCCGAGCTTCGTCGATCAGGGGCCGCGTCGCCGCGACCAGATCGTCGGCGAACCCCGCCGGCGGCGCCGGGCGCCTGACGTCCGACGCGAAGTAGATCACCCGCCCCTCGGCATCGACCGCCACCGTCGCGGTCGTGCTGAATGTATCGAACACATACTGCCCGACGTTCTCGGCGGCCCAATCGGGATTCGGAGCCACCACCAGGTTCTGTACCGTCGCGCCCCAGAACGCGTAGTCCTTGACCCAGAAGGCCATCTCGCGCTGCACGGTGCGCATCGCGGATTCGGCGAGGCGCTGGGAGCCGGCG
>Ga0209475_10000790_pt1 | contig 50442 bp, 42 predicted proteins | sample tdDd471_FD_187128 | JGI IMG/M metagenome (GOLD analysis project Ga0209475, IMG submission 187128) | Marine sediment microbial communities from the Atlantic coast under amendment with organic carbon and nitrate - tdDd47.1 (SPAdes)... | ecosystem: Environmental > Aquatic > Marine > Coastal >... | reverse complement strand
TTTAAAAAGTATAACATCGACGTCATACATTGCAAAATAGACTTGACCCCTTATTCTTGACCCCTTATTCTGCTATCAATGATAATTTGGGCTTAAACTCAAATGATGGAATATTGTTTATTTCACTTCAAAAAAGTAGTAGCTTTCCAGTCATAGATGCATAAGAAGTCTGCAAAATCGCAATTTTCTAAGTCATCATATCCAAATGCTAAGGCATCTCCTTGATATGTTAGATATTCCTTTAGGTCAATTAGTATATTTTTAAATGTCGTTACGAGCATCGGAGAGTTATCATCATACATAAATGCAATATTTTGATAACTCGATAATACTGAACCTTCCAGAAACGCCTTAGTTTTAGCATCATCTTCTGTGTACAAATCTACACTTTCAAACTTTCTGCCAATTTTTTCGAAATCGATACGGTTTACGTTCCAAGGCAATGAGTCCACATACTTACCAAAGTGTTTACTTCTATCTGACTTTCTCCACTCAGCCTTACCGCCTAAAACGAGTGATTCAAATTTAGAATTCAAAATATCTTCCATTTGCAAATTACCTAGGGCCTATCCAGGGGAAGTGATCTAACAATTCCCAATAGTCGTTTTGATTTTTACCAGGTATTGTAACATATCCTTTCCAAGAGACGCCGTCCTCAATTTTCCACCAATTTAAATGTAGTCCCTTTTCATCATCGAAGTCTAGTCTCCATCCTTTCTTACCATCAGGGCTTTGCATTCCCGACACAACACGTCCAGCAGTTCTACTTGGTCTAGTAGCTACGTAAGGAACCGCATCTCCTCCTAAACCGGCTAGCTTTCGCACTTTACTTCTAGCATCAATCATTCCTGTTGCAAGACCGCTATCAATCTCTGGCATACGACATGGCTTGTTCGGATTAGCATTATGAGATAAAACTTTATCTTCACTTACAAAGTACGAATGGTTTTTATCAATGGTCAAATTGTAAACCATACCGAGCCATTCATTTTCTTTAACAGACTTGATTTTTAATGGATCGCCATTTTCTCGTTTAAGAAGTTGGCCAGCTTTTAAAAGCTTAGCTTCAACCCAATACCAGTCCTGACCGTCAATACTGACGTAAAATGGATGTTCATCAGTTGAATCAATTTTCTCGCCGGTTTCTAATTCAATAGTTGAAATCTTGTAGTCACCTTCTCGCTGAATAGTATGGACAATCGGTTGCTCAACAACTCGACCTAACTCCTCATCAAATGCTAGGACTATGTCGCCAATTTCAAGTGACGAAATAGGTGTTAAACCGAGCGTCGTTGCTACTAATGTATCAGCGGTAAAGCTATTACATGCCTTTCGGAATTTTGGCGAAAGTAACCGAAGTAACTTAAATGCGCCTCCTCCTGCCGCCATAACTCCAAGACCAAGTAACGAATTATTAGTGTTATTGCTCGCAGCGTTATCTGGATCGATCGCAGAGTCCAATAGAGCAAACCCTGTATGGATTGTCATTTCCACCCCAATAGACCTAATATTGTGAGCAATATTAGATTCCATCAACGTGAAGTTACCAGTCGGGTCTATTCCATTGACAGGATCAACGTTTGCGTAAAGATACTTATGAAGAGTTACAGGATCGTTTCCACGCCCCATCCACGTATCCTGCTGAGTAAACCTTCCAATCCCTTGGTCGTAATACCTAGCCCTTAAATAATAATTACCCAACCCAGCATCATACTGCTCACCGGTAAACAAATAATCATTAACTGTCGAACCAGTTCTCGCCAACTCAACCCCAAACGCATCATAGAAATATTCATCCGAAACATTGCCAGTTGAATCAGAAAGCGCACGAGTCGAACCAAGCCCATCGTAATGATAGTTGGATAAAGTCCCTGAACGATTCTGAGCAAGAAGGTCATCACCGAAGATATATTCTACGGCTACGGTGTTAGAAGTATCGGTTTCTGCAATCACCTGCGCATAATCGCGATTACTATCCACCAGATAATTAGTAACCACTCCTTCTTCGACTTTCTGCGTGCGAATACCATCCACGTTATAACGATAACTCAATGAGCGCAGCACACCACTTTCGAGAATCTGCGCATCCACTAATTTCTGACGAGCATCGTAAGTGTAAGTCGTCACATCTGAATCAATGGTTTTACTTAAGGTATTACCATTATCATCGTAGGTGTAAATTTCGCCGCCTTGCTGAATTAGTCTATCGTTTAAGTCATAAGTAAATACGGTACTCACCCCGTTAATTGTCGAGGCGGTCCGATTACCTACTAAATCATAACTATAGTTTGCGCTGTAATTACCATTGACTGGATCCGTAATAGTTTCATCCGTTAGACGATATAACGCATCATAGATGTAATCTGTTACTCTACCACCCAACTCGGAAATTTTTTCACGCCGTCCCGTATCATGTAGTTGATAGTCAAACTGCTGATAAACCGAATCATCAGCCCGCTTTTCTTGAACTTGCGTTAATCGGTTTAGCGAATCGTATTGGTAGCCTGTTGAATTTCCATTACTACGAACAACCGCGGCACGATTCCCCACATCATCATACTCGTAAGTCGTTACATTTTGGTCGTTGTCAGTGACCGTCTTCAAACGATTCAGATCATCGTAGGTGTAGGTCTCAATTCGTTCGGCACCAGAAGCATAGATAACTTTTAGCTGAGTTTTGTTGCCGTTAACATCGTAATCATAATCCAGCACATCACCATTGGGTTGCGTCTCTGTATCTAACCTGTTGAGAGAATCATAGGTATAGACCCAAGGGTAAGGGGTCAAGTCTATTTTACAATATACAACTTATTTTCTAACCGCTTTATTTCTCGCTGCCACTTTCCACCAACTAGTTCCCGCTTAACTTTATTCACCGAACTTGAAGCACTTCGTAAGTGATTTATATTGTATAGTCTGCGATTCGCGTAGAGTTCCTTGCTCCGTATAGCATGTAGGTAAACATTGAAAAAGTTGCGTGAGGGATAAATTTTGCATCAGTCCTTTGCCTATTTGGAGAATCACCAAGCGTATTATTTTAATAACATCAGGTTAAGCGCTTTTGGCTATTACACTCAAGCCCAAAAGCGCTAATACTCCCGTAATTGTCTTATTAGTTTTTGGCGACCCTAACACTAACCCGATCAGTTGCTCTCATACCATTACTATCTGTTACGGTCAGTTCAAAGGTTAAATACCAATATTTGCCTCGAGTAACTTCAGGAGCCACAAACTCTACAATGGCTTCGTTTGTACTTGTTAGAGTAACTTTGGAGCCTCGAACCTGCTGCCAGCTATAGCTCACAATCGGCGCGTCAGTGCCACTAGAAGCGGTGCCATCTAAAGTAGCCGTTGCCATTGAGTCTACTTGAAAGTTTCTACCTGCATTGGCAACAGGAGGTAAAGCTTCTGGAGGCGCGACCACAAGATCTAACTCTAGGAATGCTGCGTTATTCAGGTACAAACTGCCAAGCTGAGTATTAGCCGCATTTTGCTCGCTGGCATATCGCAATGTTAATGAACCGCCACTTTGAATCAACGTATTCAGGTTGTCAGTGTCGAGCGCGATCGTATGCGAACCAAGGCCTAGCGCCGTTGGGTCATAACTGCCCAAAAGTAAGCCAGCGTTAGTTGCATCTTCAAGGTCTAGCGATAAATTATCATTAAACCCATAGATATCGACTTGACTCGTTCCATTCGCAATTCCGGAAACAGTGATATGCAACAACGCTTGCTGAGCATTCATACCAATCGTTTCGTCGATATTAAAATTACTCACCGAAACTTCTCTTAAGGTACTAAAGTTACGAACGCTTAGCTGAACGGGAGAAGGTACAATAGTATCAAAACTGCCATTTCCATCACTATCAAGTATTTTGCCGTCATTGATACTATTAATACTCGTATAATCGACATAACTCACTTCTAAATTCAGTGGAAAACTGCTGCTCTTGGATCCTAATTGTGTATTGGTACTCAGATCACTTTCTATCCTCAACGAAAGCGAGTCACTAGAGTCTAATATTGATTGTATTAAGGCAGTGCTCAAAGGAATATTGATTTCACTCAATCCATTACTCACTGGGTTATATTGACCAACAATTGTCGCACTGTAAGTTGCGTCAGCTAAATCGATTTCCAGATCATCTGCGTAAGCCTTCACATAAACGTTAGTTGTAGAGCTGGTATATCCAACAACATATGCATTTAATGATACACCCGTTAGTTGGCGACCTTGTAATGCACTCAGGTCAAACGTCATCACGCTTTTTTCGGTTAATATCCCATCAAAGTGTCTGATCGAAAGAGAACTTGGATTCAAAGTATTTGAATCAAAAACACCGTCTCCATCTTCATCAAGAATCCTTGCATCATTGACCGGTGATAAATTCACAGTCGACGCGCTCACAATGGTCGACATACATACAATGAAGAATGCGACGATATTTCGAAATATCTTAAGCGTGTATCGAATTTTTTTATCCATTACAATTTCCTTTTTATATTAATGAAAACAATCCATCAAGAAGTAGACAACTACAAAGTGGCCCAATTATTTTAAGTGTCTATCAATGAGCACCTTATCAATGAGCAATTTTTTTTAAAGCTAGAGGAGTATTATGGGAGAGCGGCGAACGATTATTTTTTATACAGAAGATATCTTCAAAGACCCAAAAGCACTCCATTGCCTAAATTAAAACTAAATTATTCTTTTTTGACCTAAGTGGCTAAAGTAGCATAACATCCGAGAAATAACTAACGACTTTTTAAGATTGCTGACGAACTCGTCATTTACAATCTGTCAAACGATTGCTTTTCATTATTCACTCGAACGATGAGAAATATGTCGTAGTTTTCCTTTAAACCACGACTTCATTGTAAGGGCAGGTAAGACTCATAAAATACTCAAAAATCCTTGTCTTCAGGCAACATGCTATCCCGCAATTCCCTTTCCATTTGCAGCTGGCGGTTAACCATGCTGCTTAAAATATCTTGCGCTTTCTCTTCGGCTTGATGTTGCTGAAGGTTTTCAAGCGTTTCTTCCAGCTGGTCGGCACAGGTTGAAAACACATATCCACGCATACCACTTTTAATCCCTGCCTGTTGTCTCCATTCTTTTATCAATTGCTCTAACATACTACGATCTCTTCGACTCTTATCGGACGCTTTTAAAACAAACCCGTTAGGCGTTAATCATCTGTTAGCCGACACATCCCTGTTTTATATTTGAACAATCCTTCTCTGGCTAACAACCAATGACAAGTTATTCTAATAAGTTTTTCGGCGCGACGTAGGTAAATATTGGACAACTTTTGGTAAATTTTAGACAAATTCATCTAAATTTTATGACTTCACATACAATGCGATCAAAAAGTGGTAAACACAGCCTTAACCAATCGCCTGACTGGTGGCTAGCCGATTACCGTTAAAGCGGTTTAATGCGCCGGGCATCGGCGTTATTCTTTTTTATTCTGGGAAGGTTTGAGCACCACAACGCAGGCGTCTTGAAAATTTACCTGAGGTTTTGGCACGGCAAGATTTAATTTTCGCTCGGTGCCTGATACTTCGGGCGCGTCGGCCGCGGCGTCCAAAGAGCCTCGTTCGGAAAGCGGTAATTCAGATGGTGATGAGTCAGACTGAGATAAACCGGACCGAGACGAATCATACTGCCCGATTTTGGAAAATGCTGGCGGCGCACTTTTTCTGTTTTCTTGCTTTTCTAACTCCGCCGCTAAAATAGTTTCCTCTAGTTGTTCCGCGCATAGCGTAAATACATGCCGCCGATTGCCCTGATAACGTTTCGCCTGTTCGCGCCATTCGGCCACCAACTGTCTAAACATACTGCTCTCTCATTGTTATTATTGATTGTTTAGTTTTTGCCCCAGCCTTCAACTTGTAGGTAAGTCAACTTCAGTCCTTGTCACTTTTAGTCAATATCAAGGTTGGGCAGACTGGTGCTTTATTAATTCTTTAATTCTTTAATTCTTTAATTCCTTATTCTACGACCTTTTATTAATCGCGTTATGTAAATTTAGGACAAATTTAGGTAAATTTTCGACAAATTTCGCTGATGTGGCCGATTACGCCTAAAATTCCATCGACAACAGCTCCCCTAAATCGGGCTGCCAACCGAAATCTTTTAACTTCACCCGGTTGTTGAGCACTACCACATTTTCTTCTTGTAACAAGCCTTTTTGCCGCTCGGCATCGGCCGAACCGCGCTTAAATGCTAGCTGACCACTGCTACGTAACACTCGGTACCAGGGCAGCTGCATTTCTCCAGGCGCATAACCGAGCACTTTGCCGACTAATCGGGCACGCCCCGGCAATCCCGCCAGATCGGCAATCTGACCATAGCTGGCGACTTTACCGCAGGGTATTTTTTGCACGGTTTGCCAAATTTTTTGTGCTTTGCTTTGATCAAATGCCATGGTCTGATTGATTCGTTTTAGTCTCGGGAGATACAATAGGCCTGTCGACGATAATCTGCTATCTTAACGACCTGCCTTTTCGGGTTTTACCCAATAATATAATGGACTATCACCTATGTTAAAACCAATAAGCAAACTTCTTTTGGTCAGCCTGCTCGCTTCAGTGGTTGTTGCCTGTGCTACTAATATCGCTGGCCGAAAACAGTTGATGCTGGTATCCGAAAGCAGTGCTATCCAGGCGTCAAAACAAGCTTATGTCAGTACCCTTGAGCCATTTGATAAAGCCGGTAAGCTCGATAGCGATCCTGAAACTGTCGCGCGGGTCAATCGTATTACCGATAAACTCATTGCGCAGGCCATTTTGCTTCGCCCAGATACACGCGGCTGGGAGTGGAGCGTCAAAGTCATTGATGATCCTGAAACTGTCAACGCCTGGTGTATGGCCGGTGGGAAAATGGCGATCTATACCGGTCTGATTCAACAGCTCAATGCCACCGACGATGAAATCGCGCAGGTCATGGGTCATGAAATCTCCCACGCGCTCGCCAATCATTCAGCCGAGCGTATGTCGATAGCCCTGTCACAAAATTTGGCGCTAGGGGTCTTAGCGGAAACGGCCGAGCTGGGGAATACCTCACTTGGACTCGCCGCGGCGGCCGCGCAAGTCGCGTTAACCCTGCCCAATAGCCGACAAGGCGAATCTGAGGCCGATTCGATTGGCATTGAATTAGCCGCCAAAGCCGGTTTTAATCCCAACGCGGCGGTCACTTTATGGCAGAAAATGGGGCAACTGGGTGGTGGCAATAATATGGAGTGGTTAAGTACTCACCCTTCTCCAGAAAACCGCCAGGCCGCACTTAAAAAAATGATCCCGAAGATGATGCCATATTATCAGGCGGCTAAAGGGCGTTAGCACCCAGTTGAGTGAGTTGCTCTAGTCCTTACTCGCTCGTCTGAATCACCGACTCACTTAAATATCACGCGAATGTTTTGATGTGTCAGCGTTGGTGCAGGTCGGGTTTACTGGCGTTATCGCTAAATACAGACTGGCAATTTATTGTGCGAGTTTTTGCGACAACGCCGCTTTAAGCGCCAGAAAGTTCTGATACTCAAAATAATCTTCGTCGGCGTTTTGCCAGATCGTCGCTAACCGAGCAAGACTCTCTTGCGCCTGCACCAGTTTTTCCTGAGCGAAATAATTTTCGGCCAAGGCGAGATGCGCAACCGGCAACGACGGATGAATATTTAATATTTCAATCAGCTCTTTTTCAGCAATATCCAACTCACCAGCTTTGGTTCTGGTTCGCGCCAGAGAAGCTTTCTGCATTAATATAGTCAGTTCATCACGTGAATTAACGATGGTTTTTTCAACCGCCTCCAGGGAGCTTTCATGTAGCTCACGCGCCTTAATAAAATCGCCTTGTAACTCGGCAAGCTCGGCTTTTGAATTATCTAAAATGCTGGTAAACATCGGATTAGGGTACTGACGCAAATAAGCTTCCAGCTTCTCAATGACCTGCTGTAGTTTTTCCTGATCTTTCTGTCGAACATAGATGGTCACCGCGCCAACATCAACAATGCCATCTAACGGCGGTTGAAGTTGCGACCGCACTTGGTCGAGCGTGTCTAACGCTGCTTCGAACTTGCCGGTGTTAGTGAGAAAAAAGCTGCGAGTGAATTGTAGATTAAAAATTTTTGCAATGGGTGGTAGATGTTCGGCGTGCGACTCCATCTGCACAAGAATTTCTATACACTTATTGATCTGACCGCGCAAACGATAGAGATTCAACATGCCTGCGTATATCTGAAATTTTTCCTGCGATGAAGCGGCGTTGGCCAGTAACGCTTGCAGTTGGCTTTCTGCCGATTGAAAATTCCCCAGCTTGATCTCCAGCGAATTTAATTTGATTTCAGCGGCTAAATTCTGACGGTCTAATAATAATATTTTATTTAAAGTTTCACGGGCATTATCAAAATCCGCTGCGCGCTGATAGATATCAGCCAGTTCATTCAAGGCGCTGATATCTTTCGGATGCTGCTGGATATACTGATTTAAACTCTTAAGCGCCTTATCGGTCTGCTGGTTTAACTGAAACAGTTGCGCCATTTTTAGCAACACAGAATCGTCGGTAGGTTTTAACTCCCTCAACCGTTTTAAACTGCTCAGCGCTTTATCCGAATTGAGACCCGTCACTAATAATATTGATGCCAGATACTCGTGCGCTTCGACATTATCTGGCTCCAACTCTAACCACATATCATAAACTTTGACTTGGGTGGTGTAGTCGCCTCTTAACCCGTATGCCATAGCTCGATAAAGAAATTGATCTTGCGGGGTAAATTTATACTCATGCTGCATCGCATTGGCCAAGGCTTCTGAGGCTTCTTGTCCACTGCCCATCAACTGGTTGATTCTGGCGAGCCGAGCATACGCGTCGGCAAAACTAAAATCTTCAGCAATAGCTTCCTGCAATAACTGTTTGGCCCCGGCATAATCATTTTCGATGAAGGCCTTAATATTTGATTCAACACGTTTGCGTATCGCTAATTTCGATTCGCTGATATGTTCAGTAATAGGAAGGTCATTGGATTGTTCATCAAGCGTTTGCGGAATTTCCAAACTGTCTCGAATGCTGGACGATAACTCATCGATGAGTGGCAAGTAATCAACACCTGTGACTCGATGGGTCGCTAATTTTTCTCCGGTGTCGACTTTGTAGATCTGCACCGTCAATTCATACTCATCCCCGTTTTTGTTAAACGCCCCTGTCAGACTGAAATTAAAAAAGTCCTGGCGTGCTAACTTCAACTGCAGCGCGTTAGGCACTTTCAAGCCAGAGCTAAAACCCGCTTTATTAAATGCTTGGAACATAGAACTATCACCAAACGGCGTATTACCGCTGATAAAGAGACTCCGATCGAGATCTTTATTCAACATCCAGGGAAGCCCATATTGCAACCAGTCCAGCTCGCTATCGCCCGATTGATTTTGCCAGAAGAAGCTGATTAATTTTTTGCGATATTCTGCTTTAGGCACTTCAAACGACTGCTGAACCCCCTTTTCATCAATCACCACGCGCGTTTCGGTGGCGACTACCGGGTTAACAAAATAGAACATGGCGGCAACGGCGAGTAACAGGTTACCCGGAACAATAATAAAAGTTGGCTTTTTCCAGGGATCGGGGCCGGGTTGACCGTATTGATACGCCAGGTAACACACTGATGGCAGAAAGACCGCCATGCCGATAAAAATATAGGAGGTGATTTCCGGTGAGAGAAGGAAACGTTCGACTATCCAGTCACCAATTTCGATCATCATCCAGGTCGCCGCAATGTATAACCCAAGGATTTGCGGCACTCGTCGCTGGAAAAGCGACTTAATCATAGAAGTTTTTTGCATATTATTATTCAGTTTTCCGATAACTGTGCGGTATCGCATCGTGTTTTAGATTCCCTGTCGCTAGTATACAAGGAATCACAGTCGACCAAAATCTTAAATAATTGACCCATCACCGACAATAACAACCTTAACTAAATTGCAGCTATAACATGGCGCAGGTCAACAATCGTTAAGGCAATCGTAAAGGCAATCATTAAAACAATCATTAAGCCGCCGCCAGCAGGCACTCGGAGCGCCGCCAGCAGACACTCGGCGAAAGATCAAGACAGTTCCAGCGCGCGAATTTCAATCTTTTGCAGTATTAAATATGTCGACCTTTTAAGAAACGAGTATTGTTACCCACTACGCTAAACGCTAACATTGCCTGGACTACTGGCTATTGATAACAATATCATTAATCAAGACTTTCATTTGAACAACAATTAGAGACAAAGGAGCCTGCTCAATTGCAACCACTTAACTGGGTCGATATCGGCATTAACCTGACCAACCGCCGCTATGATAAAGATCGCCAGCAGGTCGTACAGGATGCCTTTGCCGTCGGTGTCAACCAGCTAATTGTCACCGGTACCAATGTCAGTGAAAGTCAGCGCGCTTTCGAGTTAACGCGGGAATTTACAAGCGGTGTACTGGCCACGGCGGGTTGTCATCCCCACGATGCGAAATCGCTCGATCACGAGGGCCTGGCTATCATTGAAGCGTTATTGCAACAGAATAAAGTCGTCGCCGTCGGCGAGTGTGGGCTCGATTTTAATCGCAATTTTTCGCCGCCAGAACAGCAAATCAAAGCTTTTCGACAACAACTTGAGCTAGCGGTTGCGACCGGTAAACCAGTATTTCTCCATGAACGAGATGCGTTTGATACCCAGTATGAAATTCTCAAGGATTATATGCCACAGCTAAAAAACGCGGTCGCCCACTGTTTTACCGGCACCAGAGAACACATGGAAAAATACCTGGAGCTAGGGTTATTTATCGGAATAACCGGCTGGATCTGCGATGAACGGCGCGGTCAGGACTTATACCAGAGCGTGAGATATATTCCTGACGACCGATTAATGCTGGAAACCGATGGACCTTACCTGACGCCACGCGACCTGCCGAAAAAACCCAGAGACGGCCGCAATGAACCCAGGTACCTCCCGCATATCGCGGAAACTGTCGCCAAGGCGCGCGGGCAAACTTTAGCGCACGTTAGCCAGATGAGTTTTACCAATAGTGACCAATTTTTTCAATTGAATAACATTGGAAAAAGCGCCCAATAAAGGAGTTTTGCTATCAACCCATCGAGACCACACGCACAAGTCATTTTACTCCACGGTCTTGGCCGATCGCCACGCAGCATGTGGCGACTTGAAAAACGACTGACTGAGTTGGGTTATCGGGTTTTAAATCCGGGATACAACAGTTTGCTTGATAGCTATCAAAAAATTTTAGCGGCGTTGGACCTGACGATCAACGAATGGCTCGATCCTAAACTGCCGGTTCATTTTGTCGGCCATTCATTTGGCGGCATCTTAATTCGCGGATTGCTCGCGGCTCACCCAGAATGGAATAAAGGGCGTTGCGTTATGCTAGGCTCGCCCAACAAAGGCACGCGAACGGCTTCTTTTATGCTATCCCATTGGTGGTTTAAATATTTTGTGCCCAAAGTGACTTCTGATCTGACCCCCGGCAGTCAGTTGCTCGAAACGTTGCCCGAGCCAGATATTGAAACCGGCATTATTGCCGGTAATATCAAATACTCTATTGTGATCCCGGTGAGCTGGTATTACAAAAAAGCGACCAATGATGCCCCCGGAGACGGCGTGGTCGAATTATCCAATACTCAGTGTCGCAGTATGACCGACTTTATTGTCATGCCCTTGCACCACTCGTTTATGACATGGGATAGTGAACTTCTCAAACAAGTGATTCACTTTTTGGAACACGGCCATTTTACCAAAGAGTATCAGCGAGTAGCGAGTAGCGAGTAGCGAGTAGCGAGTTTAACAGGAGCGTCCCATGGAACAATCGGCAATTGAAAATAAAACCATCGAAGGTGGTTGTTATTGTGGTCGTATTCAATATCGCGTGCAACTGCCGGTTAAGTGGTGCGCCCATTGTCACTGCACGCAATGCCGGCATATTCAAGGTGCCGCGGTGGTTACCTGGTTTGGTGTGGATAAAACTCAGTTTACTTTTATAAAAGGCGAACAAGACGTCGCCTGGTTTGATTCCTCAGATAAAGCTCAACGCGGTCATTGTATTCATTGCGGAACGCCGCTCTTTTTTCTCGCTGAAAATTCGCCGGATGAAATCCATATTACGCGCGAGTCTACGCCGCAAGATATTCTGCAAAAACCCCAACTGCATGTGTTTTATGATCGGCATGTGGATTATCTCAATTTACAAGACGAATTGGATAAATATGGTGGCCCGGATGGGTTTACACCACTCAACGTTTCCCCTAGCGGAGAAAAAGAATAATGTCGCACGAGCACAATCAGTTTGATCTACTAAAAGAAAAACGTTTTTTACCCTTTTTTATCACTCAGGCTTTGGGTGCTTTGAACGATAATGTTTTTAAGAATGCGCTAATTATTTTAATTGCCTACACATCGGCGGCTAAATTAAATCTGGACTCCGGTATTTTAGTGAACCTGGCGGCGATCTTATTTATTCTTCCTTTCTTCATATTCTCAGCTATCGCGGGACAGTTAGCTGATAAATATGAAAAATCGCGTACCATTCGATTGATTAAACTCGCAGAAATATTGATCATGTCGTTAGCGGTGATAGGCTTCTATAGCGACAGCACTTACTGGCTATTATTCGTATTGTTTCTAATGGGATTTCAGTCAGCCATTTTTGGCCCCCTAAAATACGGTTTTTTACCTCAACACCTTCACACAGATGAATTAGTTGGCGGTAATGCTTTAGTTGAGACCGGAACGTTTCTCGCTATCTTGCTCGGTACAATTTTAGGCGGCGTGTTAATAGCCCTAGACGACAATGGCATTTTATATTTATCGATAACCATCATGAGCCTTTCGGCAATTGGTTTTCTGTCGAGTCTTAAAATTCCAGCGACTCCACCGGTTGCTAAAAATATCAAAGTCAACTGGAACCTCTTTACCGAAAGTTATCGAAATTTAAAATTTACCCGAAGTAATAAAACCGTCTTCCTTTGTATTCTCGGAATTAGTTGGTTCTGGTTTTACGGCGCAGTATTCCTAGCGCAAATCCCTAATTACACCAAAGGCACGCTGGCAGGATTGGAGTCAGTGGCGACACTTTTCTTGACGGCGTTTTCATTAGGAATTGGCATAGGCGCGATGTTGTGCGAAAAACTTTCCGCCGGGCGTGTAGAGGCTGGCTTAGTCCCCATTGGCGCGTTGGGATTAAGTTTATTTGCTTACGATTTATATTTAGCAAATCAAGCATCAGGGCTCGAACCCATTTACAATTATCAGGAATTTTTACAGCAACCTGGCGCGTGGCGAATTCTCTTCGATGCGACATTAATCGGAGTTTTCGGCGGCCTGTTTACCGTCCCCCTATACGCGCTCATTCAAAAAGTCGGCAACAAGGAACACATGTCGCGCTTATTTGCCGGCTTAAATATTATGAATGCTTTTTTTATGGTGGTTTCAGGTATATACGCTATCGCTATCTTACAAGCAGGCTTTACTATCCCTGAATTATTTTTGATAACCGCAGGAATTAATTTACTCGTCGGTTTGTATATTTTTATACAAGCCCCCGAATTCATTTTCCGATTTATCACCTGGTTGTTGGTCAACACCATTTATCGAATTCGCCATAAAAATTTAGACCTGATTCCTAAACATGGCGCTTGTGTTCTGGCGTGTAACCACGTGAGTTTTATCGATGCATTAATTATCGCGGGCTATTGTAAGCGAAATGTTCGATTTGTGATGTACCACAAAATTTTCAAAACGCCTTTTATTGGCACCTTTTTTAAAATGGCCAACGCTATCCCGATTGCACCGGCGCATGAAGACAAAGCGATGATGAACTCGGCATTTGATAAAATTGCCGAAGAGCTTGCCAACGGAAAAGTCGTCTGCATTTTTCCAGAGGGAAAACTGACCCCGGATGGAAAAATTGGCGAATTTAAAAAAGGCATTGAAAAAATTATTCAGCGCACTCCAGTACCGGTCATTCCCATGGCACTACGCGGATTATGGGGCACCTGGTTTAGCCGTATTAACGGTAAAGCCATGTCAGGATTACCACGGAAATTTATGACTAAAATCCAGCTGGTCGTAGGCGAGCCGGTTTCACCGCAAGATGTCTCTGCGAATTTTCTCTACCAAAAAGTCTGCGACCTCAAAGGGGTCGAGTACTAACTCGCCCCTATCGCCAACAAGAGACTTGCTGGGTTAACCGACCACAATCACTGTCTACTTTTTAACCGCTTCTATTGACAAAATCGGCTTTTATGTGTACAGTGTACACTTTAGTTTTCAATGTTCGCAGAGGCCTTAATGAACACCGCATTACCACAAGCTACCCGTCGCCAAAAACTATTTGCCGATTTTATGAAAGCCGATGACGACTTGAGTCATGAGATGTACCAGGATAAGAAACAGGGGTTATTTCAGCCGGTCAAAGGCAAAGTCCTGGAGATCGGCCCCGGCACTGGGGTTAATTTTAAATTCTTAGCAAAAGACTGTATCTGGACGGGTATCGAACCCAATCCTGCGATGCACCCTCACCTTACCCAGGCAGCCAGTCAACACTGGCATAATAGCGATGCGCTGGCGCTTGTCGAGAATATCGAACAAGTGCCTAGTTTGAGCCAGGATTTTGTCATCAGCACGCTGGTAATGTGCTCCGTGCCTTCGGTTGAACGATATGTACATCAGATAAAACGTGTCCTAAAACCAGGCGGCCAATATTTATTTATTGAACACGTTGCCGACAAACCTCGTTCAGTACGACGAGCCATTCAAAAAACCGCGCCCTTTACCCCCTGGCGTTATTTTTCAGATGGCTGTCATCCCGGTCGAGATATCGGCCCGATGATTGAACACGCCGGTTTTTCACAAGTTAAAATAACGTCCTATATGCAACAAGGAAGTGGTATTATCCTAGCCATTAATCGACCGCACATTGTTGGAGTGGCAATTAAATGAGCAAACCGGCTTATCACCATGGTGATCTGAAAAATGCATTACTGGCCAAAGCGATTGAGATAATCCAGAAAGAAGGTAGCGAAAAGATCACACTGCGCCGTCTTGGTAAAGAGGTCGGTGTCTCCGCGATGGCGGCTTACCGTCACTTTGCTAACAAAGAAGAATTATTACAGAGCGTAGCGCAACAAGGTTTTGAAGTTCTCGCGCGCGTGCTCAAAGAAACCAAAGCGAAAGATCCCAAGCAGCGCCTGGTCAAGCAAGGGGTCGCCTATATTGCGTTTGCTCTCGACCATCCTGCCCATTACCAATTGATGTTTGCTTCATCAGAAAACGCTGACTGGGGCGAGTCGCTCAAACAGGCGGCGCAATTTGCCTTTCAACAACTTGTTGTTACTATCAGCGAATGCAAAAAACAAAACAAAATGGCCAGCCGAATGAATGAACTGCAAGCCGCTTTAATCTGTTGGGGGCAAGTCCACGGGGCGGCTGATATCTGTCTCACCGGACAACTACCAGCGGCCTTTACCTTGACAGAATATGCTAAACAAGCGTGCAGAAATTGTGTGCGAGGCTTGTTTGACTAAGGGACAAATTGCTCAAGGCGATTTAACGCTTGTTCGAAATCTGATTGACTACCGGATAACACAAAACGACAATAACCGGGCAACCCGGTCCAGGTTGAATTATTGATCACCAGGTTTTGTGAATCAAACAAACGACGCGTAATCAAATCACCGGCTTCTGTCGGTGATAAATCATTTTCTTGCATGAATTTTTCCGGTTTCGCGACTAAAAACAATCCGCCTTCAGGTTGTATAACTCGCCAGCCTTTTGCTTGTAACAGCGCGGTCAATTTCTTGGCCCGGCTGGATAACAAGCGAATCTGTTCTTGTTGATGCGCAACCAAACCAACGTCCCCCGCATACTGGGCCGCTAACAATTTGCGCACGGCGTAGCCCAGGGTAAAATGAGGAACGTGAGGTAATTCGTTTTCGAGCGCCAATAACAAAGCTTTGGATGTCGACCAACTGAAGCCGAAGCGTAATCCGCCAGCAGCGAACTCTTTCGAAATTCCTCCCATGATGACCAGGCGCGAATTTTGACTATGACTGATCTGATGAAAGTTTTGCGATAGATCCCAGGCCAGGCTTTCATCAAATTCAAGACCGCTAAACACACAATCCATCACCAGGGTGACATCATGCTCTGCAGCAATTTTGATCAATTCGGTTATTTCTTTTTGCGTATAAATTGCCCCCGTTGGATTATTAATCGGGGCGTTAAGGAAAAGCCAGCTTGCTGGATGAGCCACCAGGCATTTCTGCAAACCATCCGGGGTAATTTTAAACTGATCGGATTCTTGCGTTTCTAACTCAGCGAGTGACAAGCCCTTAAAAATAGCAGCGGCTTTAAAATATCCGTAACTACCTGACGGAATAATTAACGACTTACCATCACGCGCGCAAAGCTTTAGCAATGCATTGTAAATTGGTGCGACGCCGTTGCCGTAAACAATTTTTGAGTAGAGGTTTTTAGGAATTTTAAATCGCCGCGCCAACATTTTTCGCAAAGGCTCGTCAGGCGATGATTCATCAGCGACACATTTTCTCACCAGATAACTTTCAAATAAGGCTTCTTTTAACAACCTGGGTGTGGCCAGTTCATTTTCACCGTAATCGAGGCGAACCGTTTCGTTATTAAACGCCAGATGGTTGCCGGTAATTGCCGGGTGAGAAAATGCCTGACGCGCGCTATCGCACAAAGGCATCGGCTTAAATGAGGCGGTCTCGTTTCGATCACTCTCAAAAAGTGAGGTCGAACGAGTGCGTTGAAAATAAAGTAACTCTTCGAGCAAATGGCCATAATAAAGTTGTTTTAAAAACGGCGTGCGACTGTAGCTCAACTCAGCGGCGTCGCTAAGTTCTTTTGTCAGTTGCGGATTATTGGTGAGGGTAAAGTTTAGCGAATAGTTTTGGTAAACCCGGTTGTTGACTAACGCCGCCATCAAAACAATATTTTTCGGCAGGTGATGCTGAGAGAGATATCGATACACGCCATGAATGACCGGGCGACTACTCAAGTCGATATTATCCGTTAAATCCAGAACCAGCAGACTATTCGCTTCTACCGCACACTGAATAAGTTGCTCGACCAATTGGCTCGACTGGATCTCATGGGGGTCGAGTTTAGTGACTACGAGTTGCGGCTTGAGCTTTCGCGTTAGCTCAATCATGTACTCTACTTGCGGGGGCACATGCAATATTTGTCCTTTGTCTCCCGCAAGTTGGCTGTCGACCAGCGAGCCCAGTGATTTTTCCACGAGCGTAAGCGCGGGTCGATAATTACTCAACAAACCGTCGACCAGCTCGCGCCTGCCCGGGGTAATCAGCATATCCTTTTCCGCTAAATCTACGCGCAAATAATATCGAAAATATTCAGCGAGCTGTTGGCGAAAATAACTCAAACCTGCGGTCTCTGCGTAAGGAAAATGATCGACTTTTTGCATCTGTCTGGCGAGAAAAGCCAGAAAAGAATATCGCTCTTCGGCGTCATCGTAATTTTCATACGTCAGGTCAACGGCGCTCCGTAGCGCTTTGCCGCCCATCTGATCGACCGATTGATAAATGGATTTCACTTGCTGGGGAAATAACATTTTGGCTTCGTAGACATCGACCGAATGAAATATCTGACCACCGGCTTTCGCGTATTCGAGCGCCGTAGTCGCATCAATGGGCGTGTCCGCATTTGCCGACATATAAAATTCAAAGCGATGGCCGGTGTTTTTTTCAATATCAACTAACGCATCGATCTCCGTATCTGCCGCCTGCTCCACCTGGGTTTGCCAGACTCGCCTAACCTTAAAGCCACGTCGTTGCATTAACCGCTCTAAAACTGAGCGGCCCGGCCGGCCACCGAGGTTGAGAATGAGCTTACCGTTACTTTTTAACAAAGGTACCGACTGTTCGACGGCGCTCGCAATCAGACCCAGTCCAAACTGATCTTCAATGAACCCCTGTTTGGCAAAGTAGTTACTGAGTGAATGGAGGTATTCATCGCTAGCGCTTTCCGCTATCAAATTTTCCATCACTTCCGGTTCTGGGTTTAATACTTGCGGAATGCAGCCAATAATTCGGTCCAGCTGCACCGCGGCTTGTGCTTCAAAGTGACTAAAAAGATTGGACTCATAAAACGAGACACAATCGACTAAGTCTAAACCATTGGCGAGCCGTTTAGCGGTCCCGTCTGAATGAAACGCATTAAGATACAAGTTCAGCCGCGCGCAAACGATGGCTTTGGGGTTGATATCCAGACCGCAAATGGAATCGGGAAGATAGCGCAGCGCCAGTGCGATGGTAATCCAGCCGATACCGCAGCCGAGTTCAACGACTTTTTTATTTTGGTATTCCGATTGCGGGTAACGAATCAACCCTTCATAAAAAGTAAACGACCAGGCTTCTGGTAAGAAGGTGCTGGGAAACTGAAGTAGACGCAGCGATGTGGTTTGATCTTCGGCGTCAAGGATCCGCTGATTTAAAAACTGAAAATGGCAGTCTTTTGGCGCCTTCTCATCCCAGTAGTCGCTTAAGGCGAATAAAAACTGGAGCGACTCTGCGCGGCGGCGAGGCGATTCCAGTCCGTTTAACAATTCCTTAAACGCATCGTAAGCACTTTGACTTGAGTGCTGGCACTGGCTCACAAAAGAACTGACATCTATGGTCATAACACGCGCTCCTGCTAAAAATCCCTGCGTATTTTTCGCGGGTTTAATCACCGCTGCATTGCGCTGCGGTAACCTCTGCTTGCGGCCGGACAATGTATTACACTGGTACAAATATTATTTGCCCGATCTGGCTATCCTCTCTAAGATAGATGCACCCGGCGCTTAACTCAAGAGAGAGCTCGATGAAAAAAATGATAATTATTCTGGCGATCCCTGTAACACTCGCCTTGCTCACCGCAACAACAAGCCGTGCAGCGGATCGCGTGACCGGACAAAATTTTGCAACCCGCTCTGAAGTGATAGCCCAACAGGGCATGGTCGCGACCAGTCAGCCACTCGCGACTCAAATTGGGCTCGACATACTGAAAGCGGGCGGCAGCGCGGTCGACGCGGCGATTGCGGCGAACGCAGCATTAGGTTTAATGGAACCTACCGGCAACGGCATTGGTGGCGATCTCTACGCGATTGTCTGGGACAATCAATCGCAAAAACTTTACGGCCTAAACGCCAGCGGTCGCTCACCGAAAGGACTCAGCCTCAAACAATTAAAAAGTGAGTTAAAGGCGCTCGGCCGAGACACTATTCCGCCTTATGGCATGTTACCGATTTCTGTGCCGGGTACGGTCGACGGCTGGTTTGAAATGCACCAGAAATTTGGCCGACTCAGCATGGGGCAAAATCTCCAACCGACAATTGATTACGCTAATCATGGATTTCCGGTGAGCGAGTTGATCGCTTATTACTGGGAGCGCAGCGTACCGCGTCTGTCGCCGCAACCCGGTAGTTTCAAGTCCACCTTCACTATCGATGGCAAAGCGCCACGCAAAGGACAGGTTTTTAAGAACCCGGAACTGGCCAACACCTTGGCAATATTAGCCAAAGACGGCCGCGACGCTTTTTATCAAGGTAAAATCGCCCGCCAGATTGACCAATTTATGCAAGCTAATGGCGGCTATTTACGCTATCGCGATTTTAGCGAGCATCGTTCTGCCTGGGTTGAGCCCCAGTCGACTAACTATCGCGGTTACGATGTGTTTGAACTGCCGCCCAACGGTCAGGGTATCGCGGCGCTGCAGATGCTCAATATTCTCGAACAATACGATCTGAAATCGATGGGCTTTCTGAGTGAAGAAGCACTGCACACCATGGTCGAAGCGAAAAAACTTGTGTTTGAAGATCGCGCAAAGTTTTATGCGGATATGGATTTTTATCAGGTACCACTGAAAGGGCTGCTATCCAAACCCTATGCCAAAGAGCGCGCCAAACTCATCAAAGATACCGCCGCAAAGCGCGTCGATAGCGGCAGTCCGGCACTCTATCAAGGCGATACCATTTATCTGACCACCGCCGACAAGGACGGCAATATGGTATCGCTCATCCAAAGTAATTATCGCGGAATGGGTTCGGGTGTCGTAGTGCCCGGACTCGGCTTTGTTTTTCAAGACCGCGGCGAGCTGTTTTCACTCGATGAAAGTCATGCCAATGTCTACGCGCCCGGCAAGCGTCCTTTTCATACGATAATTCCGGCGTTTATTATGAAAGACGGTCAGCCTTTTGTCAGCTTCGGCCTGATGGGCGGTGCGATGCAGCCGCAGGGTCATGTGCAGATTATTACCAACCTGATTGATTTCGGCATGAATTTACAAGAAGCCGGCGACGCGACTCGCTGGCAACATTTTGGCTCGACTGAGCCCACCGAAGAGCACAGCAAATACCTGACCGACAGCGGCGAGATTGCGATTGAGTCAGACATTGCTTATCAAGTCATACAGGGACTGCTCGCCAGAGGCCATAAAGTCCGTTACGACCGCGGCGGGTTTGGTGGTTACCAGGCGATCATGTGGGACCCAGAAAATAAAGTTTATTACGGCGCCTCCGAATCACGCAAAGATGGGCAAGCTGCCGGCTATTAAATGGCCCATCCCTGATCCAGGTCGCTTGTCACCCGGTGGCCGGGTCAGTAAACTATCGGGCAACCAATCCGGGCTATGACCCGTTGACCGAATAATTAGAAGAGATTTCATGAAAAATAAATTCATCGTTTTTTCCAGCTTTGTTGCCTTGTTTGTTATTGTTGCGCTCATCATTCGCGATGATCACGCGTCCATGACGCAGCGACAAATGGATAACTTAAACCAGGCACTCGATACGGTTTTTGAATCACGCAGCACACCAGAGCAAAATCAACCACCGGCGAATAACGGCGAATCCATCATGGCCATTATCTACCAGAAACCCGCGGCAACCTGGTTTATCAAAGCGCGAGGTCTGACTCAAATGATGGACCAACGAGCCGCAGAGTTTAACCATTTATTCCTCGACCAATTAACCTTCGATGACAATAATCAGCCTGATTTTTCTCACGTCCCACAAGACTATGCTCGGCCATCAACACAAGCGATGCGAGTTGCTACTTTTGATTTAAAAGGATTAGAAGTGAGCGTGACCCAACTTAGCGGAACGCAGGATATTCAGGCAAATATTGCACGCTGGAAACGACAATTGGAATTACCGGCCAACGCCAAAGCCTTTGTCAAGTTTCAAGACAATAATAATACGGTGTTGGTGCGACTGGATCAGCCAACGCAGTCACAACCCGACGCCCAACCTCCGCAAAAAGAAAACCTCGAAGACTTTGTCAAACTGGCCCTTAATGACAAATGGCAAAAGCTTACGAGTGAACAAGGCATGGCTTCTGGCAATCTGATGCTTTCTCTGGAGGGACAATCGTACCAGGTGGCCGTATTGCGACTACCGGTCAATGTTCCGCTGGAGACGATTCTCGGTATCTGGAAAGAACGACTCGAAATTCCTGCCGAACAAAAGCTGGAGCCTACGCCCATGGCGAGCGCCCATGGTCATCAGTGGCAGCTTTATAATTTGGTCAGTGACCAGGCCAGCATTTATCTGGCTATGCTCAAAGGTGAAACCCGTTATACTTTTTTCCGTTTAACGGGCGAAGGTCAATTATCTGAAAAAGCTAAACTGGAATTTGAATCTCTGATTAAAAATGCTCAAGTGACTAAGCCCTGATAAGCCTTTCTTGACGGGGGTGAATCCCGGTATTCGCCCCGCTTTTTGCTGGCAACAAAGTTTGCTGAATTTTAAATTCGAAACTCGGAAATATACACGCCGTCTGTCGTGCGAACGAATATAGCAACCGATTTTACGCCGTCAACCAGAAAGTCACTGGACCATCATTGCATAGCGAGACTTTCATATCCGCGCCAAATTCGCCGGTCGCAATTTTAGGGTAGGTTGCACAGGCGCGTTCAACCAGATAATGAAAAAGTGCCTGACCCGTCTGCGGTGGCGCAGCGGTCGAAAAACTCGGGCGCTTGCCTTTACGAGTGTCGGCGGCGAGGGTGAACTGGGGGATGAGTAATAGGCCACCTTCAATATCGGCGACGCTTAAATTCATTTTGTCATTGCTATCGGCAAAAACTCGATAACCGAGCAAACGTTCGAGCAAGCGATCGGCATTACTCGGTTGATCGTTTTTTTCTACGCCGATTAAGGCAACAATGCCCTGCTCAATTTCACCAATAATTTGTTGATTAACGAGGACGCGGCCTTCAGTTACCCGCTGGATCAGTGCAATCATGGGTGAGTTCCTGGTGCATTTCTTTGGTGGCTCTTACAAGGCCGTCAATTATTCCAGCTTCGGCACCAGAATGTCCAGCGTCTCGAATGATGTGTAGCTCGCAACTGGGCCAGCTATTTTGTAAAGTCCAGGCGTTCTCAACCGGGCAAATCATATCGTAGCGACCATGCACGATAATGCCGGGGATCCCGTTTAGTTTATGGGCGTTATCTAACAACTGATTCTCTTCCAGAAAACAGTGGTTAACAAAATAATGCGCGCTAATTCGCGCCATGCTAAGGGCAATATGCGGTGCTGCAAAATGGTCTACGAGGGACGCATTGGGTTCCAGTGTTGCGGCTTTTCCTTCCCAACAGGACCAGGCTTTTGCCGCGCCCATGCGCGCCAGCTCATCGGTTCCGGTGAGGCGTTGATAAAATGCTTTAACCAGATCATCGCGCTCGTTTTCAGGAATAGGCTGAATAAATTCTTGCCAGTAGTCAGGAAATATTTTGCGCGTACCGTCTTTGTATAACCAGTCGATATCTTCGCGACGACCTAAAAATACACCGCGTAAGATTAGCCCGAGCACGCGATCGGTATGCTGCTGCGCGTATGCGAGTGCCAAGGTCGTGCCCCAGCTTCCGCCCATTAAAACCCATTTATCAATATTCAGATGGTCGCGAATAAATTCCAGGTCGGCGATTAACGCCTGGGTAGAATTATTTTCAATACTGGCATGGGGTTCACTGCGTCCGCAACCGCGTTGGTCGAGTAAAATAATCCGATATTTTTCGGGATCGCAATAGCGACGATGGGTCGATTCACACCCCGCGCCCGGACCGCCGTGGAGATAGACCAGCGGAATGCCGTCCTGTGAACCACACTCTTCGACATAAATTTTTTGTCCATCGCCAACTTCAATATGGAATTTTTCGTTCGGTTTGATTTCCGGATAAAGCTGTTGCATGCGATCTGGCGGTCCGTTGGTTTGTTTTCATTAAGACTAGCACACAAACCGCCAATTTTGGGAGAAATCAGCCTGATTCAGGTCAACTCAGCAGGCCATCTGATTGGGACTAATTTTTGGATTCCTGCTCGTTCTGACGAGGTTTTTCATCTTCTCTTCCGTGCCCACCATCCCCTTCGAGGATAATGACAACACCTTTAGGCACTGTGCGAGGCTCTAATCCTTTGACTCGACGAACAATATCAAAAGCCCATTGGGCGCAGTTTTTTTCGCGACCAATTTTCATACAACGATCATACTCTTGCTGGAGTTCTTCAGAAACGGTTAACTCTTCCGGTGGTGGCGTATAACCAAAGAGATCACCTAAGATAGGAATCTTTCCACTACAGCTGCTAAGGGCACATGCAAAAGCAATCAGGATTGTTATTCTAGTCATAGGTGATTGGGTTCCAACGAGGTTTATCATTAATAATAGGTCTAACTTGGAGACAAAAGAAAGCCAAAGGTTCCTTGGTCAGTTTCAATAATAGTTGATTGCAGCGAGTACGTCTCTAGTTGGCGCGAAATTATCGCTGAATCTTGCCTACAAAAAAAGCGGCAAAATGCCGCTTTTCTATCATCGCATCAAGCGCTCAAGACTAATCTTCTTTTGGCGCTCGCGACGCGCGTTTACGTTCACTTTCCGTTAAATAGCGTTTACGGATGCGAATGTGGTTTGGCGTCACTTCGACCAGTTCATCGTCATCGATAAATTCGAGGCTTTGCTCCAGCGTCATTTTAATTGGCGGCGTCAACTGTATATTTTCATCGGTACCGGCGGCACGTACGTTGGTTAACTGTTTACCTTTTAACGGATTAACAGTCAGATCATTATCGCGTGCGTGAATACCAATAACCATACCTTCATAGACCTCGACACCGTGACCGATAAAAAGTCGACCGCGCTCCTGGAAGTTATATAGCGCATAACCTAAGGCTTTGCCGGTACCGTTTGAAATCAAAACCCCATTATGGCGCTGAGCTAACGAGCCTTTGTGCGCAGGACCGTAGGCGTCAAACGTATGGTAGATTAAACCGGTCCCTGAGGTCGCCGTCATAAATTCTGTTTGAAAACCGATTAAACCGCGCGATGGAATGTAAAAGTCGATCCTTACTCGTCCTTTTCCATCAAGCTGCATGTCACGCATTTCTGCTTTACGCTCGCCCAGGCGTTCCATAATAGTTCCCTGGTGCTCTTCTTCGATATCAACGGTCACGTTTTCGTAGGGTTCCATCAGGACGCCGTCGACTTCTTTCATAATAACTTCGGGTCGAGAAACCGCCAGCTCAAAGCCTTCGCGGCGCATCGTTTCGATCAATACGGATAAATGAAGTTCACCGCGACCGGACACTTTAAATTTGTCAGCATCGTCTAATTGTTCAACGCGAAGCGCTACGTTATGAATTAACTCTTTTTCCAATCGCTCTAAAATCTGACGCGAGGTCAAGAACTTGCCGTCTTTGCCAGCAAATGGCGACGAATTGACCTGAAAAGTCATATTCACGGTTGGCTCGTCGACTGTCAGGGCAGGCAAGGCTTCTACATGATCAGGATCGCACAGCGTATCCGAGATTTTTGGCTCGCCGATACCGGTAATGGCAATAATATCGCCGGCGCTGGCTTCTTCGACTTCAGTTCGCTCAAGTCCCATATAACCTAATACTTGACCGACTTTAACTTTGCGCTCTTTGCCTTCTGAGTCAACGCTGGTTAACTGCTGGTTTTTACGAATCTTACCGCGAGTCACACGGCCAACCCCGATCGCCCCAACGTAGCTTGAGTAATCAAGCGAGGTGATTTGCATTTGAGTTGGGCCTTCAATTTCAACCTGTGGGTGGTCGACATGCTTGATGATTGCTTCAAACAGCGGCGTCATATCGCCATCGCGCGTCGTATCTTCTTCTGACGCATAACCATTTAATGCAGAAGCATAAATAATCGGGAAATCCAGTTGCTCATCGGTCGCCCCTAGCTGGTCAAACAAATCAAAGACCTGATCAATAACCCAATCTGGACGAGCTCCAGGACGGTCAATTTTGTTAACCACCACAACGGGCTTAAGACCTTGAGCAAAGGCTTTTTGGGTCACAAATCGCGTTTGCGGCATCGGACCATCAACGGCATCGACTAACAACAGTACGGAGTCAACCATCGACATAATACGCTCTACTTCACCGCCAAAATCGGCGTGTCCCGGGGTGTCGACAATATTAATGCGATAGTCATTCCAACGAATGGCCGTGTTCTTCGACAAAATCGTAATGCCACGCTCTTTTTCCAGATCGTTAGAATCCATCACGCGCTCAGTCGGCTCTGCCCGCTGGTCAAGGGTGCCAGATTGTTGTAACAGTTTATCAACCAGGGTCGTTTTGCCATGGTCAACGTGAGCGATAATCGCGATATTTCTTAAATTCTCAATCACTAGCTTAGGTGCCTCAATATTCTGGAAAAACCGAATAAATGGGTTTCCCATAAAAAATAGGCGCGTATTCTACGCTTAATTGGGGTTGGAAGCATTGTTTTTTTGGTGTTTTTTTCGCCAAAACGTGGGTTTTGGATTCCTTTTTGGTGGGATTAATTTTTGGTGAGGTGCCGTTTAATGACTTTGAGATTGATAAAAATTTATGCCATCTCAGGGTTTCGCATCGCAGTGATGCGATACCTTGAGATGGCCTAACCCTTAGACCTTACTCAACCATTTAAAAATCCCCCCCTTCTATATTCCAAAAAACTATCCCCAACTCCAACAAAATATCTTATGATATCTTACTCAAAACCATCCAATTACCCGATAAACATGAAACTCGACCTCGACTCCGTCCGCGTCCTCAAAACCATTGTCGACAAAGGCAGCTTTGCCGCGGCCGCCAAAAGCCTCCATCGAGCGCAGTCGGCCATTAGTTATCAGATTAAAAAACTCGAAGAAGTCCTTAACCTGGAAATTTTTGATCGCAGCGAATACCGCGCAGTTTTGACGCCCGCGGGTCAGGCGATACTGGATGAAGGCATTCGCTTGCTTTCACAGGCCGAGCATATCGAAGAGCTGGCTTTACAGCTCAACCAGGAATGGGAACCCAGTTTTGAAGTGGTCATTGACGGCGTGCTGGAAATCGACCCGATTATGGCGGCGATGAAAACCTTATTGCTGGAAGATATTCCGACTAAAATCTCGTTGACCATGGAGTACCTGGGTGGCGTGCAGCATCGCTTTGACAAAAACCAGGCCGATCTGATGCTGGTTAAGGAATATCAAAAATCGACCCATTTATTGTCACAACCTTTACCCGAAGTGGAGTGTTTATTGTGCGTCGCGAGCAATCATCCGTTGGCCAAAATCAGCCAGGTCACCATCAGCCAGCTGCAACAACATATTGAACTCTCTGTTCACGACTCGAGTGAGCAGGACCTTTATGACGTGGAACATATGCATTTTGGTGGCGAGCGGATGTTCTTTTTGAGTGATTTTAAGAGTAAAAAGCAGGCGCTTATGCAGGGTATCGGATTTGGCTGGATGCCTCATTATCTGGTACAAAGGGAGTTGCACGAAAAAACCATATGCGAAGTGCACTACCAACACGGTTCTCGCTTTACTTTTACGCCCCATCTGGTCTGGCGAGCCGAAAAAAAATTGGGTAAAACCGCACAGCGATTTTTGCAATTATTAACGCAAAATTATCAATAATACGCTTTGAAAGCGAACGAGGCCAAACTATGAATAAACACAATCATTGGCAATACTCCTGCTTTAGAAAAGCCCTGTTAGGCGCCGTGATCAGCTTACTGTTAACAGCTTGCCAGGTCACACAACCGCTTGACTCATGGACGCATCCAGAGAGCGAATTCGGCCAAATGGTGCATCAGTCGACAATTCCGCAACTACAAGAACGTATGGCCGCAGGCACACTGACCGCCGAGGAGCTCACGCGTTTTTTCCTGCAGCAAATCGAGGTAAAAAACCCACAGCTTAATGCGATCATTACCGCCAATGCCAATGCCGTGGAAATTGCCAAAACGCTGGACCAGGAACGTAAAGCGGGTAATACCCGCGGTCCATTGCACGGGATCCCCATTATTATCAAAGACAATATTGAAACCGCCACCATGCCGACAACCGCCGGGTCGCTGGCACTGAAAGATAACCATACCCACCGCGATTCTCCGTTAATCACCAAACTCAAGAACGCGGGCGCCATTATTCTAGCCAAAGCCAATTTGAGCGAGTGGGCCAATATGCGTTCAGAGCGCAGTTCATCTGGTTGGAGTGCTATTGGCGGTCAGGCGCGCAATCCGCACGACCTCACTCGTTCGCCTTGCGGTTCAAGTTCAGGCTCTGGAATTGCTGTCGCAGCCAATCTGGCAGTCGCGGCCATCGGCACCGAAACTGATGGCTCGATTGTGTGCCCCGCTTCCGCCACGGGTATTGTAGGCATCAAACCGACAGTAGGATTAGTCAGTCGGAGACACATAGTGCCCATATCGCATACTCAGGATACCGCCGGTCCGATGGCCAAGTCAGTCACCGATGCGGCGATTATCCTGGCAGTGATTCAAGGGGAAGATAAAGCCGATAGCGCAACGCTGAATCTGGGATACGACTTTAACACTGGGTTGGCACCCAAGAATCTCAATGCATTAAAGAATAAACGCATTGGCGTTTTGTATTCGCGAGCCGCTGAGCACGAACAGGTCGCAGGTATTGTTCGGCAAGCGCTATCGGTCATTCAAGCGCAAGGTGCTACCCTGGTCGACGGTTTAAAGCTAGCGCCGTACAAAAATTTCGGCCAGGACAGTTATGATGTATTGCTGTATGAATTTAAATCAGATCTTAATCGCTATCTAAGCGGTTTACCGAACGAACTTAATAAGTTAACGCTTGAAAAACTGATCGCGTTTAATCAAATGCTTCATACTAAAGAGATGCCCTATTTTGCGCAGGAAATCTTCGAATTAGCCCAAACAAAAGGGCCGTTGAGCGACCAAGCCTATCTCGATGCGTTAGCAAATATCGGTCAGGCGACCCGAAAAGACGGGTTGGACCAACTGATACAAACGCACAATCTGGACGCAATTGTTAATGTCACCTTGGGTCCTGCCTGGTCGATTGATCTGCTGCATGGCGATCACTCGGTTGCGCTTTTTTCATCTTACCCGGCCATTGCAGGTTATCCGCATATCACTTTACCGATGGGCAACGTTCACCAAATGCCGGTTGGACTTTCGTTTACAGGCGCGGCCTTAAGTGAAAAAGCTTTGATTGAAATGGCATATAGTTTTGAGCAGGCACTCAATCTGTCACGTTAACAGATTGATTTTAAAAGGCTAAAACATTGTGTTTAACGAACTAACACCTAACTATGCGAGGCATTTATAACCTACGCCTCGTACGGTGATCAAATGCTGCGGATTTTTAGGGTCAGCTTCTATCTTTTTGCGGAGTCGACCAATTAACACATCTACGGTTCGATCATAAGGACTCCATTCGCGTTCAGTGACCGCTTCTAGCAGTTGCGTGCGGCTTAGGACATTACCGAACCGCTTGGTCAACAATTGTAAGATCGCTTGTTCACCATGGGTCAGATCTTGTTTATTGCCGGCCTCATCCACTAACTCCAGCTTGGCCGGGTTAAAAAACCAGCCGCCTATTTTTAATGTTATTTCTGGCTCATTAGCGAGCATGCCCGCTTTTTTCTTTTTTTCACGCCTGACTCGATTGAGCAGGTTTTTGACTCGCGCTTGTAGTTCCCTGAGTTGAACCGGTTTCACCAGATAATCATCAGCGCCAATTTCAATACCGACCACTTTATCGATATCATCGCCGCGTCCGGTCACCAGGATGATGCCTAGTTCATCATGCTGGCTGCGCAGCTCACGGGTTAGCGTCAAGCCATCTTTACCTGGCATTGAGATATCCAACAACACCAGGTCGATATGTTGTTCGTCAACAACCTGGGTTACCCGTTCACCATCTTCTAATTCATGGACAGATTTAAATCCTTCTGCGCGCAGCATATCAACAAGCAAGCCCCGCATAATATCGTCATCATCGACGACCAATATATTGCTTTCTGTCCGCATCCTGGTCCTTAAGTCACTAAATCTTTCTCGTTTACATTACATTTACAATATAACACTAAAAAATACAAGCGATTTACACGGGATTTACTTTGCCGCGATATAGTATCACTGTCCCTTTTTGGAGTTGGTCCTACCCTCGTCTGCAATGACAGCTCCAAAATTTTTTACACAAGGAAGTGTTAGTTTTTTAACACCCGAACAATACAAGGAGTGATTCAGGTTGATGGCTTTAAACAGGATTTTACTCGTCGATGACGACCCGATATTTTCGCTGTCGCTGATCCGCCATTTCGAATCACAAGGATTTGAAGTGACCAGCGTCGACAGTGGTGCAAAAGCGGTTGAAGCCGCTAAAGTCATTCCACCCAATCTGGTATTTCTCAATATTTATCTAGAAGGTTCGGATGCACTGACAGTCGTGCACCAAATCCGCGAGCTTCCGCACTGCCAGCAAGTGCCCATAATCGCGCTAACCTCTAATTCGGATTCCGAAGCTTTTATCAGTATGTTGCGCTCCGGTTGCAACGATTTTGTCAACAAGCCCATCGATTTCACGGCGTTGGACATCAAGCTTCAATCATTAGCACTACCTGTTGATCAAGCGGTCGCAGCTGGTGCCAGAATGTAAATTTTCTCCCTGGCAATTTCTTCGAAGCGCATCGGAAGCATTTGTGGCCAACCTGATAAACTTAAATTTTTGAGCTGGTTTGTCGCTTCCAGCGCGATTTTTTCCTTTTTAAAGCAAACGGCTATAATCCCCATTCGTTAGCAAACTGGTTACGCCAGGGCACCTGACTCTAGCGTGGTTCTTCAATCGTTTTCGATAAGCGCTTGTCGCCAGGGCTTGCTCCTGTTTATAATTTTGTTCACAACCAGCGGGCGGCGCACTTTGATAAATCTGCCCAAATATTTCTGGACGCTGAATGCACCTCACTGACATCACTGTATTTCCGGTAAAATCCCTCGCAGGTATTCAACTTAACGAATCGCAGGTGACGCCATTCGGATTAAAAAATGATCGGATGAAAATGCTGGTGGATAATCAGGGCGTATTTATCAGCCAGCGCAAGTTTCCACAAATGGCGTTAATTAAAACCCAAATTCTAGACCAACAGTTGCGCCTGACTGCGCCCGCTATGGCGCCCTTGACTATCGGGCATGAACATTTCACAGACCAGTCCCTCGCTGTCGATGTCTGGGGGGATACCTGCTTCGGTTTTGTCGCGGACAAACAGATCAATCGGTGGTTAAGCCAATTTCTCGATTTACCGGTTCGGTTGGTCAGTTACGATGCTAGCCAACCCAGAGCCACTGACCCTAAATACGCATTGCGCGATGACCAGGTCAGCTTTGCCGATGGATTTCCGTTGTTGGTGATCTCGCAAGCCTCTCTAGCAGACTTAAATAGCCGTCTTGAGACGCCGGTTCCTATGAGCGCTTTTCGACCCAATATCGTTATTGACGGCTGCGATGCTTACGCAGAGGACCAATGGCAACAAATTCGAGTTGGCGAGGTCGTTTTTGATGCGGTGAAACCGTGCAGTCGCTGCGTCCTTACCACGGTCGATCCGCAAACAGGTATCCGGCGAGGTGACGGTCAACCGTTAAAAATGCTCAGTCAATATCGCCGCGCGCCAGGTGGCGTGATGTTTGGTATGAATCTCATTCCACGCTCGCCAGGCACTATTCGACTGAACGACCCGGTAGAATGCGTTAAATAGCCCTTCCCCTTCCGTCGAAAGCTTTTGACCTCGTCGGCTTTGCGCTACAATGCTCGGCCGGCTTCAATAGCGATCCTTTTTATCAGCAATTTAAAACAAGTTAATTTCTTATGTCGATCAAACATTGCATTATTCATTCCCTTAAACGGACAGCGGAAGGTGGCGATATCACCATTAAGACCCGCGACAACGAAAATACCCCTGAAGGCCCGATAGTTTCGCTGTTTACCCAACTGAAACAAAGTTTTCAGCGTAGCGCCACCCGTCAATACGGTATGTTTGACCCGGAACAGGGCGACAACCCGCTACCTGGCTGGCTAAAACAACTCGACAGTGAATCGATGGGGTTCACCACGGTAACCAAAAAACTGACCGAACATTTAAAATCGAAACTCGAAGAAGTCCAGGAAGGATTCAGCGCTCACCTGCTCTTTGTCGTCGAAGAATTGCTGGAAGAGTCTCACCTGTATATTTTCTGGGTGAATCATACAGAAGCTCAATTTATTGACGCCGATATGGAAATTGACAATCTTGAGTATGTTGAGTCCAGCAAAATGAACTATGTCCTTAAACTGGACTTTAACCAGTGGCAAGTCGAGAACTGGCAACAATATTTGTCGGTTATCACCAGTCGAGGCAGCAAAGATCTGGCCGCCGCTTTTCTCAACTTCTGCGGCTTTATTTCTAGTGTTAATTTGCAACAACAGACAGATGAATTTCTTACCATTGTTGATGAATACGCCCAAACCCTGACGCCGGACGAAAGCAAACAATATAAAAATAAAATTGTCGATTACTGTGTTGAACAGGATATGCAGGGCAACGCCGTCAATATTAAAAATTTATCGCAAGAGCTAAATTCCAACAACCCCGATCACTTTGCTGAATTTGTTAAAGACAAACAGGAAGAACCCAAAGAAGAGATTTACGCACACCGTAATAGCCTGAAAAAATTTGTTCGCTTTTATGGTCGAGAAAAAGACCTGAGTATCAGCTTTTCGTCGGATATGATGGGAGAGAATGTGATGTTTAATCCTGAGACCGGTGAGCTGACACTAAAGTCGATCCCAAAATCCTTAAAGCAACAACTGGCAAAATATTTAAAACACTCTGATTAATTGTTGTTAAACACTTTCATTTTTTTGCCTGAAAACAAAAACGGCCAGCTTGATAGTTAAGCTGGCCGTTTTATTATTTTAACTAAAACAGTTAAAACAACTTCATTAGAAGTTAACCGTATAAGTACCGTATACAACGCGTCCTTCGACACTTTGATTAGCTTCGTCAAATCCTTCACGGAAAGTTTGATTTAGCTCTGGTAATTTATCGGCAACGTTACGAATACCGAGAGAAAATTTACCGTACTCTTCAGCATCGTATGAGAAGTTAATGTCGACAATATCCCAAGCTTCTACGTCATCACCTTCGATACCAACCAGATCTTCAACAACTGTGGTACTAGCGTACTCAGTGATATAACGGTAAGTTACACGAGTTGAAAACGGCCCGTACGTATGACCAACGCTGGTATTAAAGCGATACTCAGGCGTGGTCACAGAACCAACTTCATCGTATCGATCAGCCAGTGGCGTTGATTGTGTTTCATAGCTTAAAACGTAGCTTCCGTTGAAGTCATAGTGGAAAATACCCATTTCATCTGTTGGCACTTTTCCGCGTAAGCTAATGTCGATACCATCTGTAGATGTACCTTTCTGGTTAATCGAACCTGTTTGAACGTTAGTGATAACGTTATTGCCGTCGCGGGTCACGTTGATGGCATTTTGATCGAAGGTGCCTAACAGGCCAGCCGCTTCCAGGTCAACAACATCTTGCGCGCCCAGGAACTGTACCTGATCATCGATTTGGATGTCGTAGTAGTCAACCGTCATCGAAACATCTTCGGTAATATCCCAAACAACACCAAACGCGAATTGATCAGAAGTTTCAGGACTTAAGTTGGCATTTCCTTCACTGCGACGCTCGATTTGAACACCATCGGTACACCAGTCAGGGTCTAATCCAGCGGTATCGCCTGTGTTACAACGTAATGAGTCTGTCACGAAGTTAAAGCTTAATGCTTCTTCAGACAGCAAGTCATCAATACTTGGCGCACGGAATCCTTCACTGTATGAAGCACGCAATACAACATCTTCGTGTAACTGGTAGCGGAAGTTAACGCTTGAAGACAGTTGACCTTTATCAGGTAGACTGTATTCATCGTAACGAGACGCGACTTTAACGTTGATGTCATCAGTGACAGGTAAGTCTAACTCACCGTAAACCGCATAGTACTCACGCTCACCGCCAGAATTTCCACCAAAGGTCGGGAATGCGTTACCACCTGGCGAAGACTGTCTGTCTAACTTATCGGAGAAGCGATAGTCCTGCCACTCAGCACCAGCCGCATACGCCAGGTTTCCGCCGTCCAATTCAAATTCAGTTTCGGCAGCCCAGTTGATGTTGAAGGTTTTGGTTTCGGCTTGGGCACGACGAGTTTGCGTGTGCAGGAAGCTGTTTAGCGTTTCTGTCGTTGCATTGCCACCTAATACGAATGGGTTGTATAAGCCAGCCTGAACCGCTTCATCGTACTTATCGCGGAAAATGTAATGTTCTTGCAATACATCTGCCTGGTTACGACTTGAAGAAACATAAAGATCTAAAACACCCGCATCGGTTTCGTAAGACAAAGTTGAACCAAAATGGAAAACCGTAGAGTCAAAATCTGTTTCGCGATCAGCAACGCCAACGAGACGCGTATAAGCCTGAATGCCGATCGGGTTTGCGGTACCGAATGTTGGGTTATTGGGATTATCAGGCGCCATGTAAGTTCCACCCGGCGTCCACACAGAAGTACTACCAGTATTGGTCGAATCACGCATCGCCATTACCGTGGTTTCCCAAGTTGTACGATCATTAATTTCGTAGGTGAAATTCGTGAAAACCGAATCTTTAGTACGTGCAGGGATAAAGTTTTTGCCGTCAAGGAACGCATATCCACAACGCTGGCCAGCTGCGCCTAAATCGACGATTCTTTCTGCCGGACAGTTTGCACCATTACCAGGAACCCAAGGACCTGTTTGCGTACCATCAGGATCTGCTGGGTGATAGTTACCTTCTGGCGCGTACAAAGAACTACGGTTGTAAGGTAAATCGAAATCAGCGTTTAACACTGGCGCACGAGTACCATACTCGATACCTTCCCATTCTTTGTGCTCAACGACGATTAAGGCCGAGCCTTTTTCTCCTTGAATACCAAGAGTAAGAGACAGACCGTCTTCATCGCCAGTCTCACCGGATGGACGGCCGATCGAACCGCTTAACATCAATCCTTCGTAGTCTGATTTCAATACAACATTGATAACACCACCAATTGCATCAGAACCATAAATCGCCGCAGCACCGTCACGTAAAATATCAATACGCTCGACCGCTTCAATCGGGATCAGGTTTAAGTTAGTCGACTCTCCACCAAAGGTAGACGATGGCGCGATTCGGCGACCGTTAATCAAAGTCAACGTACGGTTTGAGCCTAAACCACGAAGACCAGAGCTTGAGTGGTTAGCGGCAGAAGAGCCCGCCGAACTAACAAAGCTACCTTGGGTGTTAAATGGCATTTGCGCAATGACTGAACCTACATCCGTTAAGCCAGTCGCTTTGATTTCTTCTTCAGAAATAATCGTAACGGGTAACGCTGTTTCCATATCCGTTCGCGATATACGCGAACCAGTAATGACAACTTTATTATCTTGTACTTCTTCGCCACCTTCAGCTGCAAATACAGCTTGCGATGGTAGCGAAACTGTCGCGCTGACTAACGCTAACTTGATCGCTTTGTTCACGAAATTCGTTTTGAACATTGTAACTTCTCCGGTTTGAATTTACTTGTTTTGAGAACATTAGATAACCGCTAGGTCTATTTCGAAAAATAGATTCACACGTTGTTTGGATTAAAAAAGTAGATGATTGGCAGATCAAACCTTGATCGAACAGAGGACAAATGAACGCAAAATTAATTATTATTTAATTGCGAAATTCCCACTACAAAAAATGCTTTCAGCACTAAATTTTCAATCGAGTTGTGTTACTTTTTTACATCTTTCAACTAATTATCTCGCCGGATTATATGGAGCGAATTTTTTGCTGTCTATGCACCGAAATCAAATTCAAGCAATTCAACATATTCAATATATTTACATTTAAAAACAATATGTTACAGCAGGGACACATTTGATATTCTGTTTACAAAACAACCAGAACCAAGGAAAAGTTATTGCTGTCAATGACTTATACGAAGATATTCGTATGTTGACTGATTTATCGGCGAACAATTTTTAACCAATTGTTAAGTTGGAGTATTTTTATTGGGATAATGGTGCGTAAATGGATGTAAGCAAAGATGAATATTTTTCAAATCAATGATTATTTTTTTATACCAAACTGCTGCATACGGTATGTCAGAGTAGATGGTTTGAGACCTAAAAGATTAGCCGCGCCATCGCTACCTGAAATTTTCCAGTTGGTAAGGTTTAGGACTTTAATCAGATTATTTTTTTCGAATTCTCGGCATTGCGCATCAGTTAAAAATTCATCATCTGCTGAATGATTTTCTCTTGCAATTTCTTCAACGGCATAAGGGTTATCTGGCATGGCAAGATCTAACCGCAGTTTCTGACCGCGACTTAAAATGACAGCCCTTTCTACAACATTTTTAAGCTCTCTAACGTTTCCTGGCCAATCATGACGCGATAAAATATTACCTTGAGTCGCAGTGAGTCGCATTGGCTCGCGGCCGAGCTCCTGACAACTGATGGTTAAAAAGTGTTGCGCTAATAAAGTAATATCTTTTAGTCGCTCTCTAAGTGGCGGCACAGAAATGGGAAAAACGCTCAAACGATAATATAAATCTTCACGAAAGCGACCCGCCTTCACTTCTTCTAGTAAATCTTTATTTGTCGCCGCAATGATTCGCACGTCAACTCGCACGGTATTTTCATCACCAACCCGCTCAAACTCCTGCTCTTGCAATGCCCTCAGTAATTTACTCTGCAGGTCGAGCGGGATCTCACCAACCTCGTCTAAAAATAAGGTGCCTTTATTGGCCAGCTGCAATCTGCCGACTCGGTCTCGGTGCGCTCCGGTAAATGAACCTTTGACGTGTCCAAAAAATTCACTTTCAAACAACTCTTTCGGAATCGACGCACAATTGACCTTAACCAAAGGAGCGTCGCACCTTTGGCTCTTGTTATGAATCGCGCGCGCGATCATTTCTTTTCCTACGCCAGACTCACCTAAAACTAATACGCTGGATGAAGTTGACGCGACAGCTTCTACCTGCGACAAAGCGTGTTTAAGCGATTTGCTTTCGCCGATTATTTCAGCGAAATTGGCAATAACTTTAATTTCATCACGTAAATAGTCTCGCTCTAGTTCTAACTCTTCTTTTAAGTGTTTTATTTCCTGAAAATCTTTCTCCCGTTGTCGCTCATAACTTTTCCGCTCGCTAATGTCTCGGAATACAATGACCGCGCCTTCAATGATTCCCTGATTAACAATAGGCGTAGAAATATATTCCACAGGTACGCTCGTTCCGTCGTTGCGCCAAAACACTTCGTTATCAACACGATGGACTTCACCGTCTTTTAACGCTGCGTAAATAGGACAGTCTTCTTTCGGATAAGGCCGACCATCAGCATGAGTATGATGATGAATATCATGGGCGGGCGTGCCTAAAATTTCGTTCGCTTCCCACCCCAATATGCGCGTCGATGCCTTGTTAGCAAAAGTGGCAAGCCCTTGTGCGTCGACTCCATAAATGCCCTCGCCCGCTGCGCCAAGAATGAGTTCATAAGATTTTTTCAATAACTCATCATCTTTCTCAGTGTCATTATGCTCGGTCGGCAATAGTAAAACTGAAAGCAGTTTCGTTTCGCTGACTGTTTCACGCCAAGCGTTTAATTGAAATTGGCCTTGTGATTCGTGGCCACAGAGCAGGCAGCGCACACCGCTCAATTGATCTCCTTCAGAAAGTAACAATTGAAGTTGTACTTCAAGGTCCCCACCATCGACTAAACACAATAAATCCGTCGCTCGAACCAGCGAACTGTGCGGTTCCAGGAGGTTTGATTTTTCCGACGACGCTAATATCTGGTACCAGCACCGACTCAATGATTGGCAATGCAGAGAAAGGTCAAACCTGGCGAGAAATAAAGGCACCTCAACTATTTGACCTGACATGGACACATCCTTGAAGGGATTAAAAGAATCGAATATTTCAAACTTAAATACTTGAGACTTTCAAAAATTTGAGACTAAAGATAATAACTAAGCCATTGATAGAAAACAAGATTATTCTTTGGCACGTTTCTCGCAGAAGCAAAGAAATTTAAACCATTAATCAAACAGACTTTTAATGGGAGTGTCTAATCTATGGTCCCGCAAATAAAAATGCTTTTAAATCAGGATAATGCCACCACTATCCTCAACGACATTGTCACCCAGTGGCACAGCGAAGAGGCCGCGCAATTCCTCGATAAGTTAGATCCACAATGCGAATGGATCGAAGGCGATAAACGCATTGTTGGCCATGCCAATATACTCACCGCTGTTCAACGTAAACAAAATACAGAACTCCACTATCAATTATCGGCCGAACTGGTTTCGTATAGCTGTAACCAGATCCATGCAAAATTCGCGAGCAGCTGGCAATTTTCGATCACGGGTCAATGGTATCGAAGCGTCGGTTGGGTCGAACTTTCATTTGCGCCAAACGGCCTTATCGATATGATCACAATAGATATCAGTAATCGTCCTATTAGTGCACAAGAACGCAGCTTATATTGAGTACTTAAAGCGAGCTCGCACAATCGCTGACACGCGGTTACGCGTCTACCGTTATTCACTCTACTTCAAGTGTAGGGTTGCCTCGCGCTAGCGTCTCTCGCCAACATCATATTTATCTGTAATCCATCTGCATAGATGATATAGACCGATAACAAAGTCAGGGCCAGTAAAAATTGAAACTTGATACTAAAATCGGCAACGCTCTGACTTTGCCCTGCCAGTTCTAGCGATAGTATAGCCAATGCAACAATGAGCATGGGAATATTGAGTAGCGCTCCTATGCGGGTGAAAGAGTGTCGCAACATGCCGCTAGAAAATCCAGCGTAAAGCATCAGAATACTACCCGCTATAGCCACAACCGTGACCAATAAGCCTAGTGGCTCTACCACACTAGAGAATAACCTGTCGTGCTCACCAAAGCGGGTCAGATAGATCGCCACACAACAATAGCCACTCGCCAGAGTCACCCGCAAGAGCCAACCAAATCGCCGGATTCGATTATTCATGGTTAATGCCCTCCTTAAAAATAATCGGTCTAATCAATAAGAGGGTTAATTCATAAAGTGTGCCAATTACAAGATCTCCAGAAATCAATAAGTTAGCTGGCCCTCTGCCTCTCAAAAAATTGCGAGTAACTAATTGTTGAGAGTAATTTGGCAATATATGGATAACCGCTAATAAAGAATTTGAACAGGTTGAATCACGACGCTGTTTTATTTAGGAAATTTTCTCCACCTTTTTCTCTCAATAATTTGAGAATCATAATTTCCTGAGAGTGACCAATCACACTATCTAGTTGATTTTAATAGAATTCACTACCTGGCATAGCAGCTGCATTGGACTCACAAGTTAATCATTAGCTCAGTGCGGTTAACGCGCTCTGTCGACTTGGCGAGCACACGACGCGAGTCACTTTATTTAGTACATATTTAACTTTTTCCAGCCTCTATAAAGAGATAACCATGAGTTCTATACAAGCCATTAACAAAGCATCAGCCAGTCAGGCAGAAATCGATTTTCTAAAAGTAGAAGTACGGCAGATCGCTTAATCAAATACCGGGCAATCGCCGGATTTATCTTACGGCGGTCGCTCAAAGCCTTTCAGGCACATGGAGCCAGGAGAAAAAGATGGGACACAAGTACACTAAAGTCGCTTTTACCTCGTCGGTAAAAGAGGTTCAATCAGAACAAGGGAGTCGTGACGGGTACGCTCGCTGGGAAACTGGGCCTGATTTCGCCCATGAACTCAGTCAGGCCGAGTCGCAATTTATCGAAGCGAGAGACAGTATGTATATGGCCAGCGTGAGCGAAACGGGTTGGCCTTACGTCCAACACCGCGGTGGCCCGACTGGTTTCGTAAAAGTCGTTGATAAGAAGACTCTCGCTTTTGCCGACTTCAGAGGCAATCGCCAGTACATCAGCACTGGAAATTTTCGCAAAAATAATCGCGTGGCGCTGTTCTTTATGGACTATGCCAATAAAACGCGATTGAAACTTATCGGCCGTGTTAAGGTAATTTCACCTGCAGATATCGAATCCCTCACCTCAATCAATGATCCACGTTACGACGCTCGTGTCGAACGCGGATTTTATATTGAAGTAGAAGGCTTTGACTGGAACTGTCCGCAACATATCACGCCGCGTTTTTCCCAACAGCAGGTTGATAGATTATTGGCTCCGCTGATCGCGGAAAATCAACAAATAAAGCAAGCGAAGGCTAACTCTGCACAAACACAAAGCATCGGTGAAGGTTCATTAACTTTAACAATCACTGGAATCCGACAATTAACCCCAAGAATTCGAGCGTATGAACTTCGTTCCACTAAGGGAAAGCCGTTACCTGAATTTAAGGCTGGCGCGCATCTCCAAATCCCGGTCCCACTCGAATCGGGCGAACTGGAGTTCCGCCATTATTCCATCTGTTCTAACCCTGCACGCAGAGACATTTATGAAATCGCTGTATTAAAAGACAACAACGGTAGCGGTGGCTCGCGAACCATTCATCAAGGTTTTCAACTGGGTACGCAATTAAACATTGAACCGCCAGAGAATTTTTTTCCGCTCAACCCGGCCGATCAACATTCTGTATTAGTTGCAGCAGGCATCGGCATCACCGCGATCAAAGCGATGGCGCAAGAGCTTTCGGCGCAGAACAAATCCTTTGAACTTCATTTTGCCGGCAAAAGTAAACAAGAGATGGCATTCTACGATCGGTTGCATTATCAGTTTAAAGACCAAATAACGACTTACTGTAAATCAGAAAACCGCCCAATGTCTTTAACGTCGCTTATGTTGGCAGCAAGCGCAAAAGCAACATTTTATTTTTGCGGCCCAGAACGACTTATTAATGAAGCGCTCGAAATTGCTCAAGCTCACGGCATCGGCGACGAACGCATTCACTACGAGCGCTTTGCCACTCAACACTATGCCAATGATTCGGCCTTTAAGGTGACGCTGACTGAGTCAGGGCTGAGTTTCTGTGTCGACGCGCAAGAAAGTCTGCTAGATGCACTATTATCGGTTGGCGTTGAACTTCCCCACAGTTGCAAAACCGGCAACTGTCGAAGCTGTGTCACACAGGTGGTTGCCGGTGAAGTCGACCACCGTGATGCGGCTCTTTCACATCACGAACGCCACTCGGGTCAGTTGATGTGCCCATGCGTATCACGCGCAAAATCTGACAAATTAACACTGGCACTATAAAAAATAGGAATCAATCATGACAAAAGTACAACGTCCCCCGTTACCACCCTTTACCTTATCATCTGCCCGCGAAAAAGTACGCGCAGCGGAAAATGCATGGAACGGTCAACAACCTGAAAAAGTTTCATTGGCCTATAGCGAAGACAGCTACTGGCGAAACCGTGACAACTTCTTAAGAGGGCGAAATGCCATCGTCAAATTTCTCACACAGAAATGGCGACGAGAATTGGACTATCGCTTAATTAAAGAACTTTGGGCTTATCAGGATAATCGCATCGCAGCTCGTTTTGCTTATGAGTGGCACGATGCCCAAGGTCAATGGTATCGTTCTTATGGCAATGAAAATTGGGCGTTTAATGAGGATGGTTTGATGACTTATCGATACGCCAGCATTAACGATTTAAAAATTGACGTCTCTCAGCGAGAATTTTTCTGGCCTTCCGGGATTAGACCTGAAACGCATCCTGGACTTAGCGAGCTTGGATTGTAGCAACAACATAATTTTGAATTGCGCACATGCAAATAATTAATTTAACGGAGTAAACCTCATGAAAATAAGCGTACCGATCGTCAATGCTTTTATCGATGGCGAACGAGGCGGCAATGCAGCAGGCGTCGTGTTAAACGCACAATCTTTTTCTAACGAACAAAAACTCGCCATCGCAGCCCAGATTGGGCTTTCAGAAACCGCTTTTGTTTCACCTTCTCAATCCGCAGATTTTAAATTGGAGTTTTTTACGCCTACCCGTCAAATAGCCCATTGTGGCCACGCCACAGTTGCCACATTCAGTTATTTAAATCAACAAGGTTTACTCACCAGTGCGGAAACATCTAAAGAAACGATTGACGGTCGACGCGAAATTTTTATGGATGGCGATATGGCCTATATGGAACAGTTAGCCCCTCGTTATACTCAACTCGCAGAGAATGAGCTGAGCGCGCTGAGCGAATCCTTAGGGCTCGCGCCGGAATGTTTCAACGGCGACAGTACCGATAGCTCTACTCAATCTTGTCTCGAAAAACCTTGTGTCGTCAATACGGGAAACGCCTTTATAATTGTTGAACTCAACACAATCGATGAACTAGAGTCATTGATTCCTGACACAGATAAAATCATACAAATCAGCGAAAATTTTGATCTGATTGGTTACTATGTTTTTTGTCGAGCAACCGTACAATCCGGGCGAGATGCCAGCACTAGAATGTTCGCGCCTCGTTATGGTATCAATGAAGAATCAGCCACCGGTATGGCCGCGGGTCCTCTGGCGTGCTACCTGTATCACAAAATCGGCATACGCAAAGAATCTTACCAGTTCGAACAAGGGTACTTGATGACACCACAGTCACCGAGTGTGCTCCGCGTTAACCTGGTGGTTGAAAACGGAGAAATCAGCAGCTTGATGGCAGGCGGAAAAGCCGTTGTTACTGAAACTCGCAACATTATCATTTAAACGATTTTCTATCGCGAGCTAAATTTATTGCAACCGAGCGGTGACGTTGACAAATTCGTTGCCGAAGGCGGCCTGCGTTTGATTTCGTCCAGCTTCTTTGGCGGCATACAATGCTTCATCGGCGCGACTAAATAAATAATCCCACTCGGTACAGGGATCATTTATTGCCACACCAAGCGAGACACTGATTGAAGGTAATTACTCCTGACTCTACGCATAACCAACTGCAAATCATCAATTTTTTTACGCAACGTTTCGGCGACGCGTTGGGCTCCTTCTAACGGTGTATCGGGCAACAAAATGATAAATTCTTCACCGCCAAAACGCACTGCTAGCTAAGGATTTAATTTCTTTCGATAGTGTTTTGAGACGATTAGACACATGAATATAAATAACGGCATAATTCACTGGAGTCAAAGGTAGGTTTTGGTTTGCTAAAATAGCGGTAGCTTTACCGTGCAACTGCGCCGCAAAATCAATGTCATCATCCGAAAAAATGAATGTTCCCTTACTTCTTATAATTTTTGCCGTAATTTAACGGAAACGGGCATTACGAAATAGCGAAAACCAACACCGATTCTAAAAATTATTCTGAATATCTCATTTATTCGGCTAAATTGTAATGAACTTCATGCTTTGGTAAGTTGTGCGCAGTTACTTTTTCACCCCTTGCGGCTGATCGACAGGTATAACGACTAGGAGTGTAAATTTTCATGATAGTCTTGAGCAACGTTTAACATAGATTCAAATGCAATTTCGACGTCGAGCGGTTGCGTTTCCCAATTGCTGAGCGCTGCGCGAATTATTTTTTTCCCTTGCCACACGCCGGGGCTCAAAAAGACTTTTCCTTGAGCGTTAATTTTCTCTAAAAAATCTTCGGCTTTTTCATCGGCATCTTTCGCGCTAAGCCCCTGACTATCGGGTCGGAAAAGTACCACGTTCAGCTTACAGTCGAGAACCAGTTCGTAATAGGATGATGCCTGGATTTTATCGGCCAACAACCTGGCACAGTCGATATTACTCTGAACCCACGTTGCGATCCCTTTTTTGCCGTACGCGAGTAAAGTCATCCAAACAGGCAGTGCTCGAAAGCGACGAGAATTTTCTATACCGAGAGACATAAAGTCTGGCCGCAAAGGATTAGACACTAGGTAAGGCGCAGGAACATCACACGCGCCAAACAGTAGCTTAAGGTGACGCGTTAAAAACACACCACTTTCATACGGCACGTTAAGCCATTTATGACTATCAAGGGTGATCGAATCGGCCAACTCTAAGCCTTTGCTCAAATGATTACTGCCTAGCAGGCGCTCAAAAATACCAAACGCGCCATCGACATGTAACCAGGCATCATATTGTTTGGCGAGTGATATGATGGTTTCCAGGTCATCGAAATCCGTCGCCGTTACCGTGCCGACACTGGCAATAATGACTTTTGCTTTAACCTTCGATTGTGATAAGTGACGAGCCAGATCCGCGGTATCCATTTCTTCGGAATTTGGTAACGCATTAATATATGAGACATGACGTTGACCTAACCCGGCCATCCCCAGACTTTTAATCATGCTGGCGTGCGGCGCAGTAGAGAAAATTTCGATATCCAGCGCATAAGCGCCTTCTTTGGCTACATCGATGCCTTGCTTTAAACCCGCGAATTGTCGAGCGCATAATGCACCAAGAAAATTTGCCGAAGTCGCGCCAGTCGTGATGATGCCATCGAATTCCTCCGGTAACTCAAACAATTCGGTGAGCCAACGGATGGTTTGACGCTCAACGTCCGATGCAATTGAATCTCCGTCTTTCGACAAGTTTTGATCAAAACTACTGACCAACCAGTCGGCGAAGGTAGCGACGGGGGTCGCGCCGCCGGTAACAAAACCCCAGTATCTTGGTCCGCGACTGGCCGACAATTGAGGGACAATTTGATCACACAATATTTCCAGTGCCGATTGAAATCCTTCTCCCGCAGGCGATAGCAATCGCGCCTCAAGTGCAACGCCTAGTTGAGCGACATTTCTCTCATCGAGATCGTCAATAAAATTTTTGCTGACTTTAGCAAAAGCATCTAGAAAATAATCGATGTTCTGCCAATCACTTTTACGGGGGGTCATGGATCACTCCGACGTTTGATTTGATCGCATCTCAGATTAGCAAATTGATTATCACGGAAAACAGACACAGATTGGTGCAAAACGATGCTGTTCAGTTTGCGGTTCTAAAAATTAGCTTAGAAACTGATCATGAACTAATTTGAAGACGAGTTCAACGACCTAATGTTACACGAGAATAACAGCTTTCTGGCGCGATCAAACAGCTGTAGTAAGCGTCGAACGTCTTTTGCTGACGCGCAACTCGCTCAACGGAATTGACAGTCATTGTGATGTCCACAGTTAATTGTGCAGCCGAAATCGACCGATTGCGTTGCAATAGTCTTAAATGAATCCAATCAATGGACGAAGGTCAATCGGCAGACGATAAGCTGCGGTTTTCAACCATCATTATGCGCATGAAGCGAAATTCTGGATTGGTATCGGTCGACGACTTTGATTAACCTGGTTTGAAAATACTTTAATTTCATTGACCGTATCCATAATAGCGCGCGCTTTGTCGAGTACAACTTGACCTTGTTCGGTAATCGCGACTAGCGCTTTACCATTGCGTGAAAAAATTTCAACGCCTAACTCTTCTTCGAGTAAACGCAGTTGTTTACTTACGCCAGGTTGCGAAGTGTAAAGAACTTGTGACGCTTGCGTGATATTTAAACCACTATCGGCAATGGCCAATACAAACCTGAGTTGTTGTAGTTTCATTGTTGTTTCCTTTTTGGTCCTAAGTTAATTTGTTTTTATAAGTTTATTGCTATTTAATTATTCTATTATTTATTCCATCAGCTTAACTGGCCATGGCATGTACGCCTGCGACGGCTCTGCCCGAAGGGTCAGAATTATCGGCAAAACTGCTATCCCAGGCCAAAGCCTCTTTGGTACTACAGGCTATCGATTTTCCGCCCGGCACCGTAGCTGCGGCGCTGTTGGTGTTAAACTTTTCTTCAAATATTTTTCGATACAAGAGCCCTTCTTTGGTGTCGGGTGTATTAATTGGGTAATCAATCGGTGCGCGACGCATTTCCAGATCATTGATGCTCTGCTCAGCATATTCTTTTAAGGAGTCGATCCAGGAATAACCCACGCCATCAGAAAACTGTTCTTTCTGACGCCAGAGAATTTCTGCCGGTAAATAACCGTCAAACGCTTGCCGCAATATCTGTTTTTCAATTTTCCCCTGACCACACATTTTCACTTCCGGCGCTATACTCATGGCGGTATCTAGAAATTTTCTATCCAGAAAAGGCACCCGTGCTTCGACCCCCCAGGCTGCCATGGCTTTATTGGCGCGTAAGCAATCAAATTGATGCAAGCGTTCTAGTTTTCGTACGGTTTCTTCGTGAAACTCGCGCGCATTCGGCGCTTTATGGAAATAAAGATAGCCGCCAAAAATTTCGTCGGCACCCTCGCCAGAAAGCACCATTTTAATGCCCATTGATTTAATTTTGCGGGCCATTAAAAACATTGGCGTAGACGCACGTACCGTTGTCACATCATAGGTTTCCAGGTGATAAATGACGTCAGCCAATGCGTCGAGTCCTTGCTGGACGGTAAAATGAATTTCGTGATGAATGGTGCCTATTTGGTCGGCGACTTTTTGCGCTGCGATCAAATCTGGTGAACCTTTTAAGCCCACCGCAAATGAGTGCAATTGTGGCCACCAGGCTGGACTTTTTTGTTCGTCTTCGACTCGCTTGGCAGCATTGAGTTGGGCGATGGCGGATATGATCGAAGAGTCGAGCCCACCCGACAGTAAAACGCCGTAGGGCACATCAGACATCATATGCTTTTTAACTGACTCAATCAGACTTTCGCGGATCACAGCGGGGTCGGTTGGTTGTTTCGCAACACTATCGTAGGCTTTCCAGCTCGGTCGATAGTAACGAATGATTTCACCTTGCTCGCTATCGAGGTAATGGCCAGGCGGAAATGGGTAAATTTCTTCACACACTTCAACTAATGCTTTCATTTCTGAAGCAATAAATAATTGGCGCTTCTCATCATAGCCATAATAGAGCGAAATTATGCCAATCGGGTCACGCGCAACTATGTATCGATCACTTTTTTGATCGAACAAAATGAACGCAAACATCCCTTCAAGCTGATTCAACCGTGATTCAATAGTTTGTGCGCCTACCTCTGTCTCGCCACGGTCTTGATCATAGAGCGCTAGTATTACCTCGCAATCAGACTGAGTCAGAAACGGATAATCCGACGCTTCAGATTGGGCTAGTGCTTTGTGGTTATAAATTTCACCGTTCACCAACAAGGCAAGGTCGCCCGTATGATTAACCAGTGGTTGCTCTCCGCTATTAATATCGACAATCGCCAACCTTTCATGAACCAGAACTGCAGAATCGCTGGTCCAGATCCCTGACCAGTCTGGACCACGGTGGCGCTGTTTCTTTGACTGGGCTAAAGCCAGTGCGCGCAGCGCCTGCGGATCCCCTTGAATATCTAAAATACCAAAAATTGAGCACATAATTTGTTACCTGGTTTGTTCGTCTCGATTTTTCACTGCATGCCCACCTTTTCTAGCGTAAAAATCAGTAAATCATCGAATATTTTCAACAATCATTAACTAAACAGACTATTTTTTAAATAGATCGAGAAACATTTAGCGCTACAGGTGAATATTATTCAATTTTAGCGTACTATTTTGACAATTCATCAAAATATCAACGGAATATTCATGCATAATCAACAAATCGACAATCTGGATAAAAAGATCCTTAACGCACTAATCGAAGATGCGCGCACGCCTTATGCAGAATTAGCCAAGCGATTCAAGGTGAGTCCAGCGACCATCCATGTTCGCATCGAAAAAATGAAAACGGCGGGCATTGTGGTTGGTACAAAGCTCACCGTTGAACCGAAGCAACTCGGTTATGACGTGTGCTGTTTTATCGGTATCAACCTTACCAGCGCGGGCGACTACCCAGAAGTCATTAGGCAACTGGAGAAAATTGAAGAAGTGGTCGAAGCTTATTATACGACGGGTCAATACAGTATATTTATCAAAATCCTCTGTCGCTCAATTGATGATTTGCAATGGGTGTTAATCGATAAAATTCAATCGATTGAAAAAGTGCGAGCGACAGAAACTTTGATATCATTACAAAATCCGATTCATCGAACGATTCAGTTGTGATAGTTTTTAATCACCCTCTCTCTGATGTCACTCGACTAGGGAGAAGCTACAAACAAGTAGGATTCAACTATGTGCGGCGCGATAGGTAGAGTCACCGATAGCCCTTTTGTTAAAACATTAATGGATATGTTGAATATCCATTTCAATGTTGATACCGATTACAACATCCGACCTAACGCGCGGATCCCGATAGCCATCGGTCAAAATGGCGAAGCCACGGGCATTGAGGCCAACTGGTGGTTATTCCAGGCCAAAACTGAATCGGGATTCACTTATGATAAACGCTATAAATCCTTTAATACCCGCAAAGAAAAACTATTTACCAATCGCAAACGCGACTTTAGTTACGGTCGCTGTATTATTCCCGCGAGTTGTTTTTACGAGTGGAAAGGCGAGCGCTATAAAATTGAGCCTGTGGATGGCGCAATTGCCTTTGGCGGCCTTTATAAAGCCTGGGCCACTGATGATCCTGAAAAACCGCACTACTCCTGCTCCATCATAACCTTGCCGCCTCATCCGCGATTTTGCCATATCCACGATAAGTCTTTACCTTTGATGCTCACGCCGGAGGAAATCGAGCCGTGGCTGGATGAGTCGTTTCATGATCCCAACTATTGGTTACCGACGTTAGAAAGTAAAATACGATTCGATTTAAGAACGGTTCCTGTCAATAAAAAAAATCCGGGTGAAGAAATCGGTGAAGCAGCCATTATAAAGGCCGATTAGCGGGTTACTCTTGAACGACTTCAACACCTTTCCAAAACGCAACTCGCCCGGCGATTTGTTTGGCGGCTTCTTTCGGTGATTGATAATACCAGGCGGCGTCTTTATTAATTTCGCCATTGACATTAATTGAGTAATATTTGGCTTCACCTTTCCAGGGACAAAAACTCGTTGTTTCACTGGGTTCGAATAATGTCATGTTCAGTGACGATACGGGAAAATAATGGTTACGCTCGACAACTAACGTATCATTACTTTCAGCTAATATCTCGCCATTCCATATTGCTTTCATGAGATCCTCCTGATGAATGGATTTGTGGGGTATTGTCTGATATACGTCTAACCCGCTTAACCCGATCAGTTTTGGTCGATTAACATAACTTCATAATGTTAAGACGGACCACCCAACAAAATGTTTCACAACTGTGATTGACGGTAAAGGCGTTTAGGCAGTTTTATTGGCGGATTCAACTGGACTTAAAAGATCTGGGTTTAACCCAAAACCAGCTCAGCAACACCAAGCCACCAAACACCGTATAAATCAAAACAAATATCCACCAGGGCGCTTGAAAATAGAGAATTTTATTCAGCCAATACTCAATAAAGGAAACCGAATAGACACTTTCGCCGGCCTTTTCTCTCAGCGACATCTCCCAGGTTGTCAAGGGGCAGACAATACCTAGCCACGATTGAATGACAACTATTGAAATGGCTATTAGATGACAAAGCCGAAACCAGGGGTTCGTAACCCAGGACCAGCCTTTTAGTTTTCCAATAATAATAAGCACTAGCCCCAAGACAACAAACAGCACAAACAAGACATGCGATATCAGGATTGCATCGGCGAGGAATTGGTAGAAGTTTTCAGCGTTCATGGTCTTAGAAGGACGATTATTATTTCTCCACTTTAAACGGACCTTTGTATAAATGGGGTTAACAGGTCACAACACGAAAGAGCAACTTTGGTTTCTTCGTTAATTTAAGCACCCAGCCATTGATAGAAGAATTAAAATCCTATATTTTAATTCTATCATTTAAATCAATCATTCTAATTATTTCAATGACAACTTCTAGCGATCAAGCAAACAGTCAATCACAAGAAAATATGACGCTTGGCATCGCCCTGGGCGCAGGCGCGGCCAAAGGTATTTCACATCTTGCCATCATACGCAGTCTATTATCTCAAGGTATCGAACCTCATTTTATCGCTGGCACTTCTATTGGAGCCTTAGTCGGCGCCTGCTACGCTGCCGGACAATTTGATGAAATCGAGGACTGGTTTAAGTCGCTGAACTTAAAAAAACTCGTCGCATTTCTGGATCCCAAACTGACCTCTCGCGGCGGTTTGGCTGATGGCGCTCAGTTTGTCACTTATATGAAAGAAACCTTTGGCGACCTGGATTTTACTGATCTCGATAAAAATCTCACCCTTGTCGCGACCGACATGACCAGCGGCCGAGAAATATGGTTAGACTCTGGTTCCGTCTGGGAAGCCGTGCGCGCGTCGATGGCTTATCCTGGCGTTATATCGCCGGTCAATTGGGATGGCCGTTATCTGCTGGACGGCGGTCTGGTTAATCCGGTTCCTGTAATTGCTTGCCGGGCCAAAGGCGCAGATAGAGTGATCGCCGTGAATCTCAATAATGAATTACTCAGTTCAAAGCGCCGCTCGCCTAAACAAAGCGATGACAAAAGTGGGAAGATTATTGAACAAAGTCTTATTGGCAAATTTTCCGGTAAAATTTTACAGACGGTTCAACCGCTGATAAATATGAACGGCAAAGATAAAATTCCTTACAACACCGTAGACGTTTTATCCTATGCGCTGAATATTATGCAAGATAAAATCACCCGAAGCCGATTGGCAGGCGAGCCACCTGATATCATGCTTTCGCCACGCCTGGGTCATATCGGCATGTTTGAGGTGGATAAGTTTGATGAGATTTATAAAGAAGGGCAACGCGTAGCCAAAAACGTAGACTGGGATGAGGAGTTGCGTCGGTAACGGGACCGGATTCGCGACTTGTTGTTTTTTCGCGCAATCAGTATTAAACAGGATTTTCATTTTACTATCATTACTGCACAATCCAATTTTTAACCGGCTTAATCCAAGATTCACGCGGCAAATAAAATGCGCCATGCTCTTTACCCGTGCTAATAGCGATTTCTTCAAAGCTAGTAACTGACTCGCTTCTATCAATTAAAAATTGACATGAACCGACTTGATCCGAGGTCTCATAAATCGAACGAACATTGCCATAAATTTGAACCGATGAATGTTCTTTGATTAGTCCCGCACATCCCGCTAAAACAATTACCCTGATGTAATTATTTTTCAACTCATTTGAAGCGAGAATGGAAAGCGCCCCGCCACGTGAAAAGCC
>Ga0209475_10000788_pt1 | contig 50613 bp, 45 predicted proteins | sample tdDd471_FD_187128 | JGI IMG/M metagenome (GOLD analysis project Ga0209475, IMG submission 187128) | Marine sediment microbial communities from the Atlantic coast under amendment with organic carbon and nitrate - tdDd47.1 (SPAdes)... | ecosystem: Environmental > Aquatic > Marine > Coastal >... | reverse complement strand
TGAGTTTCGATGCAGGACGGGACAGCTTCTCCCTGTCGCTGCAGACCCTGACAGCCAATGCGGCCGAGGCGTTTCGGCTGACCGGGCAGGCTCTGACCAGCCCGCGATTCGACGATGAACCTGTGGAGCGCATCCGTCGCCAGATCCTGACCGGCATCGCCCGTTCGGCGCAGAACCCGAACAGCATCGCCGGTCGCCTGTTCTCCTCACTGGCCTATGGCGATGATCCCTATGGCCGACCCGTCGAGGGGACACTTGAAACGGTTGCGGCCATCGGGCCGGATGATCTGCGGGATTTCGTGGCACAGCGGCTGGCCCGCAACAACCTGATCGTCGGGGTCGTCGGTGATGTTTCACCGGAGGCACTGAAGGGCCTGCTGGACGCGGCCTTCGGTGGCCTGCCGGAGCGCGCGGTGCCGCTGGGACTGGGTGATGTTTCAATGCAGCCGGAACGGGGTCTGACCGTTTCCGATTTCCCGACGTCGCAGACGTCCTTCATCTTCGGCCTGCCGGGCCTGAAACGCGATGATCCGGACTATGACGCCGCCCGTGTCATGAACCACATGCTCGGCGGCGGCGGCTTCACCAGCCTGCTGACGGAAGAGGTGCGGGAGAAGCGCGGCCTGACCTATGGTATCTACAGCTATCTCCGGCCCAGTGATCGTGATGGGCTCTGGCTCGGCGGGCTCTCGACCAGCAACGACAGGGCCGCCGAGGCCTGGCAGGTGCTGCGCCAGACCATCCGCGACTATGCCGAAAACGGACCGGATGCGGAGTGGCTGGCGAACGCCAAGGCCAACATGAACGGGGCTTTCCCGCTGCGCCTGACCTCCAACAAGGGGATTGCCGGGCTGCTGGTGGCGCTGCAGCGCTATGACCTGGGCAAGGACTACGTCGCCCGCCGTCCTGAACTGATCAATGCGGTCACCGTCGAGGACGTGAAACGTGTCGCCCGACGCATCCTTGATCTCGATGGCATGCTCGCCGTCGCGGTCGGGCAGCCCGTGGGTCTCACCACGGGCCAGTAGGCAAGGTCGCCAGTCGTACCAACCCCGCCGACGGTTCTGCCGGACTTGATCCGGCAGCCCGGGAGTGCCGCGCAGGCGCGGGAGACTGTACACGACGTCGAAGGTGGTTGGCCCGTGGGATGGCGACGTTGCCACCCCACTGACGTTCCCGCTCCCTCACGGACCGGCGATCATCCCGCCATCGACCGGCAGCGCCACGCCAGTGACATAGGACGCGCGATCCGACAGCAGCCAGCAGGCTGCCTGGGCAATTTCCACCGGCTGGCCCAGCCGTTTCATGGCCGTGGAAGCCGAGAGGGCATCGCCCGCGCGCGGATGGTTGCTGGCCAGTGAATTCAGCATCCGGGTCTCGATGGGGCCGGGGCAGACGCAATTGATGCGGATGCCCTTGCGTGCGTACTCCATGGCGGCGCTGGCCGTCAGCCCGACGACCCCATGCTTGGAGGCGACATAGGCCGGCATGTACTGCGCACCGGCCAGTCCGGCGATGGATGCCGTATTGACGATGGAGCCTGGCGTTCCCGCCTTCAGCATCGCCTGGATCTCGGCCCGCATGCACAGGAAGACACCGGTCTGGTTGACCGAGACAACACGGTTGAAGTTGTCGAGTGTCGACTCGGCGGTCCTGGCCCAGTCCCCTTCGATGCCGGCATTGTTGTAGGCACCGTCGAGGCCGCCGAAGGCCGCGATGGTGTCGGCGACCAGCCCCTCGACATCCGGTTCGCTGGTCACGTCGGTGACCCGCATCTCGCCACTGCCGCCGGCGGCCTTCATGGTCTCCAGCGTCTCTTCCAGCCCGGCCTGGTTGACGTCGGCGATCATGACCTTGGCGCCCTCAGCCGCCGCCAGAACTGCCGCAGCCTGGCCGATGCCGCCCCCTGCGCCCGTGATGAGAATCCGTTTTCCTTGCAGCATGGCATTCCTCCCCTGATTGCCAATTTCACACGATTGTAAGCCAGCGTATCATCTGTAAGGTTGAGGTGAAGTCCAAATAGGGGGAGGGCGATGTGCGTGGATTGAAGGACAGGGTGATCATTCTGACCGGCGGAGCCGGTGGCATTGGTCGTGCGACCGCCGGACGGTTGGCGGAGGAAGGCGCGAAGGTCGCCATTCTGGATCTGAACGGTGACGGTGCCGCGACTGCGGCAGCGGAGATCGGCAATGGTGCCATCGGTATCGGGCTGGACATTGTGGATCAGTCGGCGGTCATCGCCGCGGTCGACAGGGTGGAGGCCGAACTGGGTCCCGTCGGCGGTCTGGTCAACAATGCCGGCTGGGACAAGATGGTGCCGTTCCTGAAGAGCGATGCGGAACTGTGGAAGCGCATCGTCGACGTGAACCTGTTCGGTCCGGTCAATGTGACCCATGCCGTTCTGACCAGGATGGCGGAACGTGGCGAAGGGCGGATCGTGTCCGTTGCCTCCGACGCCGGGCGTGTCGGCTCCACGGGTGAGGCGGTCTATTCCTACTGCAAGGGCGGCGTCATCGCCTTCATGAAGACGCTGGCGCGCGAACATGCACGGCAGGGCATCACCTGCAACTCGGTCTGTCCGGGTCCAACCGATACGGCCCTGCTGCGGGACTTCGATCCGGATGGGAAGATCGTGGCCGCGCTGGAGCGGGCCATACCGCTGCGCCGGGTGGGCCAGCCGGAGGACTATCCGGGCATGATCGCGTTCCTGCTGTCGGACGACGCGGCATTCATCACCGGTCAGGTGATCAGTGTCAGCGGCGGCCTGAGCATGAGCGGCTGAGGCAGCAGCGCCCGCCAGAATCGAGAACATGTGAGGAAACCAGTTTCATGGCTTACGAAGACATCCTGTACGAGGTCGAGGACCATACCGCGACCATCACCATCAACCGGCCGGAGGTCTACAACGCCTTCCGCTACAACACCGTGGTGGAGATGATCGATGCGCTGATGACCGCAGGGTATGATCCCGACATCGGCTCCATCGTGCTGACCGGCGCGGGGCAGAAGGCATTCTGTACCGGCGGTGACCAGAAGAACCATGACGGTCAGTACCAGGGCGGTATCCGTGGCACTGTCGGCATGCCGGTGGAGGAACTGCACACCGCACTGCGCGATGTGGCAAAGCCGGTGATCGCCAAGGTGCGCGGCTATGCCATCGGCGGCGGCAACGTGCTGGCAACGCTCTGCGACATGACGATTGCCGCTGACACCGCGATCTTCGGCCAGGTCGGCCCGAAGATGGGGTCCGTCGATCCGGGCTTCGGCACGGCCCTGCTCGCCCGCTCGGTGGGTGAGAAGAAGGCGCGGGAGATCTGGTACATGTGCCGCCGCTATCCGGCGGCAGAGGCGGAAGCCATGGGGCTGGTCAACAAGGTCGTTCCGGAACCGGATCTGGATGCGGAAGTCCGGGCCTGGTGTGACGAGCTGAACGAGCGCAGCCCCACGGCCATCGCTCTGGCCAAGAAGTCGTTCAATGCCGATACCGAGTTGATACGCGGCATCTCCGGCATGGCATTCCAGGCCCTGAAACTCTACTACGACACGGATGAGTCAAAGGAGGGTGTGAACGCCCTGGCCGAGAAGCGGAAGCCTGATTTCCGCAAGCACTACAAGCGGTAAGCCGTCACGATCCGCCGCTGTCGGTAAACATGCCGATGGCGGCGAAGCCGCCGAATGCCGGCGGCAGCCGGTTCACGTTCCGCCTTTCGATGCCCCCCATCGCCAGCACCGCCAGGTCTGTGGCCGCAGCCATTGCGGCAGCATGGTAGAGACCCAGCACCCGACCGCCTGGGTGGCTGGCCGTTGGAAAGACCGGCGACAGCAGTGCAAAGTCTGCTGCCGCCCGCTCCGCCCGGCGCAGGGCGGCGAGGGAATGGCATGCGGCGCTCATCAGCCGTCCGGGGTTCGCCCGTCGCCAGTGGCGGACGGCTGCGGTGCCGATCATGCGCTCCGGCACATGCAGGCCATCGGCATTCAGTGCCTCCGCCAGTGCCGGATCACCCGCGACCAGCAGCATCTGTCCCCGCGCAAGCGTCGAACGCCGCAAGGCAATGCCGAACGCCAGACGGTCCGGATGCCCGGCATCGCGCAGGATGATCGCCGCGCCTTCTGGCAGGCGGCCCGACGCGCCAACCGGGTCGTGAACGCGCGCCAGGTCGGTGGGCATGGCAATGACGGGCAGGTCCGCGACAGAACGGATTGTTGCAACAGTTCCCACGCCGTGATTCCCTGCCTTGCATGACCGATATTGCCGAACATGACATTGCGCAGGCCCTGCAGGAAGTGCGGGATCGCATTGACGCCGCCGCCCGTGGGGCCGGTCGGGATCCGGCGGAGGTCTCGCTGATCGCCGTTTCCAAGACCCATCCGGCGGAGCATGTCCGACCGGCCATCGATGCGGGCCAGCGGATCTTCGGCGAGAACCGGCTGCAGGAGGCGGAGGACAAGTGGCCTGCGCTGAAGGCGGAATTTCCCGACACCGAACTGCACATGATCGGCGGGTTGCAGAGCCGCAAGGTGGCCCCGGCGGTTGCCCTGTTCGACGTGATCCATTCCATCGACCGGGAAAAGGTCGCCGCCGCCGCCGCCCGCGCCATGGCGGAACTCGGCCGCCGCCCTGCCTGTTTCATCCAGGTGAACACGGGGGAGGAACCGCAGAAGTCCGGTGTTGTGCCGGCGGATGCGGACGCCTTCATCGAACGCTGTCGGCAGGTCCATGATCTGCCGCTTGCGGGGCTGATGTGCATTCCACCGGCTGATCAGGAACCGGCACCGCACTTCGCATTGCTGGCGAAGATCGCGGAGCGGAACGGGTTGCAGGGGCTGTCGATGGGGATGAGTGCCGACTACGAGGTGGCGATCCAGTTCGGCGCCACACTGGTGCGTGTCGGGACGGCCATATTCGGCCACCGCGCTCCGGTTGCCGCATAGTGTCAGTGACGTGTGTCACGTGAGGGTTGCGACATAGCGCGCTTTGGTTAAGATTCGCGCTGATCGCGTTGCGTCGTATGGCGCTTCGATACCAGTTTATGGAGGAAACCATGCTGACGCGCAGAAGTGTGCTTGGCGCCCTTGCCGGGGCTGCCGCAGTTGCGGCGGGCCTGTCGGGTGCTGCGGCCCAGGACGAAGGGCCGATCAAGATCGGCGAAATCAACAGCTATTCCGCCCTGCCGGCCTTTACCGAGCCCTACAAGAAGGGTTGGGAGATGGCTGTCGAGGAGATCAATGCAGCCGGGGGCGTCATGGGCCGCCAGCTGGAAGTGATCAGTCGCGACGATGGCGGCAAGCCGGGTAATGCCGTGAAGATCGCCGAGGAACTGCTGAGCCGTGAACGTGTCGACCTGTTCGCAGGCACCTTCTTCTCCCACATCGGCCTCGCGGTCAGTGACTTTGCGGCACAGAAGCAGGTCGTGTTCGTGGCGGCCGAGCCTCTGACCGATGCGCTGGTCTGGTCGAAGGGCAATCGCTACACCTTCCGCCTGCGTCCCTCGACCTACGTGCAGTCAGCCCTGCTGGCGCGGGAAGCGGCCAATCTGGACGCCGTGCGCTGGGCCACGATTGCCCCCAACTACAAGTATGGCCAGGACGCGGTTGCCGTGTTCAAGGAAGTGTTGAAGCAACTGAAGCCGGAGGTCGAGTTCGTCGAGGAGCAGTGGCCGGCACTTGGCAAGATCGACGCCGGTGTGACGGTGCGTGCGCTGGAGGCTGCGAAGCCCGACGCGATCTACAATGTCACCTTCGGCGGCGATCTCGCGGCCTTCGTGCGTGAGGGCAATCTGCGGGGCCTGTTCGAAGGGCGCGAGGTTGCCAGCCTGCTGACAGGTGAGCCGGAATATCTGGAGCCGCTGGGCGACGAAGCCCCGAACGGCTGGATCGTCACCGGCTATCCCTGGGCCAGCATCGAGAAGCCTGAGCACAAGGCCTTCGTGAGTGCCTATCAGGCGCGCTGGGACGAGGATCCGAAGACCGGTTCGCTGGTGGGCTACATGACCATCCAGGCCATTGCCGCCGCAATCGAGAGGGGGCAGACCACCAAGACCGAACTGCTGGTGCAGGCGTTCCGCGGGCTCGGCTTCGAGTCCCCGCTGGGCACCATCTATTTCCGCCGTGTCGACCATCAGTCGACGATGGGCGCCTATGTCGGTCGTACCTTCAACCGGGACGGCAAGGGCGAGATGGTCGGCTGGCGCTATGTCTCCGGCCAGGATGTCCTGCCGGGGCCGGAGGTGGTCAACAAGATCCGCCCGAAGGATGACATCGACTGAGCTATCGGTCGGCGGCACTGGATGTCGCCCCTTTTCGCCGTCATCGTTCGCGTAACAGGATCTTAACGCATTCATGCGCATGGTCTGCGCATGAGCATGCAAGCGATGGAATCATCCTCGGCGATGGATGATGACCTGCAGGAAGCATACTTCCTCGAAGCGCTGGTCGATACGACCGATGCGATCTTCACGGCTGTCCGGCCCGATGGGTCGATCGCATGGGTCAACTCCGCTTTTTCCCGGCTGACAGGTTTCTCCTACGACGAGGCCGTGGGCCGGAAGGTCTGGGAGTTTCGGTGCCCTGACGACATCGAGGAGGGGTCGCGGTCCTTCCAGTCCAATGCCGACGGCCGACGGTTCGAAAGTCGCTGGCGGACCCGGGACAACCGCACGATCCACCTCTCCTGGACGACACGCAGTCTGCGCAATCCTGATGGTACGCTGCATCTCAGGATCGGCACCGCGCTGGATGTCACCGCCGAACGCGAGACCGAGAAGCGGGCCGAGCACCTGGGCCTGCTGCTGGACCGTTCAATGGATGCGATGATCCTGATCAGCATCGATCGGCGCATCATTTACTGCAACGAGGCGGCATGCGACCTCTATTGCATGGTGCGTGAGGAGATGCTCGGCCAGCCCAACGACATCTTCATTCCGGACTCCGAGTCGGCACGGATGGCTGAATTCGGCATGCAGATCCGGCGGGACAGGAAGCCGGTGGAGATCGACACCTGGCGTCGGCGCGGTGATGGCATCGAGGTCCCCGTACACCTCCGGGTCACGCCATTGATGGATGACGACGGCCTGATCACGGCGTTTGCCAGTGTCTCCTACGACATGAGCGACCAGATCGCACTTGAGGAGCGGGAACGTCTGGCCGCACTGCGCGCGCAAATGCTTGCCGATCTGGTGGAAAACCTGAGCGATCCTGTCTTTCACGTGCGGCCTGACGGCACGATTGGCTACGTCAACGGCGCCTGCGCGCGCGTCTATGGCTACACCAGTGAGGAATTGCTGAACCAGCCCGCGTCGATGCTGCGTCCTGATGACCGGGTGGCGCTGATGGCGAAGTACATCCGCGACGTCCACCGGAGTGACCATCCGATCATGCTGGAGACGGAGGCCCTGCACAAGAACGGCAGACGCGTCCAGGTGGAACTGCGCTCTTCCGCGCTGCGCGATGAGGCGGGGCAACTGCTTGGCATCGGCAGTGTGGTGCGTGACATGACCCTGCAGAAGGAGCTGGAGGCCGAGCTGCGCCGGGCGGCGGATACCGATGCGCTGACCGGTCTGGCCAATCGCCATCGCTTCGCACGCGTGGCGGATGCGGAAGTGCGTCGTGCCATACGCTATGGCCACGGCCTTGCCGTGATTGCCTGTGATCTCGACCATTTCAAGTCCATCAACGATGTCCATGGCCATGCGGGCGGTGATCTGGCCCTGAAGGCGTTTGCCGTCGCGGCGGCAGCCTGCCTGCGACAACCGATCGATCTGCTCGGGCGTGTCGGGGGAGAGGAATTTGCCGTGATCCTGCCGGAAACCAAGCTCGCCGGCGCGACGCGCGTGGCCGAGCGGATCCGTTCGGCGGTGGAGAATATCCGGGTCAGTCACGCCGGGCAGGAGTTCGGATTCACGGTCAGTCTGGGTGTCAGCCTGTTCAAGGACGGCGACACCAGTCTGGAAGCGGCCATGAAGCGTGCTGACGACGCGCTCTACAAGGCGAAGAAGAACGGGCGCAATCGTGTCGAGGCCACGCCGGGCTGACGGGCATTCACCTCTGGTCAGTCGTAAGCGAGGGCCGGGAAGAAGTCTCCACGCCCGGCAGGTGACCAGTCGAGGAACGTCCACAGCGGCCAGGCCGGGTCCATGTGGCGGGGATGATTGTCCCATTCCATCCCAAACAGTTCCGATGACCAGAAGTGCCGGATGATCCCTTCACGTTTCTGAAACACGTTCAGCATCGGCCATTGCGATCCATCGGGCGCTTCCCCGTGATAGTCCCTGTTGTAGGAGCTGCCTGCGGCGGAGAGGGGCACGATGTTGCGCCAGCCGCGACCGGTGGCGAGTGCTTCGGCCTGTGCCGGTGATCCGCTGATGACCACCTGCAACGACAACCGCGCACGGATGTGTGGTGCATTGCCATCCAGGGCATCGACGAACGCCGTACACATCGGACAGGGTGCTGTCGCGGTCGGGGCCAGCATGAAGCTGTAGATCGCCAGGGTGTCCTGTCCGTCCGCAAACAGATCACTCATCCGCGTCGTCTGGCTGGCTGTTTGCCGGAACACGTAATCTTCCGGCACTTCGCCGCCTGGCGGCAAGGCCCGACGCAGGGCGGCGACGTCCTCCGTCCTTTGCCGCAGCTCTGCCTCCGCCTCCAGCAGTCTGGTACGCGCCGCGCGATAGTCCGCGCTCTCGTTGGGGAAGGTCATGCTCATCCGATGCGCCTCCAGTGACAGGTGTTCTGTTCACCGTAGCGTTGATCGATGGCGTGGAAAAGCAACGCCACTTCCGGCGCTGTCTGTCGGATTTCGGTCATTTTGTCGCGAAAGCGACTTCCACTGGTCGTGCAGAAGCCATGCTGGAGGCCGTCGTGGTGACCATATTCGATTCAGGACGTTCCCATGGCAGGGGCAGAGATCATGGCGGAGAAGGTCATCGTTTACTGGCGGGATATCCCGGCGCAGGTGATCGTGCGCAAGGGACGCAAACGCGCAACCGTCGAACTGCCGGAACGTTTCATCAAGGCCATTGACCGTACTGCAATGAAGGTCGGGGCCCGCGACACCGATGCCTATCTGGAGGCATGGCGGCGCGGCGATCCGGAACGCTGCAGCGACGATCTGGAGCAGGAGGCGGCCGAGGCCGCAGCCGTGCTCGAAACGACTTTCTCGCACGAGCATCTCAACTCCCTGGTCGCGAACGGAGGCTACGCCCATGACTGACATGATCCATTTCGGCGGCACGCCGCGTATCGGTGCCTCCATCGAGGCGACGCCGAAGCAGGTTCTGGACACGGCGGACCTGTCCGGCCTGTTTCCCGTGGGCACCCGGGTCTATCTGACCGACCTGGGCACCGACGATACCGCGCGGCTGGTTCGCGCGGCCCGGACGCTGCAGGACTGTGGCTTCGTTGCGGTGCCGCACATCGCCGCCCGGCGGCAGCCGTCGTGGGAGGCGCTGGAGGCACGCATCCGCGCCTTTGCTGAGGAAGCCGGCGTCAACGAGGCACTGGCCATCGCCGGCAGCCCGGAGCGTCAGGCCGGGCCGGTCTCCGCCTCCATCGAGATGCTGGAGAGTGGCCTGTTCGATCGGTACGGCTATGTGCGCATCGGTGTGGCGGGCCACCCGGAGGGCAGTCCGGACATTTCCGACGCGGTTCTGGATCTTGCCATCCAGCAGAAGAACGACTTCGCGACCCGCACGGATGCCGAACTCTACATCGTCACCCAGTTCGGCTTTGATGCGGACAGCTTCATCGACTGGGCGAACCGGATCACGGCGGCGGGCAACCGTCTGCCGGTCCACATGGGTGTCGCGGGGCCGTCGAAGATCACGACCCTGCTGAAGTATGCCGCCATGTGCGGGGTTGGCCCGTCGCTCGGGTTCCTGAAGAAGCGGGCGAGCGCGATCACCGCGCTGGCGACCGGTTTCTCGCCCGAGCCGGTTGTCGCGCCGCTGGAGGCCGCATGGGCCGCCAACCCGGCCGGTCCGGTGCGCCAGATGCACGTCTTTCCTTTCGGCGGATTGAAGAAGACCAGCGAGTGGCTGCATGAGCGTGGCTCCTGGGTCAACGGTTTCGCCGTCGCCACTGACACACAGCCCATCCAGATCGAGGCCCGTTGATGACCCGTACCCTAGTCAGTTCCGCCAAGCGTGAAATCCTGATCGGCTTTGACCAGCCATTCTGCGTGATCGGGGAGCGGATCAATCCCACGGGCCGCAAGCTGCTCGCCGCCGAGATGAAGGAAGGCGACTACAGCCGGGTGGAAGCCGACGCGCTGGCCCAGGTTGCAGCCGGTGCCACCATGCTGGACGTCAATGCGGGCATCCCGCTGGCGGACGAGCCGCGTATCCTGGCGGAGACCATCCAGTTGGTACAGTCGCTGGTCGACGTGCCGCTGTCGATCGACAGCTCGATCATTGACGCGCTGGAGGCGGGTCTGGCCGTCTATCAGGGCAAGGCGCTGGTGAATTCGGTAACGGGTGAGGACGAGTCGCTCGACCGCGTCCTGCCGCTGGTGAAGAAGCATGGTGCCGCCGTCGTCGCGATCTCGAATGACGAGACCGGCATCTCGACCGATCCGGACGTGCGCTATGCAGTGGCGAAGAAGATCGTGGAGCGGGCCGCTGACTATGGCATTCCCAGTTCCGACGTCGTGGTCGATCCACTGGTCATGCCGGTGGGGGCGATGAATGATGCCGGGCGGCAGGTGTTCCAGTTGCTGCGGCGGCTGCGGGAGGAACTGAAGGTCAATACGACCTGCGGTGCGTCCAACATCAGCTTTGGCCTGCCCAACCGACGGGTGATGAATGGCCATTTTCTCTCCATGGCGTCCGCGATGGGCATGACCTCCGCCATCATGAATCCGCTGCATGTGGAAGACATGAACGCCATCCGCGCCGCCAACGTGCTGAACGGTTTCGATCCGGATTGCCGGACCTGGCTGAACGCCAACCGCGATCCGAATGCCGCCCCCTCGGGTGGTGAGGGAGAGGGCCGTCGCAGCCGTCGGGGCAGCGAACGTCGCCGTCGCTCCGCCGCCTGACCCTTTTCGGGAACCTGACATGACCGATCCAGCCGTCGACGCGCTCGTCCTGTTCATGCCGAGCGGTCGGCGCGGACGGTTTCCGCATGGCACGCCCGTGCTCGACGCCGCGCGTTCGCTTGGTGTCTATGTCGAGAGTGTCTGTGGCGGGCGGGGCATCTGTGGCCGCTGTCAGGTGACGCCAACGGCGGGGCAGTTTGCCAAGCACAAGATCACCTCCTCACTCGATCACCTCACCCCGGTGGACGAGACCGAGAATCGCTATGCCCGGCGACGCAGCCTTGCCCCGGACCGACGGCTGAGCTGTCAGGCGAAGGTGCTGGGTGATCTGGTCATCGATGTGCCAACCGACTCCGCCATCAACGCGCAGGTCATCCGCAAGCGCGCCGAGGTCCGCGATATCGAACGCGATCCGGCAACCCGGCTGGTGCTGGTGGAGGTGGAACAGCCCGACATGGCCAATCCGCTGGGTGACCTGGACCGGCTGAAGGCCGCGCTCAGGGCGGAATGGGGTATCGACGGGATTGCCGTTGACCCGCCGCTGCTGGCCCAGGTGCAGCGTACCCTGCGGGACGGTGACTGGAAGGTGACGGCAGCGATCCATGATGACGGTGACGGGCCGACCCTGACCGGTCTCTGGCCGGGGCTGCGGGAACGGATGTTCGGGCTGGCGGTCGATATCGGCTCCACCACCATCGCCGCGCACCTGATCGACCTGATGAGCGGGCGCACCGTCGCTTCCGCCGGGACCGCCAATCCGCAGGTCCGCTTCGGCGAGGATCTGATGAGCCGGGTCTCCTACGTCATGATGAACCCTGACGGGTTGCCGGCCCTGACCGAGTCCGTGCGCGGTGCCATAGCCGGTCTGGCGGCGAAGGTGGCCGGACAGGCCGCCGCGACCGTTGCGGACATCATGGAGGCGACCTTCGTTGCCAATCCGGTGATGCATCACCTGTTTCTCGGCATCGACCCGCGGGAACTTGGTGGCGCGCCCTTTGCGCTGGCGGTTTCGGGGCCGGTCGCCCTGCCCGCGCGGGAAATCGGGCTGACACTGCATCCCGGCGCGCGGGTCTACGTCCTGCCCTGTATCGCCGGACACGTCGGGGCCGATGCCGCCGCCGCGACCCTGGCGGAGGCACCGCACAAGGCAGATGCGCTGACCCTGCTGGTCGATATCGGCACCAATGCGGAGATCGTGCTGGGCAACCGGCAGCGGGTGCTTGCCTGTTCCTCCCCCACCGGCCCGGCCTTCGAGGGCGCGGAGATTTCCTGCGGCCAGCGGGCGGCCCCCGGTGCCATCGAGCGGGTGCGGATCGACCCGGTGACCCTGGAGCCGCGGATCAAGGTGATTGGCTGTGATGACTGGTCGGACGCGCCGGATTTCGTGACCAATGTTCCGGCTGTCGGAGTCACCGGCATCTGCGGCTCCGGCATCGTCGAGACCATTGCCGAGATGTTCCTCGCCGGGATCATCACGGAGGACGGGGTGATCGACGGCACCCGTGTCGCGCAGAGCGACCGCATCCGGGCGGACGGGCGCACCTTCTCCTACGTGCTCTGGCGCGGTGATGTGGAGATCAGCATCAGCCAGAACGATGTGCGCGCGATCCAGCTTGCCAAGGCCGCGCTCTATGCCGGCATCCGGCTGCTGATGGACAAGCTGGAGGTCACGACGGTGGAACGGGTCCGTCTGGCCGGGGCCTTCGGCAGCTACATCGATCCCAAGTATGCCATGGTGCTGGGCCTGATTCCCGACTGCGATCTGAAACATGTCGCTGCCGTGGGCAATGCGGCGGGGACGGGCGCGCGCATGGCGCTGCTCAATCGCGGGCACCGTCGGGAGGTCGAGCAGCTGGTCAAGGACGTGGAGAAGATCGAAACCGCGCTGGAACCGAAGTTCCAGGAGCATTTCGTCAATGCCATGGCCCTGCCCAACAAGGTTGAACACTTTCCCCACCTGGCCGCCGCCGTGGATCTGCCGACACGGCGTGACACGTCAGGCGACTGTGGTCCGGGCAGTGGCCGCCGCCGGCGCCGCAGCCGCGAACGGGGCTGACACCGGACGACGGGCGCCATTCAACTGTCATGTCGCCGGTGATGCCATCACCTGCAGGACCGGTCAGGCGGAATCGTCGCCGATCCAGGCGATGCGCAGGATGTTGGTGGCACCCGGCGTGCCGAAGGGGACACCGGCGGTGATGACAAGCCGCTGGCCCGGTTCGGCGAACCTGTCGCGGCGGGCCACGTGACAGGCCTTGTTCACCATGTCGGCGAAGTTCTGCGCGTCCTCCGTGACCGCCGAGTGCACGCCCCAGACCAGTGCGAGCCGCCGCGCGGTCTCGACCCGGGGTGTCAGGCCCAGGATCGGGGTTGATGGCCGCTCCCGCGCGGCGCGCAGGGCCGTGGAGCCTGATGTGGTGTAGGTCACGATCGCCGCGGCCTTGATGGTCTCTGCCACCTGGCGCGCCGCCGCCGTGATCGCGTCGGACGCAGTGGGTTCCGGAATCGCGTGGTCCGCCTCCAGAATGCCGCGATAGTGGTCATCGCGCTCCACGCTGGCGATGACCCGGCTCATGGTCTCGACCGACAGGATGGGGTGGTCGCCGGACGCGGTCTCCGCCGACAGCATCACCGCATCCGCGCCGTCATAGACCGCTGTTGCCACGTCGGAGACTTCCGCCCGTGTGGGGAAGGGGCTGACTATCATGGATTCCAGCATCTGCGTTGCCACCACGACCGTCTTGCCCATGCGGCGTGCCCGGCGGATCAGCCGCTTCTGCGTTGCCGGGACCTCTTCGACCGGGGTTTCGACACCCAGGTCGCCGCGCGCCACCATGATGCCGTCGGCAAGTTCCAGGATCTCGTCGATATGCTCCACAGCAGCCGGCTTCTCGATCTTGGCCATGATGGCGGCACGACCGGCGGCGAGCTTGCGGGCCTCGGCCACGTCATCGGGTTGCTGCACGAAGGACAGGGCGATCCAGTCCACCCCCAGGCCAGCGGCGAAATCCAGGTCCTTGCGGTCCTTGTCGGACAGCGCGGCAAGCGGCAGGACCACATCGGGCAGGTTCAGGCCCTTCCGGTCGCTCAGCCTGCCGCCGGTGATGACTTCCGTCTTGGCGCTGGAGCGGCCGCAGTCCACCACCCGCAGGCGGATCCGCCCGTCGTCCAGCAGCAGGTTCGACCCGGCCTGCAGCGCCTTGAAGATCTCCGGATGCGGCAAGGGCGCGCGCTTCTCGGTGCCGGGCGTGTCCTTCATGTCCAGCACGAAGGTCGATCCGGTGGTCAGCTCGACCGATCCATTGGCGAAGGTGCCGACGCGGAACTTCGGCCCCTGCAGGTCAGCGAGCAGGCCGATGGGGCGGCCACGGGCTTCTTCCAGGCTGCGTACCACGCGGTGGCGGCGGCGATGGTCGGCATGGGTGCCATGGCTGAAGTTGAGCCGGAAGACATCCACCCCGGCATCGAAGAGTTCGGCGATCCTGTGCGCGGTCGAGCTGGAAGGCCCCAGGGTGGCGAGAATCTTCGTCTGACGTTTACGGTGCAAGATACGGCTCCTCTGGTGGTCGGACGATGATGGCACGGAAATCATTCACGTTCGTGTTGGTCGGGCCGGGACGGAACAGGGCGCCAAGCGCATCAAGTGCCGGGCCTGCGTTGTTCGCGGCAAGTGCCGCCGCCGGGCTGCTGTCATGATGCCCGTTCCAGAGCGGTTTGTCCGTATCGACGAACGCACCCGCCGCGTCGCCGTTGCCATCCAGCCCGTCCGTGTCCGCTGCCAGCGCCGTGATGCCGCCGCAGCCATCGAGGACCAGCGCCAGTGACAGGGCATATTCCTGGTTCGGGCCGCCCTGGCCATCGCCCTTCACAGTCACTGTCAGTTCACCACCGGACAGCAGTATGGAAGGCCGTTCCCGATGCAGCAGCCTGCGGGCCATCACGCCATGCAGGCAGGCCACGTCCCGGGCCTCCCCTTCCAGTCCGTCGCCCAGCATGACCGGCTCCAGCCCCTCCGCGACTGCAAGGGCCGCCGCGACGTCGAGCGCATCCTGCGGTCTTGCGATCAGGCGGTAGTCGGTGGCCGGCATGGGCGGCGCGGTGACATCAAGTCTCGCGCGCAGGTGGGACATGACAGCCTCCGGGGGGCGGATGCCGTACTGCGCGATCAGCGCCAGCGCATCGCTGGCATGGGACGGGTCCGCGACGGTGGGGCCCGAGCCGATGATGGCCGGATCGTCGCCGACGACGTCGGAAATGGCGAGCGTGACCAGCCGCGCGGGGGCTGCCGCACGGGCCAGTCCTCCGCCCTTCACGGCGGAGAGGTGCTTGCGCACCGTGTTGATGTGCTGGATCGGCGCCCCGCTGCGCAACAGGGCCTGTGTCACAGCCTGCTTGTCGGCCAGTGTCAGACCCTCTGTCGGCGCGGCACGCAGGGCGGAACTGCCGCCGGTCGCCACACAGGTCCCGGACGGCAGCGACAGGCCATCGGCGGGGGCTGTCAGCAGGGCGGACGCGCCGCCGGACAACAGGCAGACCACGAGATCGTCCGGCCCCAGCCCCCGGACCATCTCCAGAATGCGCCGTGTCGCGGCGATGCCGCTTTCATCGGGGACGGGGTGAGAGGCCTCGACGACCTCGATCCGTTCCGTCGGCATGGCGAAACCGTAGCGGGTGATCACCAGACCCGTCAGTTCATGCTGCCAGGCATTCTCGAACGCCTGGGCCATGGCAGCCGCCGCCTTTCCGGCGCCGACGACGACCGTGCGGCCCTTCGGCGGTTCAGGCAGGTGGTCGGGTACGCAACGGGCGGGATGTACCCGCGCCACAGCTGCCAGGAACAGCCGCTCCAGCAGCGCGCGGTCATTGGTCTGGGCGTTCATGTCTCGCGGGCCATTGCGGTCAGTTGCGGAGTGTCCAGAATAGGGAGTGTCGGCGTCTGCTGGCAATGGTGGCGCGCGGTGAGCGAAAGGCAGGGCTGATTGACTGAACGTACGCGGCACGGCGATGAAACCGGGAAGCAGGGGACCTTCTTCTGCGTCGATGCCCATACCTGCGGCAACCCGGTGCGCGTGGTCGCAGGCGGCGCACCGGCGCTGCGGGGGGAGACCATGATGGCGCGGCGCGCGGACTTCCTGGCCAATCACGACTGGATCCGAACCGGACTGATGTTCGAACCCCGTGGTCACGACGTCATGTCCGGGTCGATCCTGATGCCACCGACGCGCGACGACTGCGACATCGGCATCCTGTTCATCGAGGTCTCCGGCTGCCTGCCCATGTGCGGCCATGGCACCATCGGTACGGTGACGGTGGCACTGGAACGCCATCTGGTGCAGCCGAAGGTGCCGGGAACACTTTCGCTCGACACGCCTGCCGGGCGGGTTGTCGCGACCTGCGAGATGGACGGGGAGCGCGTGACCTCGGTTCGGATCACCAATGTGGCTGCCTTCCTGCATTCCCGGGACGTGACCGTCGATGTGCCCGGTATGGGGCAGGTGACGGTCGATATCGCCTATGGCGGCAATTTCTATGCGATCGTCGAGCCTCAGGCGGCGTTTCGCGATCTGGCCGATCATCCGGTCGACTGGCTGGTTACGCAGGGCAATGCCCTGCGGGATGCGCTGAACCAGGCTGTCAACATCAGCCATCCCGGCGATCCGGCCATCCAGGGGGTCAGCCACGTGATGTGGACCGGTGCGCCGACGGTATCCGGTGCCGATGCACGCAACGCGGTCCTCTATGGCAAACGGGCCATCGACCGCTCGCCCTGTGGCACCGGCACCTCGGCCCGGATGGCACAGCTTGTGGCGCGCGGACGGCTGTCGGTCGGCGATGAGTTCACCCATGAATCGATCATCGGATCGCTGTTTCATGGCCGGGTGGAGGCCGCGACGGAAGTCGGCAGTCAGGCCGCGATCATCCCTTCTGTCAGCGGAACAGCCCATATCACGGGCCTGAACACCATCATCATTACGTCAGATGACCCCTATGCCCATGGCTTTCAACTGGCCTGATCTGTAAGTGTTTCATGCAGCATGAGCGGGATCAGTACATTCTGGGTGGCACACGAGACCGGGCAGTCCGCGACCGGCAACCAGATTCGTGTGCAGCAGATGGCGATCCTGTCCCGTCGTACACCTGTGATCTTCATCGCGGTCGCCGCCAATGCGCTGCTGACCGGCGGCGTGGCGGGCTCGGTTCAGTTGCCGGAGTTCGCGCTGGTCTGGACCACCATCATGGTGGCGCTCTCCCTGGCGGGCCTCTATCGCTGGGTCGTGCGCCGACGCAAACTATCGCCGGAGAGCGTCAGTGAGCGTGGTCCCCGACGCATCGCGATCGCGGCCACTCTGCAGGGCACGATCTGGGGCATCGGCTGTGCCATCATGTTTCCGATCATGCCGGGCACTGAGCAGATGCTGATCGGCATCGTGCAGGCGGGCATGGCCGCTGCCGGGGCCTCGATTCTCGCGACCCTGCCAGCAGCATCCATCGGTTACACTCTGGGCTGTCTGCTGCCCTTCGCCGTACGTCTGGCGCTGCATGACGATGTACTCAGCCTTTCCCTCGCGGCGATGACGCTGATCTACACGGTGGTGCTGCTGGCAACCGCGCGCAGTTTCTACATATCCTTCGTCGACAGCGTGCGCGGGCGGGTGGCAACGGAGCGGCTGCTGACCGAACTCTCCGCCGCGCGCCAGGACCTGCTGGACGCCATCGCCAGCTCGACCGAGGGCTTTGCGTTGTTCAATTCGGAGGGGGGGCTGGTCGTTGCCAACGACCGATTTGCCGAACTGCTGCAACTGAAGCCGGAAGTTGCCCGATCCGGTCGCACATACGAGGAACTGCTGAAGGGGGCGGACGGAGACCTTTCGCCGGACTGGATAAAGTCACAGGTTGCCCGGTTCCATGCCTGCGATGGTCAGCAGGTGGTTGCCGTACCGGATGGACGCTGGCTCGGTATCGGACATCGGCGGGCCGGGCTTGGCGGCGTCGTGACGACGCTGATCGACCTCACCGTGTTCAAGAAGAACGAGGCGGAGCTGATCCGCGCCAAGGTGGTGGCGGAGTCCGCGAATTCCTCGAAGTCCGAGTTCCTGGCGATGATGAGCCACGAGTTGCGGACGCCACTGAACGCCATTCTCGGCTTTGCCGAGATATTCATGAAGGAGATGTTCGGCCCGCACAGCGACGAGCGCTACCGGGTATATGCCACAGACATTCATGAAGGCGGGCAACACCTGCTGCACGTCATCAACAACATCCTTGATCTGTCGAAGGTGGATGCCGGACGGTTCGAGCTGAACGTCGATGACTGCAACCTGCGCGACCTGGCAGAGTCCGTGGTCCGGCTGATGCAGGCAAAGGTGGATGAGGCCGGACTGGATCTGGTGGTGGAAGCGCCGGAGGGCCTGCCAACGATTCTGGGCGACCAGCGGGTCATCCGGCAGATGATCCTGAATCTGCTGGGCAATGCGATACGGTTCACCGATCCTGGCGGCAGGATCACGATCAGCATCACCGCGGCACCTTCGGGCGATCAGACGCTGACCGTCAGGGATACCGGAATCGGGATCGCGGCGAAGGACATCCCGCGTGTTCTGGAACCTTTCGGCCAGGCAGATGCAGGACTGTCACGCAGGCAGGACGGCACCGGACTGGGCCTGCCGCTGGTACAGTCCTTCATTGCGCTGCATGGCGGCGCCCTTGATCTCACGTCGGAACCGGGTGTCGGCACAGTGGTGACGCTGCATTTCCCGGCCGGTGGCGTGACGGATGAAACAGCAGATACCGCCAGCTGATTGCAGAAGTACTGTCTGAATCATCCAAAAAAGTGACCGCGTTAATCACTGCTTCACCCTTCGGATACCCAACGTTAACGAGCGTCCGTCCAGGATCAACCTTGCGTCAGGCAGAAAGGCCGACACGAAGGAGGACTTGAGATGGCAATTTTTGATCGGACTATTCCGAAGGAACTTCTGATCCGCGCGGAGCGTGGTGACAAGGGGGCCCAGTACACCCTGGGCCTGTACTACGCGACCGAGGACACCGGCGCCGAGTGCCTGATCCTTGCCCACATGTGGTTCAACATCGCCGCCATCGCCGGTGATGCCCGTGCCCGCATGGAACGCAAGGAAATGGCCAACATGATGAGTGCCGCGGAGATCGCCGAGGCCCAGAAACGTGCGCGGGCGCAGTTGCAGATGCAGCGCGGCTGAGACTTCCGTCTGGTCAGACGGAAGTCTGACTCAACTGTCGAACAGGCCTGCCTCCCGCATCGTGCGCAAGGCGTCGGTGGTGGCATCCGCCAGCCGTTCCACGTCTTCTGTTCCGGTTGCGGTAGAGACACAGCCGAGACCATAGGGCGTCGAATAGATGCCTGATGAAACAAGATGCCTGAACAGGTGCTCGTTCCGCTGTCCTTCCTGCCCCTGCGGATGGGTATCGCGATAGGTCGTCATCGCACGACCATGGGTGTGAAACCGGAACAGTGAGCCGCTGCCGGTGACCTGGCCCGGCACATTGGCTACCCGAACAGCCTCCCGCAGGCTCTCCCGACACTGTTCCCCCATGCGGTTCAGATCCTCCACCGCATCCTCCGTCCAGATGGCCATCGCGGCACGACCGGCCACCATGGTCATCGGATTGGCATTGAAGGTACCGCCATGCGGCAGGCGGGCCTTGGCACCATCCACCTGGAACACCTGCATCACCTCCCGCCGACCGGCGATGGCCCCTACAGGCAGTCCGCCGCCGATGATCTTGCCGAGCGAAGAGATGTCGGGTCGGATTCCCAGTATCGCGTGGCTGCCGCCATAGGCCTGCCGGAAGGCAATGACCTCATCGAAGATCAGCAGCGCGCCGGAGCGTTCCCGGAACCGCGACAGCATGTCCAGGAAGGCCGCGGTCGGCGGCAGCAGCCCGACCTGAGTCGAGACCGGATCGAACAGGACGCCCGCCAGTTCATCCGCATGGGCGTCCAGAATGGCCTCCGCCCGCTCCGGATCATTGAACGGGATGACCACCACATCCAACAGCACGCCCTGTGGTGTGCCGTGGCTGTAGGGAACGCTGTTGGGCTGTTCCTCCGGTCCCCAGCTTTCCGGCCCGGCGGACAGGGACACTTCGGCGAAGTCGTAGGAGCCGTGATAGGCACCCTCGCACTTCGCGATCTTGGGGCGCCCGGTGAAGGCGCGCGCCGCCTTGATCGCGTTCATCACGGCTTCCGACCCCGAATTGCAGAACCGGATCATGTCGAAGCCATCGACCCGTGCCGTCAGCATCTCGGCCAGCTCGATCTCCGTTTCCGTCGCGAAGGCGAAGGCGGTGCCGCGCGCGACCTGTTCCTGCAGGGCGGCAACCACGTCCGGGTGGGAATGACCGTGGATCAGGGAGGTGTAGTTGTTGTTGAAGTCGATCAGTTCATTGCCATCGACATCGGTCACACGGGAACCGAATCCCTTCTGCACATAGATCGCGTGCGGCGACAGGCGGATGGTGGAACGGCTGCCGCCATCGGGCAGCACCGCCATCGCGCGCTGGGTCAGCTTGGCGGAGCGGGAGTCGGGATCTGGATACATGGTGCCCTCCTGTTGGCCGGACGGTCAGTGTTTTGCACCTGACGCCGGATCGCAAGGGGCGGGAACGCAGGTCTGCTCAGATGATGCCACGTTCCACCACCGGACGGTTGGCGGCGATCCTGTCATGGCTGAACAGCCCGAGGTCGAGACTGACGCTGCTGCCCTGCAGCAGCCACTCCGCCAGCGCCCGCCCGACCGCCGGGGCCTGCTGCACGCCATGGCCGGAGAAACCATTGGCAAAGTGGAAGTTCGTGATCTCCGTGTGCGGTCCCAGCACGGCATTCTGATCGAAGCTGTTGTAGTCGTAGAATCCGCCCCAGGCACCGGCCATGCGCAGCGCCTCGAAGGCCGCTGACCGGTTCGCCAGGGCAGGCCAGCAGCGCCCTTCGAACTGGTCATAGTCCGGGTCGAGACTGCCGCCGTCGGGGTCCGGTTCGCCGGGCAGGGGGGAGGAACCGGTGAGGAAGCCGTTGCCCTCCGGCCGGACATAGACACCACTGGGATCGACGATCAGGACCGGATCGGCAGGCGGGGTCGGTGTGGTCACGTGAAAGACCGTGCGCTTGCGCGGCACCACCGGCAGCGCGATCCCGGCCATGGCGGCAACGGCACCGGCCCAGGGGCCTGCCGCGTTCACGACCTGACCGACAGCCATGGTTTCGCCGCAGCCGAGCGACAGGCCCGAGACGCGATTGCTGGCGCACCGGATCGCCGTGACCCGATCCTGCATGAATGTCGCGCCAGCACGACGCGCGCCCCTGCGGAAGGCCTGCAACAGCGCGTGCGGGTCCAGCCAGCCCTCGTCCCGCAGCCCCAGCGCCGCCAGCGCGATGTCGTGGACCCTGATCCATGGAAAGCGCTGCCGGACCTCGTCCGGGGTCAGCAGCGCCACGGGTGATCCGGTTGCCTGCTGTGTGGCGACGTTGCTGTGCAGCGCCTCCGCGCCTGCATCCGTCGCCAGGAACAGGTACTGGCCGTCGCGGAACTGCACGTCCGGTGCCTCGTCCTCCGGCAGGTCGATGCGGTTGCGGATGTCGCGCACGAACTCCAGCCCGAAGCGCGACAGCAGGATGTTTTCGGGCATGGAGAACTGCTGGCGCAGCGAGCCGAGCGAACGGCCCGTCGCGCCTTCCGCATAGGTCGGGTCCGGTTCGATCACCGTCACCGATCCCGGAAAGGCGAAATGCGCCTTCAGCCACCAGGCGATGGCCGAACCGATCACGCCGCCGCCGATGATGGCGATGTCGCTGGTCCGGGTCACACGCCCTCCTCCAGCAGCTTCCGGCGACGCAGTATCTCGGCGATGCGCCGCCGCGGTACGGTCTCGACGGCTGGATGGGCCAGCGCGGCGTCGATACGCCGGGGGCCGATCAGGTCGAAGTGGGCCTTGTAGCGGCCCGGATACTGGTAGAACGCCGGGTGGCAGCCCAGCGCCAGCGCCACGGGCAGCAGCTCGTGATAGGCCGCATCGCCATGCTTGTCCGACAGCAGATGCGCCGTGATCCGTCCGTCTGGCAGGCGGCGCGGCCGGTCCATCACCACCATGTCGCGGCTCCGTCTTCGACCGGAGCGGTCAGTTCATGTAGTCCGGTTCCTGCTTCTGCAGCATCCGCCGCAGCGCCCCGAAGTGCCGCTCCGCGATCAGCGGGCGTTCCTCCGCCATCTGCTGCGCCGTCATGCGCTGCACCTCTTCCGGGATCGTGCGGAGCTTGCCACCGGTGGAGCGTGCCAGCACCTGGAACATTGCCGCGCGTTCCAGATAGTAGAGGTCGGTGAAGGCCTCCCCCACCGATGCGCCGGTCATGGTCACACCATGGCTCGCCATCATCAGCACCGCGCGGTTGCCGAGCTTGGAGGCGATGCGTTCCCCCTCCGCGATCTCCAGCGACAGGCCGTTGTATTCGGTGTCATAGGCGATGCGGTCATGGAAGTTCAGGGCGTTCTGCTCGCACATCTGCAGTTCGCCATCTTCCAGCAGGGTCAGGGCAGTGGCGTAGGGCATGTGGGTATGCAGCACGCAGGCCGCGTTCGGGGCCGCGACATGGATTCCGCGATGGATGGAGAAGGCCGTGTCCTCCACCACCTCGTCGCCCTCCAGCACATTGCCCTTGTCGTCCAGCAGGACCAGCGAAGAGGCCGTGATCTCCGACCAGTGCCAGCCGTACGGGTTGATCAGGAAGCGGTTGCCGCGCACCACGCCGTCCTCGTCCGGCACGGCGAGGGAGAAGTGGTTGCACACCCCTTCGTTCAGATCCAGCCGCGCCGCCCAGCGCAAGGCACAGGCCAGTTCCTGCCTCATTTCCTGCATGGTCTGCGTCATGGCTCCAGTCTCCCTGCTGATGCGTTTCGTGGCGCAGTGTGCCGCAGTTTCGGACCGACCGAAACCTGTGATGCGACCTGACAGGCCTGCTGGCGACACAGTGGGTCGCGATCAGGGCTTTTCCTGCGGGAACGCGCGACCGACTCTCGGAGAGGATGTCAGAACAGGAACGGAGAGGAGCCGATGCCGACCGAAAGCATGGCCAAAGCGGCGCAGACCCCGGACTTCGATACCTACCCCGTGGCGGAAACGATCCGCGCCGCGACCTCCGACGGGCGCATCCTGACGCTGGAATGGTCCGACGGTCTGACCAGCCGCTACCACGCGATCTGGCTGCGCATGAATACCTGTGATCCGGAGACCTTCAATCTGGACACGCGGGAGATCACGCGCAGCCCGCTGGACCTGCCGGCGGAGGTGTGCATCGAACGGGTGTACGTGCGATCTGACGGGACGGTCGGTCTGGTGTTCCAGCCGGAGGGGCACGTGGCCCTGTTCGATCCCGGCTGGCTGCGGCTGCATGACTATTCCAATGGCGGGCGGCGCGACGATGCGGCGGTGGAGAAGGTTCTCTGGACCACGGCGGAGTGCCCGGAACCGCCGACGTTCGACGGCTCCGGCATCCTGGACGATGGTGCGACGTTCACGGCGTTCCTGACCGCTGTGGCGAGCCACGGGCTGGCGCGGCTGCGCAATGCACCGGCCGACCCGGACCTCGCCGAACGGTTGGCCAGCCGCATCGGCGTTATCCGCGACAACAACTTCGGCCGCATCTGGAATGTACGTGTCGAGCCGGGATCGGGCAGCAACGCCTACACGGCGCTGGAACTGGCCCCGCATGTCGATCTGGCGACCCGCGAGTACCAGCCCGGCCTGCAGATCCTGCACTGCGTGGAGAACACGACGCGCGGCGGGCGGGCCATGATGATCGACGGCTTCCGCGTGGCCGAGGATCTGCGGGCGGAGGCACCGGAGGCGTTTCACCTGCTGACCACCGTGCCATGGCACATGTCGAACCGGGCCGCCGACAGTGACTATCGCTGGAATTCCCCGGCCATCGTGCTGGATCAGGCCGGGCAGGTGGCGGAGATCAGGAGCATCTATTTCCTGCGCGGGCCGCTGAACGCGCCGTTCGATCAGGTGGAGGATCTCTATGCGGCGGACCGGCTGCTGCACGAAAAGCTGCTGGACCCGCGCTACCGGATGCTGTTCGACTATCTGCCCGGTGACCTGATGCTGTTCGACAACCGGCGTATCCTGCACGGGCGGGAGGCTTTCGATGCCGCAGAGGGTAGACGCTGGCTCAGGGGCTGCTATCTGGAGCGGGAAGAGCTTGAATCCGCGCTGCGCATGGCCGCCCGAAGGGTGAGAGCCGGAGCCGCCACCGGAACCTGAAACCGACCGAAGGAGCATCACCCATGGCTGACCTGAAGAACCGGCAGGGCTTTTCGACCCGCGCCATCCATGCAGGCCAGCGGCCGGACCCGACGACGGGCGCGGTGATGATGCCGATCTACGCGACATCGACCTACGTTCAGGAAAGCCCCGGCGTTCACAAGGGCTATGAGTACAGCCGCAGCCAGAACCCGACCCGTCAGGCGCTGGAAGCCTGCGTCGCGGATCTGGAGAATGGCGCACACGGCCTCGCCTTCGCCTCCGGCCTCGCCGCCATGGGTACGGTGCTGGAACTGCTGGACAGCGGTGACCATGTCATCGCCATGGATGACCTCTACGGCGGCAGCTACCGGCTGTTCGAGAATGTCCGGAAGCGTTCGGCGGCGCTGGACTTCAGCTTCGTCGATCTGTCGGACCCGGCGCAGTTCGAGGCCGCGATCACGCCGAAGACCCGCATGGTCTGGGTGGAAAGCCCGACCAATCCGCTGCTGAAACTGGTCGACCTCGCCGCCATCAGCCGCATCGCGAAGGCCCACGATATCCTGATGGTCTGCGACAATACCTTCGCCACGCCCTACTGCCAGCGCCCGCTGGATTTCGGCGCCGACATCGTCGTCCATTCCATCACCAAGTATCTCAACGGCCATTCCGACGTGGTCGGCGGCGTCGTCGTCATCGGCGATAATCCGGACCTGAAGGATCGGCTGTTCTATCTGCAGAACGCGGTCGGCAGCATCCTCGGCCCCTTCGACAGCTTCCTGGCACTGCGCGGCCTGAAGACCCTGGCCCTGCGCATGCGCCAGCACTGCGAGAGCGCCCTGACCGTGGCGCAGCATCTGGAGGCGCATCCGAAGATCGAGCGGGTGATCTATCCCGGCCTGCAAAGCCACCCGCAGCATGCCCTTGCCGCCAGCCAGATGGATGCCTTCGGCGGCATGATCACGGCCTTCATCAAGGGCGACATCGAAGACGCGCGGAAGTTCCTGGAACGCTGCGAGATCTTCGCGCTGGCCGAGAGCCTGGGCGGTGTCGAGAGCCTGATCGAGCATCCCGCCATCATGACCCACGCCTCCGTCCCGCCCGAGGTCCGGGCCGAACTCGGTATCTCCGACACCCTGATCCGCTTCAGTGTCGGCGTGGAGAATGTCGAGGATCTGATCGCGGAGATCGACACGGCGCTGGCATAGCTCAGGCCGGGGGACGACCCTGTTCCTGCAACTGGCGCATCTCGCCGATGTCGTCCACCCAGTCCAGGGCGGATCGGCACCAGATCTGGATCGACGGGCGCAGTTCGTTGCGCTGGCGGGCGGTGCCGAGACGCAGGGAGAAGGCGTCCGGATCGACGGGCGCGCCGCCGTGGATCGAGGTGCCGCATTCGGGACAGAAGGACAGGGCGCGCTGGCCCCCGCTCTCGGCGGTCTTGATGAAGACCTTCAGCTTGCCGCTCAGAAGCCGGAAGTCCGCAGCGGGTACCAGGACGCCATAGCGGAACGCGGTGCCGCTGTTGATCTGGCAATCCGTGCAGTGGCAGATGGCGATCCGGTCCGGATCGATCTCGGCCTCGTAGGTGATGTGGCCACAGAGGCACGCACCGTCGATCGTCATCTTCGTCATCGTGTTCACTCCGTTGCAGGAACCCTTGCGCCCACCGTACCGTGCTGCAGCGCGTCCACCAGATCGGATCGCCGTTCCAGTGTCGCGCGCTGGTTGACGTAACCCTTGTCGGTGATCTCGTTGGCGTCGATGGAGGGGGGCTCCGCCATCAGCACGAAGCGGGCGATGCGGGTGGAGGACGCCGGATTGGCCGCGTTCCAGGCCGCCAGCTTTTCCGCGATGGCGGCATTCACCTTCTCCGACGCGCAGAGGGCATCAGGGGCGTCGCCCGCTTCCGGGTCCAGCACGGCGACCGCAGCCATGGCAGGCCAGATCAGCAGGCCGATGCGGTCCGTGTCATGGCCGGTCACCACCACGTCCTGCACCAGCGGGGAGCAGGCCCCGACCGCGCCGACGCGCAGGGCGCCGACACTGACCCAGGTACCGGTGGTCAGCTTGAAGTCCTCCGCCACCCGCCCGTCGAACAGGACTCCGACCGAGGGATCATCCGGGTCGGCGAGCTGTCCTGCATCACCCATGCAGTAGAAGCCCTCGTCATCGAACGCGGCGGCGGAGAGGTCGGGACGGTCATGATAGCCGGGGGTGATGTTCGGCCCCCGTACCCGCAGTTCGTACTTCGCGCCGTTGGGCTGGAACTTCAGCTCGCAGCCCGGCACCGGCAGGCCGATATTGCCCGCGCGCGGGATCGGGAAATGGACCAGGGTGGCCAGCGGCGAAGTTTCCGTCGATCCCCAGGCCGACAGCATCAGCGGGCGCGGGTGGCCCGACTGGTCCGCCACCCTCTCCAGCCGGTCCCAGAGATCCTGCGGCAGGGCCGCAGCGGCATAGAAGATCGCCTTCAGGTCGCGGAAGAAGCTGTCACGCAGGTCCGCGTCCCGTTCCAGGGCTGGCAACAGAGCGGCGAAACCGGCAGGCACGTTGAAATAGAGGTTCGGACTGGCGAGCCGCAGGTTCTCGACCGTGCGTCCAATCAGCGGCGGTGCGGGCTTGCCATCGTCAATGTGGAAGGTGCCGCCGTTGAACAAAGCCAGGTTGAAGCAGAAGTTGCCGCCGAAGGTATGATTCCACGGCAGCCAGTCGACCAGTACCGGGGCCATGTCATGCACGAAGGGCCAGGCGGCAGCCAGCATGGCCTGATTGGCACAGAGCATCCGGTGGGTATTGATCACCCCCTTGGGCATCCCGGTGGAGCCGGAGGTGAACAGGATCTTGGCGACCGCATCCGGCGAGATGGTCCCATCGGGCGCGCTCCCGGCAGTCGGGATCGCAGCCATGTCGGCATTGCTCATCACCGTTCCGAAGCCCTGTTCCGCCAGCGCCTTGAGGGCCGGGGCGAACGGGATTGCATCCTCCACCCAGATCAGGCCGGGGCGGGTCAGGTCGGCAATGTGGCGCAGCTTGGCGTGATCGGCGCTCATCAGGCTGTAGGCGGGGGAGACGGGCACGACGGGAACGCCTGCCAGCACCGCGCCCAGCATCATCAGGGCGTGGCCGACGGAATTGCCCGATAGGATCATCAGCGGACGTTCGGGGCCGAGGCTCGCAGCCAGCAGATGGTGCGCGATACCTGCCGCGCGGGCATGAACTTCCGCATAGGTCAGCGTCTGCCAGCCGTCACCGTCACGTCCTGCAAGAAAGGTCCGGGCGCCGTTCGCCCCGGCCTGCGCGGTCAGCACCGCGCCGAGCGTTGCCGGGTAATCGCCGAGCGGGACGGGGGAGCGCAGGATCATGGCGCCGTCGTCGCGCCGCTCCAGCTCGGCCCGCTGTGCGAGAAACCGAAGTCCGTTCAAGGTCACGTCTGTCATGCTGTCCCTCCCACCCCAGACTGTCCTGATGCCATGACAGGGGCGGTGCGGCAAGGACGGGCTGGCTCGACAGTCCGCAGCGAACAGGGTACACGCGAAACCATGGAACATGACCTGACAGTGCCAGCCGGGGAGGCCGTCTTCGTGATCGCGGAGGCGGGAGTGAACCACAATGGCGATCCGGCGCTGGCGGCGGAACTGGTGGCAGCGGCGAAGCAGGCCGGGGCGGATGCGGTGAAGTTCCAGAGCTTCGATCCCGATGCGCTGGTCAGTGCAGGCGCGGAGACCGCAGCCTACCAGAAGCGGGCCACCGGCAGCGACGACCAGCAGGCGATGCTGCGCGGGCTGGTGCTGGATGTGCCGGCGCATGAGGCCCTGTTCGCGCAATGCGCGGACCTGGGGATCGAGTTCATCTCGACCCCGTTCGATGCCGGATCGGCGGACATGCTGGTCGGGCTGGGGGTGAAACGGCTGAAGGTCGGTTCCGGCGATGTCACCAACATCCCGCTGCTGCGCCATCTGGCGACCTTCGACCTGCCGGTGATCCTGTCCACGGGCATGGCCGACCTGGCGGAGATCGACAGGGCCATTGCCGCGTTGGCGCCGCTGAAGGACCGGATCAGCCTGCTGCACTGCGTCTCGGCCTATCCGACGCCGATGGCGGATGCGAACCTGCTGGCGATCCGCACGCTGGAGGCCTGTTACGCCCTGCCCATCGGCTATTCCGATCACACCCTCGGCATTCATGCCGCACCCGCCGCCGTGGCGCTGGGCGCGCGCATCATCGAGAAGCATCTGACCCTGGATCGCGGCCTGCCCGGACCCGACCACGCCGCGTCACTGGAACCGGACGAGTTCGCGGAGATGGTAACCGCAATCCGGGCGGTGGGGACCGCACTGGGTGACGGGGTGAAGGCCCCGCGCGGCAGCGAGCTTGATACCCGCCGGGTGGCACGGCGGGGCCTGAAGGCCGCGCGCGACATGGGGGCCGGAACGGTGCTGCGGCTGGAGGACATTGCCGTGCTGCGGCCCGAGACCGGGTTCGCGCCACACCTGATCGACGATCTGCCGGGCCGGACCTTGCGGCATCCCTTGAGCCAGGGCGCACCGATCCTGCCGGAAGACCTTGAATGAGCGGACCCGCCGGGACACGTCGTATCGTCTATGTCACCGGCACCCGCGCCGACTATGGCCTGATGCGCGAAACCCTGCGTCGCATCGATGCCCATCCGGCGCTCGACCTCAGCCTGTTCGTCACCGGCATGCACCTGCTGCCCGCCTATGGGGAAACGGTGCGGGAGATCGCGGCGGATGGCCTGTCGATCGCCGCCCGCTGGCCGGTCGAGCTGAGTGGCTCGGACGGGGGCGAGATGGCACTGGCTCTCTCGGAAACCCTGCGCGGTTTCGTCGAGACCTTTCGCGAGGCCCCGCCGGACATGGTGCTGCTGCTCGGCGACCGGGGGGAGATGCTGGCCGGCGCAATCGGCGCGCTGCATCTCGGCTGCGCCACCGTGCACGTTCATGGCGGGGAACGCTCCGGCACGGTCGATGAACCGGTACGTCACGCCATCTCGAAACTGGCGCATTTCCATCTGACAGCGACCGAGCAGGCAGCAGCCCGGCTGCGCCAGATGGGGGAGGATGACTGGCGTATCCGCACCGTGGGTGCGCCGGGGCTGGATGATCTGGCGAACCGCGATGCGGCGGACCGCGCCGAGCTTGCGAAGGACGTCGGGTTCGACCCCGCCCGCCCCATCGCCGTGGCAGTGTTTCATCCGGTGGTGCAGGACGGCGGCGATGCGGCCCGGCAGATGCAGACCATGCTCGACAGTCTGCTGGCAGCGGACGTGCAGGTGCTGGCGCTGGCACCCAACGCCGATGCCGGCAGTTCAGGGATCGCGGAAGTATTGCAGCAGGTTGGTGCCGCCCACCCGGAACAGGTCCGGCTGATCGACCATCTGCCGCGTGCGCGCTATCTGGCCTGGCTTGGCGCTGCGGATCTGCTGATCGGCAATTCCTCCAGCGGGATCATCGAGTCCGCCAGTCTCGGTCTGCCCTGTGTGAACCTGGGCGACCGCCAGATGGCACGGGACCGCAACACCAATGTGATCGATGTGCCGATCATCGGGCCGCAGTCTGTATCTGCTGCCATCGCGACAGCATTGCGGCAGGGAAGACAGGACTGGCCCAACATCTGGGGCGATGGCCGAAGCGCCCCGCGCATTGCCGCCTTCCTGGCTGAGGGTGATCTGTCTCCTGCGGTGTTCAAGAAACTGAACAGCTACTGACGCCGCCGCAGTCCCTTCATGGCAGTGCGCGCATCCCGGTTGACGGCGATGGCGGTGGCAATGCCGAAAAGCCCACCAGCCAGCAGTGCAATCAGTCCGGTCGTGACCGTGCTGCCTTCGTACTGTTGCTCCAGCAGGATCGGGACAGCCAGGGCCACAAGGGCAAGAATCGCCGTGATCCACGTCGGCGGCTGGGCGAGCATGGCCGCCATCGGCACGTCCCGATGCGCCGTCTTCAGCAACAGAGAGGCACTGCTGATGCATGCCCCGAAGACCGCCGCGAGCATCAGATGCATCAGGGTCCCGCCCATCGCCTTGACTGCCAGCGCCGCGATCAGGAAGGCGATGAATCCCAGTCCCTCACCCAGCATGGGTGATCGGGTATCGCCCATGGCGTTCAGCACCCGCCGATAGAAGACATTCAGGCCCAGCGGGATCAGGCTGATCGCGTAGGTGGCGGTCAGATTGGCGATGACCGACAGTTCTGCAGCCGTGATGTCGCCCCAGCCAAAGACCAGCGACGTGATCAGGTCCCGGCTGAGAAACAGCGCGCCGAAGGCCATTACCGACAGCACGAGGATCCACGTCTGACCCTGACGCACGATGCCGAGAAAGGCGCCACGGTTCTGCTCCGCGCCGCCCGGTGCCAGGCTGGCCAGTCGCGGCAGCAGGATGATGGTCAGGGTCATGATGACGACGCCGAGCGGCAGCAGGACAAGGCGGGTGGCATAGTTCACCCCCGCCAGCGCGCCGATGCCGAACAGGGTGGCGAAGGCCCGCAGGGCGAAGGGATAGAAGAAGACAACGGACTCCGCCGCCGAGGTCTGGGCCATGCCGAGGATCATCCGGCGGTCGATCAGCCAGGGTGTGAAGCTCAGGCCGGCGAAGGCGCGTCGACCGATGGCCGTGATCTGGATCAGCCAGCGCAACAACACCCCGCTGATCACGGCAACGGCCAGCCAGGCGACCGTGCCGTTCCGGCCATCGAAGAGCAGGGCGACGATCAGCACCGAATTGATGACCGCTGTGCCGATGGCGGCCAGAAAGAACCGGTCTTCAGCCTGCAGCCACGCGATGGTCACCGCGTTGATGGCTGCGATCGGGGCAGCCAGGATCACCAGCGGCAGCAGGTCGATGGTACGTTGCCGGGCGATGGCGTCGAAGCCGGGAGCCAGCATATCGACCATGCCCGAACGCACCGCGACGAGCAGCAGCGCAAGCAGGCCGATCATGGCGAAGATCGCCAGACTGGCCTGGAACAGAAGCTGACTGGCCACTCCGGCACGCTGTCTGAAGGCCACGACCAGAACCGCCGTGACACCACCCGCCCCCAGCACATTGATCAGGAAATCCGGCAAGCCGACCAGAAAGACGGCAATATCCGCCTCCCGCCCCAGCCCGAACGACGCCGCTATCGTCGCCTCCCGCCCGAACCCCAGCAGCCGCCCGATCAGCAGGGCCAGCGCGGCGGCAGCACCGGATCTGAGCAGTCCGGAGAGCATCAGTCACATCCGGTTTGCTGATGCAGCGCGTGAATCGCGGACATGATCAGGTATCCCGCATGAAATGCATCGCCGCGAGGTCGCGATCCGTTTTGCGCAGCCGGGCGTCCGGTGTCTGACCGGTGACTACGGTATTGGCGGGTATCGCTGTCTTGAAGATCAGGGCATTCGCGGACAGCGCGCAATTGTCACCGACCGTGCTGCTGCCCAGGATCGAGGCACCGGCATACATGGCGACGCCCTCCCCGATTGTCGGATAATCGCCATCGAAATTGTCGCCGATGGTGCAGTTCTGGGAAACCAGAAAGAAGTTTCCGTAACTGGCACGGCCCACGACGCTGCCCACCGGGTGGGAGAACAGGAAGATTGGCGGCAACGCCACCGAATAGAAGCAGTCGATGCCATGCAGCGCCTTGTTGAGGTAGAACAGCTTGGTCGCGATCCCGTCCTGACCGGCCAGGTGGACCTCGTTCGACAACAGATAGAGGAACATTGCGTACTGATCGGAATTCAGATGGTCGAGAAAGGTCTCGCCGTCGCGGGTGAAGTAGCGACTGCGGACATGGCTGAAACAGAAGGCCGCGCGTTGCACCGCCCTTTCCAGAGGCTCCGACAGATCCGATCCCGCGACCCGGTCATGGTCCGGAAAGAAGTTGTTCAACTGGGCCGCAACATAGCCGCCAAGCTCCGGCTGCGTGATCGACAGCTTCACCGGCTTGCCTGCCGTTCTGCGCAGGTGTGCGAGAGCTCTGCAGAGAAGGGCGTGAAATCCCGGATGTCGGACATCTTCTCGATCTCCACGTAGAATTCGTAGAACCGCGCGGGCATCGTGGTCACGGCCTTGCCCACCCCGAAGTCACCGCGACGTTCGAAATAGAGCGTCCGCAGAACCTTGTGACCCCGTTCGCGGAGCTGCCGGAGCATGGCCTTCACGTCGGTGAAGAAATTCGGGTGCCCCTTCCCGCGGGCGCCGATTTCCGCATCGAACGCGGCCTGATCATCCGCGTGATAGGTGTCGTTCTTGCCGGTAACAATGATCCGCGCCCCCTGTCGCGCCACACGCAGCAGTTCACCCAAGGCTTCGTGCTGTCTTGTCGCGTCGAATACGGCAATGCAGGCAACATTGTCGAAGGTGCTGTCGGGAAAGGGCAGGTGTTCCGCTTCTGCCTCCTGAACCGATACCACGCCACCATTGTCGTTCCAGAGTTCCGTCGCCCTGGCGATCATGGCCGGTGAAATATCGATCCCGTGAACCTGCAGGCCCTGCTCCAGAAACACCGGAAACCAGCGACCCCAGGCGCATCCGACCTCCAGGATCGACCCCGGATTTGGCGGCGTGGCGAGAAAGATGTCGCGAATTACCTGATCCTGCAATGTCAGCGGATCGTTCTCGATGACACCGCTTGCACTGCCACCGACGTTGGCCTCCTGCACACGGCTTTCCCAATACTTCAGGTATTGCTCGTTCCAGTAGGCCTTGCGGTCAGTCATGGGATGCGCTCACGGCCTGATCAGCTTGATGAAGGTGTTCGCACACCGGTTGTTGGCGGCGACCCCGATCGTCTCGACGTCATCTGGGCGAATGCTGTCCTCGTCGAAGACGTAGAGCCAGCTCTTGCCATCCAGTCCATAGTCGAAATTGTCATGGATGAAACGCTGGCTGCGCGTCTGCACCGCCAGATAGGGCTGCGAACCGAAGACCTTGCCCTGTCGGGTGTTTACTGAAAGGTACAATTTTCCGTCTTCCGATTTCAGATCGACGTCCAGTTCCAGCGGTTCCACCACCCCGTCGTGCAGCACATCGTTGAATGCATCGCGTGCCGTGCTGAACCGGAACTTCACGTCCGGGAAGGCGCTGGCCGCAGCCTCGATCATCGGGCGCATCTTCCGCACCTCGATCGCCATGTCCCGATAATCGTGACTGATCAGTCCCATCAGGGTCTTCTCGCCGGTCTGCGCCTGGGCAAAGGCCTTGTTGACCTCATCCTGATCAATGCAGGCCAGTCGGGTGTCGATGTTCAGGAACCTGGCGATGTAGCGGCTGCAACCTCCTGGCACCTGATAGTCGTGGAAGTCCGGATTGTATATCCGCCAGTCCGTGGTGGCGCGGCGCCAGTCCCCGAACCGTCCGTTCCGAAGATCGTTCTGGGCGTTCTGGCTGCTGATGTCCTCGGTCGAGATGTTGGAGCAGTCGAAGGGAATCCACTGTTCCAGGAACCAGTGACTGTCCGGACGCTCCGTATGGAAACCGGCACGATGCACGGCCGGGAACGAGTGCCGTTCGATGATCTTGCGACAGATCGACGGATGCAGGAATTCCGAATTCTCGTAGGACGTCGCGCACCGGTGTGCCTCCCGATAGGTCGACATCGGGTGGTGATGCCATTCGATGGCGTCCAGATCGGAGGAACGGTACTTGTCGAGAAAGTCCACGTAGCGGTCATAGATGTTGTGGATGCCGATATCCTTGCGGCGCGGATTGATCTCGTAGCCGACGTGATCGACGCAGTGCCAGTTGTAGACCCAGCCGCCGCCGAACGAGTCCTTCATGGCGGTCCGGAACTCGGGTGTCATGATCTCCGACAGCATGGTGTCGATGCTGTCCCAGGTCTCGTGATAGCGTATGCGGAAGGGATCGACGAATTCCGCGATCACGTCTTCCTTGCCGCCCAGATCGACCTTCTTCGCCCGGATATTTTCCAGCGTTTCATGGCTTGGCGGCAGGTCGATACCGAACACCGAATTGATTCGCTCGAATGTCGCGGCGAGTGATTCATAGAGCGGGCCTTCGGTATCGATCGCGTGAACGATATGGACAATCTTGTCGTCACTCATTGCGGGCGGCTTCCGTCAGGTTTTTGAATCATCCTGTCCGTTGTGGACAGATGCTGCGCAGGCTTGGTGAAATCTGCATCGACGTGCAGACCAAACTGCTTTCTGTTTGTCAGGAAGATGTTCCCGGTGCAAGTCTGTCGAGACGGCGCGGACCCCGAAGATGCCGCCTCCCCGGCAACGTGCCGGGATGTACCTGAACCAACCGGAAGCTCCACAAATCAAGGACATCATGACGATCCTGTTTGTCACCTACGGCGGCGGCCATGTGCAGATGGTTGCCCCCGTCATTCGTCAGTTGCAGCGGATCCGGCCAGAGCTTCGGGTCGAGTGTCTGGCGCTGACGACCGCGCAGCCGGTGCTGCGTGCCATGGAGATTCCGTTCCGCACCATGTCGGAGTTTCTCGCGCTGTTTCCGGCTGAAGCGCGGGAATGGGGCGAGGAACTGGCGGTCGAGCGGCACAACGACGGAGTGGGGATCGCCTATGAGGAATCGGTCGCCTATCTCGGCCTGTCGTTCTGGGATCTTGTCGAAACGCATGGTGAACCCCGGGCGCGGGCGCTGCTGGCCGAGAAGGGGACGCAAGCGTTTCTGCAAAGGCGGGTCGCGGCTCGTATCATTGATGAGCTCAAGCCGACTGTCATCGCCACCACGAATTCACCGCGCATGGAACATGCTTCGGTTCTGGAGGGCAAGGCGGCGTCCATACCGACCCTGACGATGGTCGATCTGTTCGGTCGCTTCAATTTCTGTCCGATCGTTGCCGACCATGTGTCCGTATTCAGTCCGAAGACCCGAACAAACCTTGTCGAGGCCGGGCTGATGGCGGAAGCGACGGAATGTCATTTCTTCGGGAACCCGAGCTTTGACAAGTACCTCGAAGTGCAGCCTTCCAATGCCGGGGATGGTGAGAACCGGGACCCTGCGCTGTTGTTCCTCGACATGCCGGCATTTCTCGATTTCGACAGGGACGTCATTCACACGCGGACGGCGAACGACGTCGTTCAGGATCTCGATGACCTTTCGGCAGCGTGCGCCGCGCAGGATCTCGACCTGATGATACGGCCGCATCCGTCCCAGGACCGCGGGCCTTACGAACGCTGGATAGCCGGTTCGGAACATGGGCACCGAACCCGCATTGTGGCCGGTGGACCATTGGAGCCGGTGTTGCGACAGGTCAGGCTGGTCATCGCGCGCTCCTCGACCTCCTTGCTGGAGGCAGTCTTTTGTGGATGCCGTACCCTGCAGATCAATTATCAGAAGACTGACAATATTGAGCTGCCGCTGGCCCAGATGGGCCTTTCATGGCCCGTGCGACATCGCAGCGAACTGGCTGAGACGGTTGCGCGGGCACTCAGCGACGACGTCACCGCCGAGGCGCACTGGCAGCGACGGCTGGAGACCTTGCCGACGGAACCGGCTGCGCCACGAATTGCCGCGTTCCTGGCCAGTCTTGCCGGGTCGTCCGACTGAACGTCAGACCGGCTGCATCCGCAAACGCAAATGGGATCAAGCGGCATCCGCATCGGATTCCGGCGCGATTCACTGTCCTGCCGCGAGGACGCTCTGATCACGGGCGGCTGAGAGGGAGGCGGCGATCAGGTCCACCGTCCGCCGTGCGGATGCCGCATCGGTTGCCACATCAGCCCCTGAAAGGACGGATTCGTGCATTGCCCGAATGGGTCCGTCCTTGTCTGTCGCCAATTCGACGGGTGTCTCATCGTTCCTGCGTCCCGTGCCTGCCACCAGATCGACCTCATAAGTGGCCTGGTCGGTGTTCACGATCATGCGGCGCCGACCGAGGCGGTCGAGGTAGTTGAGCTCGACAGTTGCCGCGCGGCAGCGATCATGCCGACACAGCAGGGAAAAATGATCGTCGGTCTGAATGTCGAGGCTGCTGTCATGTCCCCCGAGAGCGGACACGCTCTGCCAACTGCCGAACAGCCAGTCCAGCAGGTCCAGTTCATGACTGAGATCATTGATCGCGCCGCCGCCCGCAATGATGCGGGCCGATTCGGTCAGTCGATAGTCCTGGCCCGGTCGCCAGGTCGGCAGGTACTGGCCGACATAGGCCTGGACGCTGATGGCCATGGTGGTGCCCAGTTGCTGTTTCAGCCATTGAATCGCCGGGTGGAAGCGCAACTGGTATCCGACACGGACATTCCGGTCGATCAGGGAGCCATCGGGCTGGCCTGGGGCGCAAAGCGGCTTCTCCACCAGCATCGGACCCTTGAAGCCGCCTTCCTGCAGGGCCGCCGCATCAGCGAGATGACGGGATGTTTCACTGGCCACCACGGCATAGTCACACGTGACTGAAGTGAGCGCCGCGTCAATCGTGCGAAACGCGCCCGTGGCGTGACGGCTGACCACGCTGACGGCGAAGCCCATGTTCCGCAGGATGGCTGCATGACGCTTTCCGATGGAACCCGAACCGACAACCAGTGCGTTGCCCGGCGATTGTTGTTCCTGTCCTGTCATTTCGAGGCTACTCATGGATGTGGTTCAGTGGGGGTGTAGATGATCCGGGAAATGATGTCGTTGCAAGGTCGGGTTGCCCTGATCACAGGTGGCGCCGGTCATATCGGGCGGTCCATGGGGTTGGCGCTGAATGATCTCGGCGCGCGCGTGATCCTGCTGGATCGTGATGAAACGGTACATCGGGTGGCCGCGTCACTGGACAATGCAGTTGGTGTGATCGCTGACCTGTCCGATGAGCATGCGATGCGTGCAGCCGCCGGCGCGGCCATTGATGACACTGGCGGGCGTCTCGACATCCTGATCAACAATGCCGCGTTCGTTGGCACGTCGGACCTGACCGGCTGGGCCGAGCCGTTCGAGAAGCAGACCACCGAGACCTGGCGGGCGGCGCTGGAGGTCAATCTGACCGCGGCCTTTGCCCTGTGCCAGCAGGTGACACCGGCCCTGCGCGCCTCAGGGCACGGGACAATCCTGAACATTGCCTCGATCTATGGTGCGCTGGGACCGGACTGGTCGTTCTATGAGGGCACATCAATGGCCAATCCTGCGGCCTATGCCGCATCGAAGGGTGGCATGATCCAGATGACCCGGTGGTTGTCGACAACCCTTGCGCCACAGATCCGGGTCAATGCGATCTGTCCCGGCGGCGTGGCCCGCGGCCAGCCCGAGAGCTTCGTTGAACGCTACGAGGCCAGGACGCCACTGGGACGCATGGCGAACGAGGATGACATTGCCGGTGCCGCGGCATTTCTGGTGACGGATGCCGCCCGCTATGTGACCGGTCAGGTTCTGATGGTAGACGGGGGCTTCTCAGCCTGGTGACCAGCTCTCTGTTGCAGCATCCACGGGGTCAGGATACGTACAGGCCAACAGCTGCCGCAGAGGAGCATGTCATTCCATGAGTTCGGGTCCGTGATCGGCAACCACAAGGTTCTGGCAGTCCTGTGCGGACGGGGCGGTTCCAAGGGGCTGCCACGCAAGAATGTGCTCGACCTTGGCGGCAAGCCGGTAATCGCCTGGTCTGTTGAAGCCGCCGGAAACGCCACTTTGCTGGATCGATGCGTCGTCTCCACCGACGATCCGGAGATTGCCGATGCTGCACGCGCGGCAGGCGGTGATGTGCCATTCATGCGTCCGGCAGAACTGGCCACCGATTCGGCGGCGGTCACCGAGGCGATGATCCACGTCGTCGAGAACCTGCCCGAAGATTACGACATCATCGTCCTGCTGCATGCGACATCACCCTTCCGGACCGGGGGCGACATTGATGACTGCATTCGGATGCTGGTGGAAACGGGTGCCGATACCTGTGTGACATTCTCCGAGATGGCGAAACCGCCGAGCTATATCGTGCGGATCGACGATGACCATCGCATGCGTCCCCTGGAGGGATCAGGCCTGCTGAAGCGGCGGCAGGAGACCGAGAAGCACTATCTGCCGAATGCAGCGGTCTATGCCGTGTGGACACCATTTCTTCTGGAGCATCGCAAGGTCTATTCCGAAGATACGGCGGCACTCGTGACACCTTACGAGCACGCTATCGACATCGACAGTCTGCTGGATCTGGAAATCGCCCGTGGTCTGCTGACGCGCCCCGGCTTTCCGCCGCAATGAGCCGCTGACTTAGGCATCGCCGCGCCTGACGCCGTCGCGTTCGACCTTGCTGGATCTGCTGCGTGCGGTGCCGGCGCACCTGGTGCTCTTCGGAGACGCCATGCGCCTGTTCGGGGACTTGCCGGGTCTGCATCCGCCATACTTTCCCTGGCTGCAGTCCTTCGCGGTTGTTGGCCCCTCGCAGGGCACCTCACCAGCCCGAAGACATGGGATCTCTGCGGGTTCCTGTCCAGCAGATGCGCGTTCCGCTGGTGTCGCGGAGGGGTTTGTGGCACCCATCCGATCCATGAAACGCCTGTTCGACATCATCATTGCCGCCCTGCTGTTGCTGTGCAGCCTGCCGCTGTTCCTGCCGCTGGCCCTCGCGATCCGGCTCGACAGTCCCGGATCACCCTTCTATCGCCAGATTCGCGTTGGTCGGAGCGGGCGCACGTTCGGGATGCTGAAGTTCCGTTCCATGGTGGCGAACGCGGACCGGATCGGCGGCCATTCGACGGCTGCGGGTGACGCGCGAATCACGAAGGTCGGGCGTTTCATCCGCAAGACCAGCCTGGACGAACTGCCACAACTGCTGAACGTGCTCTCCGGTGACATGAGCCTTGTCGGTCCCCGTCCCGACGTGCCCGCGCAGGAGGCGGACTACAGGCCGGAGGACTGGGTACTGCGCCACAGGGTGCGGCCCGGCGTCACCGGCCTCGCCCAGGCCCTGAAACGGTCTGCCGCGACTCCGGCGGAGCGCACGGAAATGGACCTGCGCTATGTCCGCGAACAGTCGCTCTGGCTGGACCTGAAGATCCTCTGGTGGACCGCGCGACAGGTGCTGTCGAAGGGCGGCGTCTGAGGGCTGCCGTCAGTCGGCGGCAGTCTCGACCACTGTCCTGTCGTGATAGAGCGCCCGGGCCTCACTGGCCGGGCCGCGCCTCTCCCCCAGACCCGCGATCTCGATTACCCGGATTTCGCCGTTCCAGGGGATTGTCAGCACATCGCCGACCCGGAGCGGTTGGCTGACCTTCCTGATGACCTGCCGGTTCAGGCGCATCCGGCTGCCTTTCACCGCCCGTGCGGCCAGACTTCGGCTCTTGAAGAAACGCGCGTACCAGAGCCAGAGATCAATGCGGATCGAGCCTTGGGCGGGAGTTTCCATGGTCACCTGTTCTTCAGGACAGCCAGTGCGGCGAAGGGGGAATCGGGGTTGAGGGGGCGGGCATCGCGTCCGTGCTTGCGCGGCGGCGGGGCCTGTTTGGTCCGGTCGGACGACGATGGTCGTACCTGCTTGCGTGCCTTGCGCTGTTCGCGCGATGGGCGCGAATGAAACAGCAGGGGTGCGTCGTCGCCCTGTCGCTCGGTGCGATAACCCAGACCGGTCAGGATCGGTCCCAGCCGTTCCGGCCCGCCGCCCAGCATCGACATCAGGGCGTGGTCGGCCTCCGCCGGGCCCTTGCGCGTGGCCTTGTGGGCATGGTCGGCAATCCGCTCCACCATGTCGACGCGCACGGCAGTGGTGCCGAAGCGGGCATAGCCCGAAACCAGCAGCGCGTCGGCATCGCCCTTGCGGTCGGTATCGAAGGAGACACGGCCCTGCTGGTCCGTCGGCAGCATCAGACCGCCCTGCAGCCCGTGCAGGATCATGCGCCACCGGGTCGCTTCGGGTTTCAGCAGCGCGGGGCAGAAGATTGCCGACCGTCCCACCTGCACACCGGCATACTTGAAGCGTCCATGATCCTTCGGATCCAGCTGCCGCATCTGCTCCTGCACCACCTTGCGGGGCAGGATGCCGAGACGCTCGACGATCTGGAAGGCGATGCCCCGGGCAGCGGGGCTGAAATTGCGGTTCTCCAGCTCCGTCAGCGGTCGCAGCAACTGTCCGATCCGGGTTTCGACCCACTTGCCGAGGCGGGCGGAAATATCCTCGGAGGTGCGGCTGTCCAGCTGGTCACTGACATTCAGCCGAACCCTCGGGCGCAGCACATGATCACCTGCCTCCAGCCGCGCGATGATCTCGCCCTGCCAGCAGATGTCGCTGTCATCGGAGAGCGAGAAGGCGTCGTCCGCCGCGCCCGCGATCTTCCGCCCGCGCGCGACCAGGGCGGAGGCCAGCACCTGGCGCACCGCGCCCTTCAGTGCCTTGTTGTCAAAGGCGGAGCGGTCGGCAGCGAAGACCAGACCCCTGATGCGCCCGACGTACTGACCCTCCACCGTGACATTGCCGTCCGGGTCGATGGCGGTCAGCACTTCCTCCCGATCACGCAGCCGGTTGACCAGCGCGGCAGTGCGGCGGTCGACGAAGCGCTGTGTCAGGGACTGGTGCAGGGCGTCGGAAAGCCGTTCCTCGATCGCCCTGGCCCGTTCCTGCCAGTGCACGGGATCGTCCAGCCACTCGGCGCGATGGGAGATATAGGTCCAGGTGCGGATGTGGGCCAGGCGCCCCTGCAGGGTGTCGAGGTCGCCCGTGGTTCGATCCAGGTGCTCCAGATGTTTCGCCATCCAGTCGCGGTTGATCTGCCCTTTCGTGGCGATCTGCAGATAGATGCGCCCCACCAGCTTGACGTGATTGTCGTGCATGGTCTTGCGGAAGTCCGGCACCTGGCAGATGTCCCAGAGCAAATGCATGTTGGCCGGATTGAGTTCGGCCAGCGCCATGATCTCCGGGTCGCGGGCCAGCACCTTCAGTGTCTCCGTATCCTCTGCCCGGCGCGGTGTGGCCAGCCAGCGGAACGGCGGCGGCTGCTCCAGCGACCGGATCAGCGCCTTCGGATGGCTGAAATCCAGTTTCGTGTTGCGCCAGCGGAGCTGGGTCAGGGGATCGAAGCGGTGTTCCTGCACCGCCTCGACCAGTTCCGGTTCCAGCAGCGGCGCATCTGCCGTGACGCCGAAGGTGCCGTCGCGCATGAACCGCCCCGCCCGCCCGGCAATCTGGCCGATCTCGGCAGGGCTGAGGGCGCGTCGCCGGGCACCGTCGAACTTGTGGGTTGCGGCGAAGGCGACATGGTTGATGTCCATGTTCAGCCCCATGCCGATGGCATCGGTGGCGACCAGGAAATCCACTTCGCCGGCCTGGTACATCTCCACCTGCGCATTGCGGGTGCGCGGGCTGAGCGCGCCCAGCACCACCGCCGCGCCGCCGCGCTGCCGCCGCATCAGTTCGGCGATGGCATAGACATCGGAGGCGGAGAAGGCGACCACGGCACTGCGGCGCGGCAGGCGGGACAGCTTGCTCTGCCCGACATAGGCCAGCGAGGACAGCCGGGGGCGGGTGATGATCGTGGTGTCGGGCAGCAGGCGCTGGATCAGGCCGCGCGCGGTGGCGGCCCCCAGGAACATGGTGGTTTCCAGCCCGCGCACGTGCAGCAGCCGGTCGGTGAAGGTATGGCCCCGCTCCGGGTCCGCCGCGAGCTGGATCTCGTCCACGGCCACGAAATCGAAGCTGCGCCCCGTCGGCATGGCCTCGACGGTGCAGAGGAAATAATGCGGGTTGGCGGGGATGATCTTCTCTTCCCCCGTCACCAGCGCGACGTTGGAGCGACCGCGCGCCTCGACGACCCGGTCATAGACCTCCCGCGCCAGCAGGCGCAGGGGAAAGCCCATCATGCCGCTGGCATGGGTCAGCATCGTCTCGACGGCCAGATGCGTCTTGCCCGTATTGGTGGGGCCGAGCAGTGCGACCGTTCGTCCCCTGAGACCCGAGATGCCTTCATTGGTCATGGGAGAACTGTCCGGTGTTGTTGCGTGTCTGACAAGTCAGATTGTGAAAAATACCGGAATTTCAACAGCTTCGACGTTGCTGAATGTGACGGCTGGATGACATGGGGACAGCGATTGGCGAATCGCCGCCGAAGCCGCACCGCGATAAGTCGTTGACGAACACAGCCGATGCAGTACCAAAGGCCCGCCATGAATGAACCTGTGAACAAGGCCCTGCTGCCAGCCGGTCTGCGCGACGCCCTGCCTGAAGAGGCGGAGCGTGAGGCGATGGCTGTCCACAGCCTGATGAGTGCGTTCCGCGCCGAGGGCTATCAGACCGTCAAGCCGCCCCTGATGGAGTTCGAACAGAGCCTGCTGAGCGGTCCCGGCGGTGAACTGGCGCAGCAGCTGTTCCGCCTGATGGACCCGATCTCGCAGCAGATGATGGGCCTGCGGGCAGACATCACCCCCCAGATCGCGCGCATCGCGGCCAGTCGGCTGGCCGGATCACCGCGCCCGTTGCGGCTTTGCTACTCCGGGCAGGTCCTGCGGGTGCGCGGCGACCAGTTGCGCCCCGAACGACAGTTCACCCAGGCGGGGATCGAGCTGTTCGGCTCCGACGCCGTGAAGGCGGATGTGGAGATCGTGCTGCTGACGGTTGCAGCGCTGCGCGCTGCCGGATTGCAGGATCTGAGCATCGACCTGACCGTGCCCTCGCTGGCCCCCGCCGTACTGACCGGACAGGGGCACGAGGGGGCGACGGCGGATGCCGCGCGGGAGGCGCTGGACGGCAAGGATGCGGGGGAACTGCGCGGGATCGTCGGTGACGACCCGCTGATCTTCGGATTGCTGGAAGCGGTTGGCCCGGCGGAGTCGGCGATGCCGCGGCTGCAGGCGCTGGGTATCAGCGGCCTTGCCGGTCAGCAGATCGCCCGCCTGGCGGAGACCATTGCAGGGATCCGGGCCGTCGAGCCGGACCTGAGCCTGACGGTCGATCCCGGTGAGTATCGCGGCTTCGAATATCAGACCGGCGTGGCCTTCAGTGTCTTTGCCCCCGGGGTCAGGGGCGAGATCGGGCGTGGTGGCCGCTATGTCAGCGAAACCGGCGAGCCTGCGGTCGGTGCCACGGTCTATCTGGATTCCGTGCTGCGGGCCTTGCCGGCATTGGTTGGCGCGCGCCGGGTCTACATGCCGTTCGGCACGGCCCCCGACGACGCGCGGCGTTGCCGCGAACAGGGCCACCGGGTGGTTGCCGGCCTGGAGCCGGAAGCCGACCCCGTGGCAGAGGCACGAAGGCTTGGCTGCACCGCGATCTGGCACAAGATCGAGGTCAAGGACGTCTGAGGCGGGTTTCGGCCCGAAAATGCATCAGGAAAGGATCCCGACATGACCAATGTCGTGGTGGTCGGCGCCCAGTGGGGCGACGAGGGCAAGGGCAAGATTGTCGACTGGCTGTCGGCGATGGCGGACGTGGTCGTGCGCTATCAGGGCGGTCACAATGCCGGACATACGCTGGTCATCGACGGTGTGACCTACAAGCTGAGCCTGCTGCCCTCCGGCATCGTGCGGAAAGGCAAGCTCTCCATCCTGGGCAATGGTGTGGTCATCGACCCCACGGCGCTGATGGACGAGATCGGACGGCTGGCCAAGCAGGGTGTGGAGGTGACGCCGGAGAATTTCCAGATCGCCGCCAACGCCTGCCTCATTCTCAGCCTGCACCGGGATCTGGACGCGATCCGGGAAGAGGCCGCCGGCGGCGCCAAGATCGGCACCACCCGGCGCGGAATCGGCCCGGCCTATGAGGACAAGGTCGCACGGCGGGCGATCCGGGTCGCCGACCTGGGTGATCCGGTGACGCTGGACGGCAAGATCGAGCGGCTGCTGGTGCATCACAATGCGCTGCGCCGGGGGCTGTCGCAGCCGGAGATCGTCAAGGAGGACATCCTGGCCGAACTGAACGCGGTCAGCGACGACGTCCTGCGCTTTGCCGCGCATGTCTGGCGCACGCTGGACGAGGTCAATCGGCAGGGCAAGCGCATCCTGTTCGAGGGCGCGCAGGGTGCCATGCTGGACATCGACCACGGCACCTATCCGTTCGTTACATCCTCCAACACCGTCGCCGGGCAGGCGGCCCCAGGGTCCGGTTGCGGACCGAAGGTGATCGACTTCGTGCTTGGCATCGTCAAGGCCTACACGACCCGCGTTGGCTCCGGCCCCTTTCCGACCGAGCTGGATGACGAGATCGGGCGGCATCTGGGGGAGAAGGGCCGCGAATTCGGCACCGTCACCAACCGCGCCCGCCGTTGTGGCTGGTTCGATGCGGTGATGGTACGGCAGGCGATCCGAACGGGCGGCATCGACGGCGTGGCGCTGACCAAGCTGGACGTGCTGGACGGGCTGAAGGAACTGAAGGTCTGCGTCGGCTACGAGCTGAATGGCAAGACGCTGGATTTCTATCCCTACAACATGGCCGATCAGGACAACATCCGACCGATCTACGAGACGTTCGAAGGCTGGTCCGACACCACCTATGGCGCCCGTTCCTGGGCCGACCTGCCGGCGCAGGCGGTCAAGTACGTCCGTGCGATCGAGGAACTGATCGGTGCGCCGGTTGCCCTGCTCTCCACCAGCCCGGAACGCGAGGACACCATCGTCGTCCGTCACCCGTTCGAGGGCTGAGTGCATGACCTGTCGCCCCGCCCCCTCAGGTCCCGTGCTGGCTGACCTTACGGGGCGCGGCTGATGGGGGGCGTCCTCGATATCGTCTTTCCGGTCTTCGCGCTGATGGCCATCGGCTATGCGTTGGGGCGGTCGCCGCTGCTGGGGGGCGATGTCGGGATCAAGGCGCTGACGAATTTCGTCTTCTATGCCGCTATCCCGGCCCTGCTGTTCCGCCTGTTCAGCCGGGGCCTGCCGGAGGACGGCATCGAATGGTCCATCGTCTTCGGCTATTTCGGTGCCGCGTTGCTGCACTTTGCGATCACGGTGGCGCTGGGGCGCTACGTCTTCCGCAATCCGCCGGTCGAGTACGGGCTGATGGGCATGTCCTCCAGCTTCTCCAACACCGTGCTGATGGGATTGCCGCTGGTCTATACGGCCTTCGGCGAACCGGGCCTGATCCCGATGATGATGATCGTGACGTTCCACCCCATGATCCTCATCCCGCTGTCCACCATCATGGTGGAGGCCCTGCGCGGGCAGAAGGGGCAGGGTATCGGGGCCATCCTGTTCTCCACCGTGAAGAGTCTGGCGGTGCATCCGGTGATCCTGGGGCTTTGTTCGGGGCTGGCATTCGGTGCAACGGGGCTGGAACTGGTGTCGATGGTCGACCGGCTGATCGACCTGCTGTCGAAGGCGGCGACACCGGCGGCGCTGTGTGCGCTCGGCGCGTCGCTGACCCAGTTCCGCATTGCCGGTGACCTGAAGGAAAGCCTGACGCTGGTCGTCATGAAGCTGGCGCTGCTGCCCGCGCTGGTCTTCATCTTCACCAGCTACATCTTCGAGAACGATCCGCTCTACGTCGCCGTTGCCACCCTGAACGCCGCGACACCCGCAGGTATCAACGCCTTCCTGCTGGCACGCTTCTACGGCACCTACACCCAGCGCTCCGCCTCCGTGATCCTGCTGTCCACGGTGTTCAGCGCCGTCACCCTGTCATTGCTGATCGCCTGGCTGAAGACGGCCTGAGGGTTGCTACCTGTGCCTTTTGTCCACATGCTGGGCTGTGCAATGGGGCATCTATGCATCTTCGGGGTGTGACGCCTCTTGTCGGGAGGTTTGGCATGGGATTTCGCATCGTTATCCGGGCCGTCGCGGTGCTTTCGCTGGCGTTGTTCATCAGCGCCTGCATGAAAGAAAAGCCGAAGCAGACGGTTACCTTCCCAGTCAGCGCGAAGGTCGCGAAGGGACTGGCGACAGCTCTTGAACAGTCTGCGGAGACTGGCAAGCCCAACACCCAGTACAACCTGGGAAAGTTGTACTGGAACGGGATTCTGGTTCCAAAGAACCGGGAACGGGCCGCGATGTGGATCGAGCGTGCCGCAGAGCAAGGGCACTCACGAGCCCAAGCCGAGACCGGAATGATGTACCTCGAAGGAGCTGGCGTCGAGCGTAGCGACGAAACCGGTATCCGCTGGCTGAGGAAGGCTGTTGAACAGGAGGAAGCGGTCGGGCAGTTCGGCCTGGGAAATGCCTATTTGAAGGGCCAGGGCGTGCCGCAGGACTTCGAACAGGCTGCGGAATATTTCGAGCTTGCGGCGAGACAGGGACTGCCTGTTGCGCAGTTCAATCTTGGCCTGATGCATCAGAAGGGCCAAGGCGTGTCCCGGAACCAGATCAAGGCTGCGGAGTGGATCCGGAAGGCAGCAGAGAAGGGGCTTGCCAAGGCGGTGACCAACCTCGGTATCCGCTACACGAAGGGAGATGGTGTCGCCCTGGATTACCGGAAGGCTCACAAGTGGCTCAAGTTGGCCGAGAGCAAGGGCCATGCGGAAGGCATATTCCACCTTGGCCGGTTGTACTGGGAGGGCAAGGGCGTTCCGATCGACAGGCAGCAGGGATTCAGGCTGTTCGAGCGTGTGGCGGAAACGGGACTGCCGGCAGCGCAGTATCTGGTCGGCGCGATCTACATGGTCGGCGAGCATGGTATCGAAAGTGATCCCGACAAGGCGGCACTTTATCTCACCCGGTCGGCAGACCAAGGCTACGCCAAGGCACAGCTGAGCCTGGGTCTGACCGCGCTGAAGAATGCATCAAGCGCCAACGACCTGATCGCGTCCTACATGTGGTTCAGCACGGCATTGGCCAATGGCAACGATGATGCCGTGGAACCCATCGCCGCTCTTGCCCCGCTGATTGATGAAGACAGCCGTACCCGCGGTCGTGCGCTCGCGGAAAGATGTGAACAGCAGGCCTTCAGGAACTGCAGCGGACTGCTTCCTGCCCCTGGCAGCTGATCTGCCCTCAGGGCACCAGTTTGTAGCCGCCCGGTTCGGTGACCAGGATCTCGGCTTCCGACGGTGTCGGCTCGATCTTCTGGCGCAGGCGATAGATGTGGGTTTCCAGCGTGTGGGTGGTGACCCCGGCGTTATAGCCCCAGACCTCATGCAGCAGCACATCACGTCCGACTGCTGTCTCACCCGCACGGAACAGATACTTCAGGATGGAGGTTTCCTTCTCCGTCAGGCGGACCTTCTTCTCCGTCTCCTTGTGCACCATCATCTTCTGCGCCGGGCGGAAGCTGTAGGGGCCTATGGTGAAGACGGCATCCTCGCTCTGTTCGTGCTGGCGCAACTGGCCGCGAATGCGGGCCAGCAACACGCCGACCTTGAACGGCTTGGTGATGTAGTCGTTGGCGCCCGATTCCAGCCCCAGGATTTCCTCGGCATCCGAATCAGCGCCGGTGAGCATGATCACCGGCATCTTGAAACCATTCTTGCGCAGCGCCCGGCAGACCTCGCGCCCATCGGAGTCGGGCAGGCCGACGTCCAGCAGGACCAGGTCGAAATGTTCCTTCCGCGCGGCCTCGATGCCGGACTGACCGGAACTGACCTGTCTGGTCTCGAATTCCTCGTGCAGTTCAAGCTGCTCGGCCAGCGTCTCGCGCAAGGCGTCGTCATCGTCGACCAGCAGGATCTTCTTGCCACCCATCATCTTCTAGTTTCTCCCAATCACCGCCGGACCTTCGACTGACCAGAGATTGGTCTGCCGCGGCCCGGTTCAAGAGTCCGGTTCCGTTGTGGGAGAACAGCCTCACCGACACGTGACAACCGGTTGATCGCCATGCGTGGTGTCCCGACACCCTGTTCCCGCATGCAAGTCTGACCTGTGGCAGTGAAAGCTTCAACAGTCCGGGGGCGCGGGATATACAGTGGCGGTCACATCGCGATCATTTATCAGGACAGCCCCCTTGGCGCGCCAGAGCGAAGATGAAACCAGCGACCTGCGTCATGTGCGGCAGGTGGATCGTGCCGCGGCGGATCTGCGGCGGGGCATGCCTGTCGTGGTGCGCGGAGCAGTCCAGTCCGGAATAATCGTCTCGGCGGAGACGGCGACAGCGGCGGAGTACGGGGAGCTTCTGGCCCTGGCCGAGGGCGGTGTCAGCCTGGCGCTGACGGCGCGGCGCGCGAACGTGCTGCACATCCTGCCTTCAGGCCACGATGTGCAGTTGGTCCCGGTCGACGCGACCCTGTCGCGCCAGCTCGCCAGCGAACTCGCCGACCCGGCACACGATCTGGACGGCGGCATGCGCGGGCCCTTCCGGCAGGTGAAGGACGCACCGCCCGACTGGGCCAGTGCCGGCGTCGGTCTGGCGCGTCACGCCCGCCTGCTGCCGGCGGTGCTGGTCGCGGCGCTGTCCGAGACAGCGGACTGGCAGGCGGCAGGCCTGGCAGCGGTGGATGCGCAGAGCATTGCCGCCATCGCGACCCATACCGGCAACATCCTGAAACCGGTGGCCGCAGCGCGGCTGCCGCTGTGGGGCGCGGAGAACACCCGGATGCATGCCTATCGTCCGGCGGACGGTGGTCTGGAGCATCTGGCGCTGGTGACAGGCGATCCGCCACGCGACCGACCGGTGCTCACGCGGATCCACAGCGAGTGTTTCACCGGTGACCTGCTGGGGTCGATGAAATGCGATTGCGGTGAACAGCTGCGTGGCGCCATCGAAGCCATCGGCGCGGCCGGGGAGGGTATCCTGCTCTATCTGGCGCAGGAGGGGCGGGGCATCGGGCTGATGAACAAGATTCGCGCCTATGCCCTGCAGGATCGTGGCTTCGACACGGTGGATGCCAACCAGCGCATCGGCTTCGAGACCGATGAGCGGCTGTTCCGGCCCGCGGCGGAGATGCTGCGCCGGCTTGGTTACTCCAGCGTGCGGCTGATGACCAACAACCCCGAGAAGGTGGCCGGTCTGGAGGCAGAGGGCATTGCCGTGGTGGAGCGGGTGCCGCACAAGTTTCCATCCAACCCCCACAACGCCGACTATCTCGCCACGAAGAAGAGCCGCACCGGGCATTTTCTGTAGGGTATCGCCCCGAATGGCAGATTCTGCCGGGTAAGTGCAGCACGAAATGCGCTCTAACCAACTGAAGTTGTTGTGGTTGATGGTTGGTCTGTGACTTGCTTCTGATCCGACATGATCTTCGACAGTCAGCCACATGCAACATTGTCCAGCCTGTCCGCCTTCGCTCCGGCAAAGGGGGATCATGGCGGCGCGCTCTCCGGCGGGTCATCGGCTGACGCGGAGTCCGGCGAGCTCGGCTTCCTGGACCTGCTCGATGCCATCAATCCGCTGCAGCACATTCCGGTGGTCTCGACGCTCTACCGTGAAGCCACGGGCGACGAGATCGGCAATCCGGCGCGGATTGCCGGTGGTTTCCTGTTCGGCGGGGTGCTCGGGCTGGTCGGATCCATTGCCAACGCCGTTCTGGACGAAACCACGGGCAAGGATCTCGGCGGCCATCTCATGGGGCTTGCCGGTGGTGACGAGAGCGCTGGCGATGAGGCTGGTATTGCCAGCGATCTGCGCTTCCAGCGGGCGAGCAACGCTTATCAGCAGCTGGATGGCGCGCATCGCCAATCCGGCATCGACTATGTGGTGGAAGCCCCCTGAGCAGCCAGTCCCCTGCTCACTTCTGCGATAGCAGGGCAGAAAATGTCGCTGCAACGCCACATGTTTCACACTCTGGGCAAAGTTCGGTCATAATCCGGGTTGCATATCATTTGCGGTTGCCGGGTTTGCAGATCCGGCGGTCGGTGCCCAGATTGTGCGGGCAAGAGGTTTGGATCGAGTGTTGGAGCATGTGCAAGTGAGTCACGAGACAAGAGAAGAGTTCATGCGTGGTCGTACCGTTGCGCGCGCCATTCCGATGGTGCGACAGGACGTGAATTCCGCATTGATGCAGCGTCTGATGGCAGTGATCGTATTGCTGGCCATCCTGGTCGCGGCCGGCGGCGCCTTTGCCCGCGGCGCGCCCGAGAGTTTCGCGCCGCTGGTCAAGAAGCTGAAACCCGCCGTGGTCAACATTCAGGTGACCCAGCAGCCGGGCCAGAGCAGCCCCGGACAGGCGCCACAGATCCCGCAGGTTCCGCCGGGATCGCCATTCGAGGAATTCTTCAAGGACTTCTTCGACAAGCGGCGCCAGCAGAACCCGCATTCCCGTCCCCTGATTTCCGTCGGCTCCGGCTTCGTGGTTGATGCGGATGGCCTGATCGTCACCAACAACCATGTCATCGATGGCGCGGACGAGATCCGGGTGTTCTTCAGCGATGGTGAGAGCCTGGACGCCGAACTCGTCGGCACCGACCCGAAGACGGACGTTGCCGTGCTGCGGGTGAAGCCGGACGAGGGCACGCAGCTGACGGCGGTCCCCTGGGGCAATTCCGACACTGCCGAGGAGGGTGACTGGGTGATTGCCATCGGCAACCCGCTCGGCCTCGGTGGCACAGTCACGGCCGGTATCATCTCGGC
>Ga0209475_10000787_pt1 | contig 50757 bp, 46 predicted proteins | sample tdDd471_FD_187128 | JGI IMG/M metagenome (GOLD analysis project Ga0209475, IMG submission 187128) | Marine sediment microbial communities from the Atlantic coast under amendment with organic carbon and nitrate - tdDd47.1 (SPAdes)... | ecosystem: Environmental > Aquatic > Marine > Coastal >... | reverse complement strand
CCTGCTTGGTAACTCACAGGCGTAGAGCCTGTGTTTTCTGAGGAACCGGATGAGGGAAATCTTCACGTCCGGATCTGTGGGGGGAGCGCCAGGTAACTGGTGCTTCTACCCGGAAAAATCTTTGCTGATCACCTCGGGAAGAGTGTCAGGCAGGATGCAAGATAGTAACTGATTGTCAGTCTGTGTCGGCTCTGGTTAAAGATTTGCACTGCCAACGCAAAGCAATTCTTAGATTCATCTGGTTTAGGTGTTTCCTGATAACTTTGCTAACAGTCCAGAAAGAGAGATATTTTGACTGCGAGAATGTGGAGTTTCTCGAGAGTCGGGCAATTTTGGCTTTCGTTGGAAAGACTTGTTGTTTAGCTAATATTATATCTTTTTTTCGTTTCTACTAACCAGTTGCGGTCACTGTAATTTTGTCATAACCTCAAGATCACCGGTGTTTTAATTGTATTATCTTACCGGGAAAGTGAAAAATGTGGACTGTCTCCTGTGTCTGCTACCTGAGCGGGTCATGAGGTAAACTTGAGATTGAAACCCACATTTTTTAAGTAATCGGCTTCCTGCTCAAGGCTCGTCCTTTGCAGGGGATGGTTTATCAACTCATACTGAGCAAATTGAAGGGTCAAATTATCTTCGCTGGCAACCACTTGTTCAATAACTGCCGTCTCGTCTTTACGGGAACGATGGAGTAGGGCGGCGAGACGAAGAAGAATCGCAAGCCTCAAGGCGGTCTTCTGATCCTTTTCTGTTAAATCTATGAAGATCTTTTTTGATATTTTTTTACGATGGCAACGCACCAAAACACCCATCCAGTCCTGCTCCTCTAACGAAAATCCGGGAAGATCTGCGTTGGCTAGAAGGTACGCGCCATGTTTCTGATATCCACTTAACGAAACCGCAAGGCCAATCTCATGAAGACTGCTTGCCCAATGCAGTCTTTCGGCGTCTGCCACTCGCAGATTCCAGGCTTTCTCACAGGCGGTGAAAAGACGGTGGGACGTTAAACTCACTCGTCGCGCATGTTTCTGGCTGATTTGAAATCGTCGCTGTACACTTGCGACAGTTTTCAAACGGGTATCTTCGCTCTGAATCCGGCCCAGACGCTCATAAAGCAGTCCTTCCCGCAAGGCGCCTTCGGAAACCTGCATGGTGTCAATTTTAAGTGCCTCAAAGGTGGCAATGAGGATTGCCAGTCCTCCTGCAAAAACAGGTTGCCTATCACTATCTAAACCGGGAAGATCAAGATTTTTTACATGTCCAGCCGCTATCATTTTATTCCGAATTTTGTATAAACTGTCTAAGGTGATACTATAGTTCTCAAGCCCAAGCGCTTTCACGATGTTTCCCACGGCCTTAATCGTTCCGGATGCCCCGGTAGCGGAGCTCCAGCCAACTTCACGAAAACCGCGTCGTACCGGACGTAATTCCATATGCGCGGCAATGTCGGCCTTTTCCCAATTCTTCTTGCAGAGCTCGCCATTTCGAAAAAAAGTACGGCTCATACTCACACACCCCATTTCGAGGCTGCTTAGATGCTGAGGCTCGAAACCCTCTCCGATAATCAATTCAGTACTGCCTCCGCCAATATCCATCACAAATCGTTTCCCATCCTCAGCCACCAGAGAATGGGAAACCCCAAGATAGACCAGACGCGCTTCCTCCTTTCCGCCAATAATTGAGATCGGGTGGCCCAGAACTTCACTTGCGCTTTGTAAAAACTGACGGGAATTTTTTGCCTGACGCAGGGTATTTGTGCCAACGGCGGCCACACTGCCTTGGGGTAATTTCTGCACACGTTCGGCAAAACGATCAAGACAGGAAAGTGCTCGTATACGTGCTTCTTCAGACAATCTGCCATTTTTATCAAGACCGCCTCCAAGGCGTACCATTTCCTTTAAGCTATCCAGAATGTGTACATGGCCGTCCTCAATTCGTGCAACTACAAGGTGAAAACTATTGGAACCCAAGTCAATAGCTGCTAAATATTGTGGCGATTGCTGTTGATTATTCATGGAAATACTTGGTCTGTCCCCTGTTATCAGTCTATTAATTCCGTTGTGAGTTACAATCGTTTTTGGGGTGCATCTGTATTCAAGCCGAACCTTTTTTACAATTCCGTCTTCTAAAATCTAACAATGAGAGCGTAATTCAGGATCATAAAGGCACCATAACGGTAAGTTCAGGGAAAGCTCGCTGTTTGCGGTTTCCTCTGGAATATTTTTTATTTCTCTATTATTTGTTTTAATTTCTGATTTAATCTAGCGTTACTACAATAAATGATACTTTTTTTGCCATCGGCGAGAGTTACTAAGTAGTGTAAAATATCATTTCTTCTTTTGAACAAGCTAATAATATTATTCCAAATAGTTGTTGGTAGAATAAAGGTGGGATTCCTCATACCCCATTCCATAGTCCCAGAAAAGCTGGAATTGCTTTTAATTCCTGTTAGCTCAAGTGTTTTGATTTCTGAAATAAGTATCTGTTTTGTTTTATTGGGTGCACTTTTCAGTCTAATCGCACTATTATCAACTTCAACTACCTCATTCCTTTCATATTTTAGATTTTCTCCGATTGTAACCATGGAATATTTCTTGATCTCGATAAAAAATAATTATGTAGAAACTACATAACCCACAATAGTGTGTGTTCTACAGAAAGATGATCCCTTTTAGAAAACCTCAAAATATATCGTTTCCTACTCGTTCTGAAAACCATAACTTAGAAGGAGTGACAAATCCGATCTCTACTCTTGTTAGCTTGTCCCTAAGTCAAGATATTTCCAATAGATCATAACCGAAAGGAGCGGCAACAGAAATAAGGTGATTCCAAAAAATCCTGGAGACAGTCTACGCTGTTGGTGTCAGATAGGATCGAGACTTTGAAATGGAATGTGTCTGATTGCGTCTGGCTTTCTACAATTTATTGAATGTAGTAACCAAATCCTCAGGTTTATTTATACAAGTGTATGCACCTGAAGCCTCTAGCTCCTCTTTTGTGCCAAATCCCCAAAGCACACCAAAACCACGAACCCCGTTCCCCTTTGCCCCTATCATATCATATTCCCGATCACCGATCATTGCAGCCTTAGTCGAATTGATGGACTCACTTTGGAGGATATGGGATATGAGACTGGATTTATCGCTTCGAGTTCCATCTAGTTCGCTGCCATAGACACCATTGAAATATTGGCGTAATGATGAATGATCGATGATCCTCTCAGCATAAATCCGCGGTTTTGAGGTGGCAACATAGAGAGTGTGATTATGGTCCTTTAGGGTTTTAAGGGTTTCAGGGATATTGTCATAGACTTCGTTTTCAAAGAGGCCGATTGAACCGAACCGTTCTCGGTAAATCGACAAGGCCTCTTGAACAAGATGTTCATTATCGGTGTCTAGTAATTTTGAAAAGCTTTGCTTTAAGGGAGGCCCAATACACCACCGCAAACTCATGGGAGGTGGTACTGATCTACCCATCATCTTTAAAGCATGCGAAATACATTTTGTAATACCTTGGTAAGAGTCAGTCAGGGTCCCATCTAAATCAAATAGTATATGCATGTTTTCCGATTTAATGTGCTGATTATTACACATTGTTTATGTGTGTTGAGGGTTCGTTTTCCGTATAGTTTTAGCCTTTGTCTTGTGGAGGCTGTGCACTACAAAAGGTTGTTCCCGATTTTGCAGGGTGCTCATGATTACCTGTGATGTCGAGTGTTGTTGGACTAAAAATACACCAAACGACTCTCGCCAAACAGAACGATTTATCAGTTGAACTTCCGATGCCTAAATGGAGATATGATTATGAAGCGAATTAAAATTTTTGCAATAGGTTTTGTACTTGTGCTGGTTACTTCAGGTTTTGCCATGCATCATGGAGGCGGTTGCCCAAATGATCAACCTTTCCGTGGAAGTGGTGCTCCTAAAAGTGCTTCACAATAAACTAAAAACTTAGAGACAGTTGAAAATGTATGGAGCTTACTTCGCAGAAGCATGTTTATAATGGTCGATTAAAGGCAAGTTCTACCGGCAATCATTTCTGGTAGAACTTGTTTTTTGTCTAGTGCGCTGTTAACAGGTAAATAAGGGGGATCAGAAACCCTATGGCGGTGAGAATCATGCCGCGCTGTTTCTGTTTTCCCCTGATCATCAGCAGGCCCGTCAATGCAAGCAGGAAAAGGGCAACTCCATATATATCGGCAAGCCAGGTCCAGCTCCCTTTTGCCTTATTGAGATGGAGGTAGTTGGCCTCATAGAGGATTGGTATACGTTGGATCTTTTCCATTGTGACTCGGCCGGTCTCCATCTGCACATCAAGGGTATTGTCCTCCACAAAGATTCTTATCGTCCCGGGGGAGACGAGGGCAGCGTTTTTATAGGCGCCCTTTTCTCCTAGCTCTTTCAGCACCGATTGGATGTACTGCATGTCCGGTTTGCTTCCAGCTGGAAGTGGGCTGACGTCAACCGTTGACTTTTCAATACTGTAGCTTGGGTTGAAGCTAGGAGATATGTGGTTGACCGCGATCCCGCTTATTGAGTAGATGAGGGTCAGGCCGATACAAAGATAGCCGATATCTCGGTGCAGGAAATAATTCCATCTTCGCCAGTTCATAGCTTACTGAACAACGGCTCCAAGACCTCGAATGCGATAGAAACTTACAGGGCCGGTGACAGACGCTGGGTCAAAGGTGGTGCCTTGTTCTTCAGCATGATGCTTGCCCATGCGGATGGCCTGCTCTTTGGTGAGTTTCATCTCCTCGGCGATACCTTCCACCCGGGCTAAACGACCTTTAGTTTCCATAGGAAAAACGATCTCCCCATCAACCACTTTGACCTTAATCTTCTCGAAGGGTAAATCACTGGCGATATCAACCCAGCACCCTCTTGCGGCACATACATCGATTATAAGTCCCTCAATAAGTACTCGTTGGCCAAGATATTTTTCAGGGTGCTTGTTGATCTCGGAAACTGGTGTCACTGTGTCGAGAGTTAGAGCTTCACCTAATTTGAGATCACTGGCCTGAATGTTCATTGGTAGGAGTAGACTGAGGGTGAGAAATAAAAAAGATACTGTTTTCATAGTTGATATTTTCCTTTATTAAATTTTGGTTTGGGGTTGATCTTTCAATGTTTTTTTGTGCTTTCTACCTGCTCGTAAGCGACATGCCTTCAGGGCTGAAGAGCATTGATTTACAAAGGCTATGTGCTTAATTTCATATTTAATTAGTAGCTGTTTGTTATCGAAATAACTATCATAAACATTCTTATGTAAATATTGAAGGAAATTCTTAATTTCTCTCCACGAAATCTTCTCAGCGAGATTAGCTTTGTTATGGCAATTGAAAAATTTGAAGCCAATATTAAGGGCATGCATTGTGCGGCATGCTCTTCACGTATTGAACGTGTAGTCGGCAACCTGGAAGGGGTTAACCAGTGCACGGTGAATCTGGCCACTGAAAAGGCTAAAATTGACTATGATCCACTGACTATAACTATTACTGCAATAGAAGAGGCTGTCTCTGGTCTTGGTTTTACAGCAGAAGTTACAACAGCGGACACTGAAGATTCCGGTAATATACAAGAAGCGGCCGATAAGCTGCGGACCATGAAGAATAGTCTTCTCCCGGCATTCATCTTGGCAGTGCTTATCATGTGCCTGTCGATGGCCAGTATGGTGGGGCTTACCCTGCCCGAAATAGTGCATCCCGATCATTCTCCCTTTACCCATGCGGCGCTCCAGTTTCTGCTGCTTCTTCCTGTGTTATATCTTGGGAAAAATTTTTATTTAAACGGTATTCCGGCACTCCTTAGAGGAGGGCCTAATATGGATTCCCTTATTGCCATAGGAACTGGGGCTGCCTTTGTCTATTCTACCTGGAACCTTTTTGAAATTGGCTTAGGAATCGATCCTGTCGCTCGTGCCCATGATCTCTATTTCGAATCGGCTGCCATGCTGATTGCCTTGGTTTCTTTAGGTAAATACCTGGAGGCCCGGTCAAAAGCACGGACTACAGATGCAATTAAACAACTGATGAAACTTGCACCGGAAACAGCCATGCTGATTGACGAGAACGGCCAGCGCCTGGTGCCTGTGGCAGAAATAGGTGTTGCTGACCGTATTTTGATCCGGCCAGGAGAAAGAATCCCCGTGGATGGTACTATCACTGATGGGGAATCGGCTGTCGACGAATCAATGCTCACCGGTGAGAGTATGCCAGTTATAAAGCGAAAAGGTGATGAGCTATTTGGTGGGACGCTCAACAAAAATGGCGCTTTGACTATGGCAGCAAAAAAGGTCGGACGGGACACCATGCTTGCTCGTATTGTGAAACTGGTACAGGATGCGCAAGGGACAAAGGCGCCGATAGCCAGTCTTGCTGACCGGATCAGCCTCTATTTTGTGCCAACCGTGATAGTGATCGCAATGTTGGCCGGATTAAGCTGGTATTTGATTGGCGGCGCCGATTTTAGCTTTTCTCTGCGTATTTTTATAGCTGTACTGGTGATTGCCTGTCCATGCGCCATGGGTCTTGCTACCCCAACCTCTATAATGGTTGGCACTGGTCGCGGGGCTCAATTGGGGGTGCTGGTAAAAAGTGGGGAGGTTTTGGAACTGGCCCAGAAAGTGAGTTGTGTTGTCTTTGATAAGACAGGTACACTTACTCTTGGCAGACCTGAAGTCACTGATATTAGATCTTTTACTGAATATAATGAGACAATATTGCTCAGTCTTGCTGCGGGTGCGGAAAGCCACTCGGAGCATCCCCTGGGCGATGCAATCATCGCAGCAGCCAAAAAAAGAGGGTGCGTTGTACCCGAGCCACAAGCTTTTGCTGCAGTCCTTGGTCGAGGTATTACATCGTCCCTTCAGTTGCATGGCAACAACTATGATCTTCTTCTTGGCAATATAGAATTCTTGCAAGAAAGTAAAATCGATGGGTTGACCGAGCAGGTGCAACGCGATGCGATCGAGCTATCCGATGAGGGAAAAACTGTTTTATTCCTTGCTGTTAACAAGGCTTTTGCCGGTTTGTTGGCTATTGCCGATCCATTGAAACCCGAAGCAAAGAAAACCATCCAGAAGCTTGAAACGATGGGGATTAAAGTGGTGATGCTCACCGGGGACAATAAAAAAACAGCCAATGCAGTGGCAAAGCAGGCTGGAATAGCGCGAGTTGTTGCAGGTGTCATGCCGGATAATAAAGAGGAGGAAATCGTTAGATTGCAGCAGAAGGGTTCGATTGTCGCCATGGTAGGCGACGGTATAAATGATGCACCGGCTCTTGCCAGAGCAGATTTAGGTATCGCCATGGGAACCGGGATTGATGTTGCTGTGGAATCAGCAGATATTGTTCTGATGAGCGGTAATTTGAGCGGGGTAGGGCGAGCCATAGGCCTCAGTAGGGCGACAATGCGGAATATTCGCCAGAATCTTTTCTGGGCCTTTGCCTATAATGTGGTAGGAATACCTGTTGCAGCCGGTCTATTAGCTATTTTTGGTGGCCCAACACTTAACCCGATGATTGCTGGTGCTGCCATGGCGCTCAGCTCGGTTTCTGTGGTGAGTAATGCATTGCGACTTAGATGGTATAAGCCTGACGAGTAAAAGTTGTATTCCTTAGGTGTTCGATATACATAATCTGTCATGCTTTACATTATGGCATCCTTTTGAATATCATTTTGTGGATAGCACTTTTTCTTCTTTTAATTTCTCCTTCATATAGACACGTTAAGGGTTTATGGCCTTGAGGTGATAGGAAAAACTTCTTGACATAGTTATGCTAATGGCGTACCAAAAAAGAACACAATAATTGTATACAATACGAAGAGTGACCAAAAATGACAAAAAATGAGGCAGTAGAGGCCAAATTATAGTTCAACTTTGCCAAGCATTTATTCCTCTCTCAAGGAAAAGAAATATGGGCCATCAGCAGCCTTTATACTTGAGATTATCTGCATTTAGTAATATCAATTTGGTCAAAGTATTGTACTCGATCAGAGGTATGGTAAAAATAAATCAATTATTACCTTTGAAATATCGCATTTAAAACGAGGGTCCTGATAGTTGAAAAGGATCAGTTAATATCCTAACATCGTAAATCGGAGAAAAAATGTTTTCAATTCTGCGCATCAATACCGCCACCTGCGAAACAAAAACTGAGGTATTTGACTCGACTGATTTTCTTCTGGGAGGGAGGACGCTCTCTTCTCGTCTAGTCAGTAGAGAGGTTCCAGCTAGCTGCGATCCTTTTGGCAGGAAGAATAAGCTCTTTTTTTGCAATGGCGTGCTGAGTGGTACAATTGTTTCAAGTTCTGATCGGCTAAGCATTGGTGGCAAAAGCCCCCTTACGGGAGGTATCAAGGAGAGTAATGCTGGTGGGATTGTCGGCGTGCGGATGGCGCAACACGGTTTACGCTGCATTGCTCTTGAAGATGCCCCTAAAAATGATGCTGTCTGGAAAATTGTCGTCATCGGCAAGGAGCAAACCGAATTTGTCGATGGAGAATTTCTGGCTGGCAAGGGAGTCTATGAAAAATCTGAACTGTTGAGTCAACGGTTTGGTGTGAAAGCCGGTTGCGTTACCATAGGACCTACCGCCGAAAAATTGTTGTATGCCACAGGTCTTGCCTGTTCCGATCCCCATGGAGTTTGTTCTCGATATGCTGGGCGGGGTGGACTTGGGGCTGTGATGGCCTCTAAAAAGATTATAGCTTTGGTGATCTTAAACGATGGTGAGGTAAAACCAGAATTTAAAGATCCTGATGCTTTTAAGGTTGGCACTAAAAGAATAGTTCAGTTGTTGAAAGAAAACCCAGTATCCTCGCTCTTTACCAAATACGGTACTGCAGCAATGGTTGATATCTGTCAGGCTTTGAAAGTGCTGCCGACCCAGAATTTCAGGCACGGTGTGATGGAGGGGGCAGAGAAAATCAACGCCCAGTCTATGTATGACACTATTAAAGAGCGCGGTGGAGAGGGGCAGACGCAGCATGCCTGTATGCATCCATGTGCTATTCAGTGCTCCAATGTTTATTCGGATAAAGACGGTAAACTTCTTTGTTCGCCGGTTGAGTACGAAACAATGGCTCTGATGGGTTCCAACCTCTGTCTCAAGGACCTCGACGCAATTGCTACCTTAAACCGAATTGCCAATGACGCAGGGGTTGATACTCTTGATGTCGGTGCGGCTATAGGTGTTGCCATGGAGGCAGGTCTTGCCGAATTTGGTGATACTGAGGCAGCAATCGCGTTAATGAAGGAAGTGAAGGATGTAACGCCACTTGGCCGCATACTCGCCTCCGGTTGTAAGGTTGCTGCCAAGGTGCTTGGAGTCCGTCATGCTCCACATGTGCTCGGTCAGGCGATTCCGGCGTACGAACCCCGTGGCACAAAAGGGATGGCCATGACCTATTTGTCTACTCCTATGGGAGCTGACCATACTTTCGGTTTTACCCTGCGTGATGAAGAAGAACCCACCAGCAAGGAAGGCAAGGTGGCCTTGTCCAAGAAGTTTCAGGTAATAGGCTCCCGTATGGATGCGATGGGCATGTGCAACTTTGTGCGTTACTCAGTAAGAAATGATATGATGCCGTTGCTGGACCTGGTTCGATTTCGTTATGGTGTGGACATCAATGGAGAGGAATTTGACAATATAGTAAAAGAAACCCTTCGGATTGAGCATCAGTTTAATACTGATGCAGGTATAACAGCCCTGGACTACCGGTTTTCTGAAACCTTTTATGAAGAAGCGCAACCGGAAACCGGTGAGGTTATGGACATTACCGACGAAGAAAGCGCACAGGCCAGGAAGTGGTAAGTATCAATTTCAAGCTTACCGATATCGGCAGGATAGAGGTACCTCTTGAAAAGCGTAAAACTCTGGCCACAGTATTACAACAATGTGCTGCTCAAGCAGGTATAGAGCTTGGTGGTATCATTGCCATTCGTGCTGGGAGGGTTTTGAAAGAAAGTGATCTAGTGGAAGACTTAGATGAAATTGACATCTTCCCGGCCATCTCGGGTGGCTGATAGATGGTGGTTGGGGAGGTCACCAACCACCATCTGGCTGAGTCAATCAAGGTTAGACCTGGATTTGAAAATCTTGTACTAGAAACTCTTTTTAGTTCCGTAGGTAAAGTTGCTGAGCTGTAGTAGTTTCTTGAAAATGTCTACCAGCTTATCGTCCCAGGCGGGCTCCTCTGTCTCTTGAATCTCTTCTTTTACCGGTGCATTGTTTTTTTCGGTATCCATGAAATCCTCTCCTTTTAGCGCCTTAGAATTTAATTTTCTTTACTGGCGCGAAGCAGTATAATTATTATCCTTATATCTCACAAGAGTTAATTTCCGTGAATAAACAGGGAGATTGAGATGTGGAAAATTATTTGTTTGACGCTTATGCTGAGCGTATTGTTGGTTGAGCAATGCGTTTCCGGTCCAGTCCTTGTCGGGCGCAGTGAAGGGATGGATTTCCAGGTTGAAGAAGTTGCCAGTGGCTTTGGGGTTCCTTGGGGAATGGTATTTCTGAGCCAGACAGAGCTTCTTTTCACTGAGCGGGAAGGAAAAATAACCATACTTCATCTTGATTCCGGGCATCGAACTGTTTTGCAGGGCGGCCCAAGGGTTTTCAGTGAGGGGCAAGGGGGGCTGCTGGATGTCGCTGTACCTCAAGCGTACTCTGCCGGCGATTGGATTTATTTCACCTACAGTAAAGACGAACGGCGAAAAGGGGTCACGACTCTGGCTAGGGGGCGTGTGTCAGGAGAGCTAATAATAGACTGGCAAGATCTTTTAGTCACCACATCAGCAACTGAAACTTCTCGCCATTTTGGCAGCCGTATTGCTTTTGATTCAAAAGGACATCTGTTTTTTACCGTTGGTGATCGCGGGAATAGACCAAACGGGCAGGATCTGTCAACCCATGCTGGTTCGATTCTTCGATTGCAAATTGATGGGACTGTTCCCGAAGATAATCCGTTTGCAAACGGCGGTGGACTTCCGGAAATATGGAGCTACGGGCACCGTAATCCTCAGGGAATTGCCTACGATTTGGTAAATAACCGACTCTGGAGTAATGAGCATGGTCCCCGGGGAGGCGATGAAATTAATCTTATTATGCCTGGCAAAAATTATGGTTGGCCGGTCGTTTCCCACGGAAAAGAGTATTGGGGACCAGTCCGCGTTGGTGAGGGTACCACCAGGGTTGGCATGGTAGACGCTGCTAAAGTGTATATTCCTTCAATTGCTCCGGGGAGCTTACTACTCTATTCAGGCAAGGCTTTTGCCAATTGGCAGGGGAATCTGTTTTCAGGTGCTTTAGCGCTGCAGCATCTCAACAGAGTTGTTGTGAACGATAGTGGAGAGGCAATACAAGAAGAAAGGTTGTTGGAGGATCTTGAAGAGCGTATCCGGGCTATTGTTGAAAGTCCAGAAGGCTGGCTGTATTTTTCAACTGATTCCGGGAGAATTCTCCGACTTCGTCCCATGGATTCAGAGAACTAAACAGATAATCAAACCCAAAAAGGGAATCGTATGAAAATCAGAAAAATCTGGCTCGTCTCCTTTTCTCCGACCAGAACCTCGAAAAGTGTTATCGATGCAATTGCCTCCGGTAGTGCTGGCATTCCCTGTGAAACTATCGACTTGACCTATCCAGGCACTGCCCCAAAGAGACAGTTTGCAGCAGACGAATTGGTTATTATCGGCGTCCCGGTTTATGCCGGACGGGTTGCACCGCTTGCGGTACAAAGACTTGCAGCAATACAGGGGAGTGATACCCCTGCGATTGTTGTCGTCACCTATGGTAATAGAGAGTATGAAGATGCGCTGATTGAGCTAAGGGATATCGCTGAAAAAGCAGCCTTCAAACCCCTAGCCGCTTGTGCTTTTATTGGAGAACACTCATTTTCCGGCTCAGAAACGCCCATTGCTGCAGCAAGACCGGATGCAGCTGATCTGGCAAGAGCCGCGGAGTATGGCGCTAAGGCAATGGAAAAACTGGCGACCCTGGAAGATCTATCAAACTTAAACAGTCTGGATGTACCTGGCGATATTCCCTATAAAGAGGGGATGGGACCATTGCCTTTTTCACCCGAGGTAATTGAATCAGGTTGTACTCAGTGCGAAGAATGTATCCCAACCTGTCCTGCTGGTGCCATTTCAATGGAATCAGGGATAGCAGTGGATAAGAATCTTTGTATCTTCTGCTGTGCCTGTATCAAAAATTGTCCTGAGGGGGCAATGATAATGGACGCAGCTCCCGTTAAGGAGAAAAGACAGTGGCTGTATGAAAATTGTACAGAGCGTAAGGAACCTGAACTGTATTTATAGTATGTGAGGCAAGAGAACTTTCGTCACATCTTTTAAGTAGGATAATAAGGAGAAACCCTTGACAGCAACAATTAAGGTTTTGAAAAAAGTAACACTTTCAATTATTGCCGGCAGTGAACCGGAGAAAACTAATCAGACCAGTTCACCGGTGATTTTTGAATTTATATACGGGCTGGCAAGTGAGGGACTTAGTCCGTTCGAAAGTGCCATGCATGATAGAGCTGTGGGTGAGAGTCTCAGCTTCAATGTATCCAATGCTGAGTCTCAGGAGTTTTTTGGATATCTCTTCTTACCTCTTCGTCAGGCGCTAGGATTACAGATCATGCCTCAAACGATTGTCTTGACAGCCGAGGTCACCGCAGTGGTAGATGCCGATAATAGAGAAGTGGTGCAGACGATGGCCAAAGTAGGCAGTGGTTGTGGCGGTTCCTGTGGCTGCGGTTGTTGATTACAAGAGCAAGTCTCTTTTAGATTCAAATAACATCTCAACTCCGGTGACCGGGTCGCGAAACTCAATTTTCCGAGATAAAAGCTGGAGTGGGCGGCTGAAGTCATCTGGCATTTCGGGCATGAGTATTGGATAATACCTGTCATTGACAATGGGGAAACCAAGCTCGCTTATATGAATTCGAAGTTGATGTTTTTTGCCGGAGATAGGGAAAAGTTCAAAGCGGGCTCGTGTTCCTTTTACCTCCAGTAACCGAACTCGTGAACGGGCATTGGTTTTTCCTCTGCCAGATTTCATTCGAAACCAGGGTTCCCCCTGCTCGATTCGGTTTTCTACCAGCCACTCAGTATCCCCGATATCTTCTGGAAATATGCAAATGGCCTCATAGGTTTTTTGAACCAATCCAGACATAAACATCTGTTGATACATTCCCCTGCTTTCCTTTTTTACTGAAATGAGCACAAGGCCAGCCGTTCCCCTGTCAATCCGGTTGATCGGGGAGAGGAAAGTGTTTCCGGTTTTTTCTTTCAGCCTGTCGATGAGCGTTTCACGAACGTAGGGTCCACCTGGGGTAACAGGTAGAAAATGGGGCTTACAGGCCACTATCAGATGATCGTTTCTGAAAAGAATCTGCTCAGAAAAGGGAATAACTGGCTCTTCTTCCACTTCTCTGAAGTAGATCAATCGTTCATTGGGCTTATAGGGGGTGGTTAAAGTGACCGGATGACCGTCCTCAGTGAGTACCTTGCATGTTTCTATACGTTGTACCCAGGTCTTTTCAGGGATTTTGGGGAAGCGGCTGACGAAAAACTCAAGCAGGGTTGGGTAGGGTTTTCCGGTGTCCGGCATAGACACTATCGATTGACTCTCTGAAATGCCCAATTATCTCTCCCTGGAGGTAGTAATGGATAGTGCTATGATAGTGTAAATCCTTAATTATAGATGTAAAAAATGTGTTACCTGTTTCTTGTGCTATTTTCTGTCAACATTGACAAGCTAAGATAGACCACTTAGCTTTCCTAGTAGGTTTGCCCGTCGAAACCGGCAGACAACCACCCATATGACATTGCTTTTGAGGGTGAACTTTTCTATTAAACAGGTGGTCGTCTCAAATACTCAAAACTACGCTGCAAAAGCGTTTTGCAATTTAGTAATAGGAGAATCAGAATGGCTTATACATGTCAGAACTGTGGAGTGACCTCAAAAATGTCCAGCAGCCTCTGTAACCCGAGCAGCAAAGAAGATGACAGTAAATTCTGTGGAACCTCCGCAACTGAGGTTTGCCAAGACCAGCTTAAAACGATGAAATATTCATGTGATGCTTGTGGCAGTGTTTCGGCAGATGCTGAACACCTATGTAATCCAAGTCAAATTAGCTAAGGTCTTATTTTAAAAAATAGTAAATTGACCTTGAGAATAATTAAAAACGATTAGAAGAATAATCAACCCTTCGGCCTTGATTTGCTGTTCAACAAAACAAGACTGAAGGGTGAGCTGGTAACGGAGACTCTTTCCTGGGCCAGTCTCTCTCTATTTTTCCTTACTTGCCTCTTTTAAGCTGTTTGGCACCTCCAAGCTCAGAAAATCCGCTGTTTTAAGGTCTGTCGTCCAAAGCTCAGCCTCCCGTTGAGTTTGGTCTTTTTCCTCGTTGGAGATGAGTCAATGGACTTGAGGCATGTGTTGAGGAGGGGGACGTTTTGTCGTGCGGTTTTTGGAAGGAGAGAGAGGTTTAAAGCCTCCCTCTATTTTGACTACTCTCGGAGTTACGCAAAAGCAAGCTACTTCTTCATTCGAGTTGGCTTTCGAATATAAAGGTTCACTTGCACAAAGAATCGTCGAGCAGATCAGCTTCCTAGTTCTTTTCGTACCTTGGCAAGATAGTCAGGGCCAATTTTCTTACCCCATTCCTGGAGTACCGGCTCTGCCATTTTTTTGAGTTGATTAATTTCATCGTCGGAAAGTTTGATGAATTCGACCCCGGCCTCTTTGGCTTTAGCTACCTGGGTATCATGTTGCAGGCGGGTTAGACCACGGGTGCTCTGGCTTTCTTCTGTGATAACGGTTAACAGGATCTCTTGTAAATCAGCTGGTAATTTGTCGAGCCACTTTTTGTTAATTAAATGGACGAACAGGCCCTGTGCATAATTGAGTTCGGTAAAGGATTTGGCGATGGTGAATTTTTTGGTGATATTACAGACAATAGCAGTATGGTCGAGACCGGTGATAACGCCTGTTTGGAGTGCCTGGGGAACATCTGGCCATGGCATAACAGTGAATTTTAGACTCCATGCCTTGTACGTGTCAGTATTAACGGGGGCCTGAGCAATTCGGAAATTCGTACTTTTAGCATCAGCAATGGTTTTGACCGGGGTGGTGGTGGCCCAGCCATAGTGACCATAACCTGTGATGTCGGCGACGAGCAGCCCCTGTTTTAGTGCTCCGTCAGCAAAGGGTTGCCAGAGTTCTGGCGTATCTCTGAATTTATCAAGCTTGTCAAAGGTATCGATGACGTAGGGAAGATTGACGATACCCAAAAGGTCCGAGACATTAGCGGCTGCAACAGAAGAACTCATCATTCCTTGAATAGCGCCTAACTTCAGCTTGCTGATAACATCTTTCTCACCACCGAGTTGGCTGAGTGGGCGAAAATCTACATAAAGACGGCCACCTGATTTTTCCCAGACTTTATCACGAATACGGTATCCTGCGCCAACGCCTTCAATAACCGGGTGAGAGACATTCGACAGTATATAAGTGTACTCTGCTCCTTTCGGATCAAATTGAGGTTGCCATGCTTCCAACGGATTCTTCTTTTTTTCTGCGGCTAATACTAAGCCCGGTAGACAGAATGCGAGCAGCAAAACGACAAACAACTTCTTCATGAGAATGCCTCCTTTGGGTGGATGAGATCAGAGCTGATGGAAATAGCTTCACCTGAGATCTCTAGAAAAGATTTAGCGTGTATTAATGCCCCTTTGAATAACATGAATAATCAATGTAAGTAAACCCTTTTGTTGAAGCAAATACGTTAAAAAACAATAACGTGAGAATAAAATTAAACAAAAAACAGATTATGGTTAATTAAATTAAGTCGATACTGCTTATCGATTAATTACAAGAGTGCTTGGGTTATGTAAATGCAACGTGTTTTTAGGTAGTTACGGATATGGTTGGGTCGAATTATGTTGCAAACGCCAACATCTTTCCGTTACCTTTCTCCTGGCAGATAAACTCGGTACCTTAAATCCAAGGAGCGAAACAATGAAGAAACTGAAAATGGCAAGTTTGAGCACTATGATCATTTTGCTGGGAAGTTTGCTCAGCATACCAGTCTGGGGTGCAAGTGACCCTTTGGCAAAATGGAAGCCTTCTTTTGATCCTTCAGGGGCCAAATATGTGTACCTTCTTTCTTGTGTTGGACATCCGGCCATCGAAGGTGTGGCTGTCGGTTTTCGAATCAGGGATAGGGTCTGGCAGGAATCAAAAGGTCAGTTATATGTTGATTTTCGCCCACTCAGCCAACTCGGTGGTGAGAAAGATGTTATCAATAAACTGAATTTTGGTGCAATAAACGGAATGATGAGTTCATCGGTTGCAGCCGCCAATATTGCTCCTGAGCTTGGCATAGTCAATCTCCCTTTTGTAATTGATACCTTTGACAAGCTTGACAGATTCAGGGATACGCCGGAACTGTGGAATCCCTTTCGTGATGCACCTGTCGCTAAAGGACTTCAGGTTATCGATTTTACCGGGTACGGCAGCTATGGTTGGGCTACTACACGACCCGTCGCTACTTTTGCAGATGCAAATGGAGTCAACTTTCGTATTGCTCAGGCCCCTGTAAATATAGATTCCTATAAAGCCTGGAAACTTAAATTCGCAGTTCTCCCCTGGCCGGATGTGCCGCAGGCACTGCAGACTGGGGTCATCGATGGACTTGACCACACTCCAATTGTTTGCAATATCTCAAAAAAGTTTACTGTTGCCAAATACTATACCCAGCTCGACTATGCGCAAGGCTTATATGTTCATATTATCAACCAAAAGTGGCTGAAACAGCTTCCTGAGGATTTACAGAAGCTTCTCTTGAAGGTGGTTAAAGAAGAGAGTGCGATTGCCAGAAAGCGGACCAAGGAGCAGCAGGAGGAACAGATAGCAGCAGCCAAGAAAAGTGGAGTCACCTTTTTTATACTCAAACCTGCAGATAGGGCGAAAATGCTTGAAGCCAGTGAAAAAGTGTATGACATCTGGGGACCAAAAATAGGACAGGATTACCTGGATAAGGTGAGAAAGATGTTGCAGTAATAGTCTGTTGAAACTGTTTGATTTCTAATCAACGTTGTTTTACATATTTTCAGGTCTGATATGCAAAATGGGCATATCAGGCCTGATTTGCGTTTAGCCAAAGGAAGACGTACAATAACTTTTCACCTAAATAAACCCTAATTTAATATATAATTTTACCTAGGAGAAGTATGCGAAGTAATAACAGAAAACCGGACAGTCTCAGGCCAATTTCCATAGAAAGAGGATTGCAGCATCAGGCTGATGGTTCGGTGCTGATCCGCATGGGCAATACCCATGTGATATGCGGTGTTTCCATTGAGGAAAAAGTGCCCCCTTTCTTAAAAGATCAGGGGCAGGGGTGGATAACTGCAGAATACGGCATGCTGCCCTGTGCCACAAATAGCAGGTACCGGCGTGAAACCAAAGGCCAATCTGGGAGAACCATGGAAATCCAGCGCCTGATCGGCCGGAGTCTCAGGATGATGGTTGATCTCTCTGCCATTGGTGAGAGGACTCTTCGGGTGGATTGTGATGTTCTCAATGCCGACGGAGGCACCCGAACGGCTTCGATCACCGGTGCGGCTTTGGCGGTAAAGGATGCACTGCAAAAGCTTGTAGATGAGGGCAAACTTGAAACCCTTCCGGAGATTATGCCCGTGGCTGCTATTTCTGCCGGAATTCTTAACGGTCAACCAATCCTTGATCTTGACTATGTAGAGGATTCGTCCGCCGAAACTGATGCCAACTTTGTCATGTCTGGTGATGGTCGGTGGATTGAAATACAGGCGACGGCTGAAGGGCAGCCGTTTTCCGATGAATCATATCTGGCCATGGCGGGATTCGCTAGAAAAGGAATCGAAGAACTCTTCCTGCTGTGGCAGAAAGAAGGTTAAAGGTAAATGGTTAATGGCTAAGGGAATTACCGGGAAAAGGCCAATCCGGGGAACCCTGGAGTGGGCGGTAGCTGAGATCAACTGCTGCATGGGCTGTCCCCATGGATGTCGGTATTGCTACGCCCATTATGATCAGGTGGAGCGTAAAGGAACCGTTACGGCCGAGCAGTGGGAGACTTGTCAGGTGCTTGTTGATGAGGTTCGCAGAAAGCGGCCGCTCTATCCTGGTCAGGTTATGTTCCCAACCGCCCATGATATCGTGCCTGAAAACCTTGAGGCCTGCTTAAGTGTACTAAAAAATCTGCTTGATGCGGGTAATAAGGTGCTGGTGGTCTCTAAACCACATCTTGAATGTATTCAGAGGCTGTGCAATGAATTATCGGATGCGCGGGAGCAGCTCCTGTTTCGTTTCACTATTACTGCCCGTGACAGTGAAATTCTGAAGTTATGGGAGCCCCACGCTCCAGATTATAAAGAACGAAAGGATTGTCTCGAATATACGTTTAGAAAAGGTTTTGCCACCTCGGTCAGTGTTGAACCGATGCTTGATACCATAGATGTTGCTGCTATGACTCGAGAACTGTTGCCGTTTATTACCCATTCGATCTGGCTTGGGAAGATGAACAAGATTGAGCGGCGGGTTACCTGTGAATCGATAGAGATGCAAAGAGAAATTGATCGTATAAGGCAGGGGCAGAGTGATGCAAGAATTCTCCAACTATACAACGAGTTAAGATCAATTCCCCACGTACGATGGAAGGAGTCGGTAAAGAAAGTGGTGGGGCTAGAGCAGGCCTTAGAACCAGGCCTTGATATATAGTTTCCATCCCGAATGGTCTCTTGGAAATCTGCCTTCACCTGTAGAATAGAGACCTCCCTGGGGACAGGGAAAAGCTTGTACCGTTTTGAATTTATCCGATAACGACAGATTTTTTGGAATTAAATTGGAGAAAAGATGCATCTGATCCTTGGCGTGGTTGTAGGTTTTTTAGGAGCACTGCGATTCGGTATAAGTGGGGCAATTCTTGGTGGTCTGGTTGGTGTTCTCGGTGCTGAAGTTTTAAGCCTTCGCAAGCGAATTGATATTCTCGAAAAATCTAAAGCAGCAAAAGAGGATGTGGAAAAAAAGGTTGGCCAAGAGGTTATCTTTCAACCTCCTCCTGTAAAACCGGCAGCTACTGCTCAGAAAGCTAAACAAAAAACAACCAAACTACCTCCAGTTTCCCCTCTGGTTAGAAAGGCTAAAGTAGCGAAACCTGTCAAGCAGGAGTCCACCATCGATCGTTTTTTCTCGGAGATCGACACTAAAGCGACTAACCTTATTGGAAAAATAGTACATTTTTTCACCAGCGGAAACCTGGTGTTGAAAATAGGTATCATCATTTTATTTTTCGGTGTGGCATTCCTTCTGAAGTATGCAGCCCAGCGTAACATGGTCCCCATTGAGATACGCCTCGTTGGTGTTGCTCTTAGTGGTATGGTGATGCTTGGGCTTGGTTGGTGGTTGAGGCGGACCAGGCCTGGCTATGGTCTCGTTTTGCAAGGAGGTGGGGTTGGTATCCTGTACCTTGTGGTTTTTTCATCCGCTAAGCTCTATAGTTTTTTACCGCTGCCCCTTTCGCTGGCGGTGATGATCGGCCTTGTGGCCTTTTCCTGTATGCTGGCTGTCTTGCAGGAGGCAAAGTCCCTTGCAGTTTTCGGTATTGTCGGTGGTTTTCTGGCCCCGGTGCTGATGTCTACGGGGGGTGGCAGCCATGTGCTGCTCTTTTCTTATTATGCCTTACTCAATGCAGGTATTTTAGGGATTGCCTGGTTCAAATCCTGGCGCGAGCTAAATCTTATAGGTTTTTTCTTTACTTTTGCTATTGGTACGCTTTGGGGCAGCAGTGGTTACCAGCCGGAACACTTCCGTTCAACAGAGCCTTTTCTGATACTCTTTTTTGTCTTTTATGTTCTTATCTCCATTCTGTTTGCGCATCGCCAACCGGTCAAAATTCGGGGATTTATAGACGGCCCGCTAGTCTTTGGCCTCCCTCTGATAGTTTCCGGGCTCCAGTTCTTCCTCGTAAAGGATTTTCAATATGGTATGGCGTTTTCAGTTCTGGCAATGGGTCTTTTCTATTTGACGCTGGCAACTCTTTTATGGCGCAAACTTGTTTTTTCCATGCACCTTTTATGCGAGGCATTTCTTGCCTTAGGTGTTGTTTTTGGCAGTCTTGCAATTCCCCTGGCCTTTGATGGACATTGGTCCGCATCGATTTGGGCGCTTGAAGGTGCTGGAATGGTCTGGGTCGGATTGAGGCAGAAACGACTGCTTGCCCGTCATTTTGGGTTGTTGTTGCAACTGGCTGCTGCTTATATCTTCCTCGATTCGGTTTGGTATCCATTAGCCGCTTCCCCCTTTGCTAATGTGTATTTCCTCGGTTGCCTCTTTCTGTCACTTGCTGCTCTTTTTTCAAGTTATTGCCTGGACAAACACAGCGACGAATTGAAAAAGTGGGAGCGATATTTTCCACTGCCGCTCATGGTCCTGGGACTTGTCTGGTGGTATATCGGCGGTCTGCGTGAAGTGGACAAACAAATGGAAAATTCAGAAATGGAAAATGGCTTTCTTTTGTTTTGCTCCATGAGTTCTATTCTTATGGGGATGACTTTGAAAAAACTACACTGGCCAAGGTTCGGTCTTTCTCTGTATCTGCAATTACCGGCCATGGTCTTGCTCTTACCTTTATCTTTGTTTGATTATCACCCAAGTTCCCATCTTTTGCATGGGTGGGGTGCCGTGGCCTGGATTGTAGCCTTTGTCGTTCAATATCGAATTTTGTATCTTTTTGCTGAAGATTGGCCCAAAAGAAATTTGGTTATCTGGCACCTGGGAACTTTCTGGTTACTGCTCTTTGTTCTGTGTCATGAAGCTGGCTGGGCGGTGAACCAGTTATCCGGTCTTGGTGAGATCTGGACGATGATTTGCTGGGCACTTATCCCAAGTGGTACACTTCTGCTGCTCTTACGCTTAGGAAGTGGATTCTCATGGCCTGCTGGTAAGCACGCCTCATCTTATTTAGGCGCGGGCGGTATCCTTCCGGCCTTTGGCCTTTTACTCTGGACGATAGTTTCCTTTGGTGTTTCCGGTGACCCCAGGCCATTACCGTATATCCCGCTCTTTAACCCTATTGAACTATCAGGACTTATTATTGTAATAACCCTCCTGCTGTGGGTGCTCAATCGAGAAAATAATGGATATACTCTCAAATTTCTTCCAGAAAAACTATCATTTTGGGTGATTTCGATTCTGTTCTTCTTCTGGGTGAATAGCGTCGTTGCCCGTACAGTGCATTTTTATGTTGGCATCCCTTACCAGGCAGAGTCGCTCTACCGTTCGGTAGTATTCCAGGCAGCAATTGCAGCACTTTGGGGTTTTGGTGCTCTCGCTATTGCTGTCTGGTCTGCTAGAAAGGGTAACAGAGCTCTTTGGAGTGTAGGGGCCGCGCTTCTTGTTATGGTGGTGCTGAAACTGTTTGTTGTCGATTTATCAGGAACAGGGACCATAGCCCGTATTGTTTCTTTTATAGTCGTTGGTGTTCTCATGCTCATTATTGGCTACTTTTCTCCATTACCACCGAAAAAAGAGGAAATTTCTCAATGAGATACTTTTTAATTTTTTTCGTTATTGTTGTAGGATTTTCGGCTCAATCATCCGTGGCAGAGGAGATCTCAACTCGTGCTTTTGCCAGGGGATATTACCTTGAAGTTGACAAAGAAAGTGCTGTCTATTCTCTTCAATTGCCTGAAGATGTTTATCGCACTGTCAAGAGTGCTGATTTGTTTGACGTACGGGTCTTTAACAGTGCCGGGGAGGTCGTGCCCCATGAACTTCGTATTGTAACAACGGATCCGAAGACGCTTCGTGATAAAGCAGATATCCCGTTCTTTCCTCTATTTAAGACGAACACAGCGAGTGACCAGTCGGAATTTTCGCTGAAAATCTCGCGTGATAGTGGCGGGGCCATTGTCAACATTCTGGCTGATTCCGAAATTAATACAATGAATCAGGAGATCAACGGCTATCTTCTTGATCTCAGCAACGTACAACAAGCAGCGTCGGAGCTGGAATTTATTTGGAAAAAAGAAATTGATTCATCTGTTTTTACAGTAAGCATTCAGCAGAGCAATGATTTAGTGCGCTGGAGAACCTTTGTTAATAGGGCAACTCTCGCAGATTTGCAGTTTGGGGGGCAGCAGGTTGAAAGAAGAATCGTACACTTGCCAAGAAAACCTGATAAGTATCTGAAACTGACCTGGCAGGAGTCAAGCCTACCACTGAGTCTCACTGGAGTTTCCAGTATTTCTGGACCGATTGAGGCGCGCAGAGAATATCGATGGGTTTCTCTTTATAATGGGACGCATAAAGCGGCAGATGACAAGTTGATGGTTGATTTTGAAACCAGCTACCAGCTCCCGACCAGTAGTGTTCAAATAAGGTTTCCTGAAACAAATTCCATAGCCAGATTATCAATACAATCCAGACGCAACTCAGATACGGGGTGGAGAAACCGTTGTGAGCAAGTGTTTCACAATCTGAGTTTTGAAGGCGAGATTATAAGGAATGAGCCTTGCAATTTTCGACCGACTGCCGACAGCCAGTGGCGGGTTGTCGTCAAAGAGGACGGAGCTGGATTAGGGTCAGGTAACAAGATGGTTACACTACAGCTAGGCTGGCAGCCGAGTGAGTTACTCTTTATTGGCAGAGGGACACCGCCATACCTACTGGCCTTTGGCAGTGGCAAACTCGCGCAACTAGATAGAACTTCGCATGATGGTATGCTTCTTAAGGCTATTAATGTGGAATCTTCTGCGAAGGTGGTTGGGCAGGCAGTCCTGGGTAAAAAAATAACCCTTGGAGGAGACTTGGCCTTACAAGCTCCTGCTGAGCCGACGCCGTGGAAAAAATGGCTTCTTTGGGCTGTTTTAATTCTGGGGGTTGGACTATTGGCTTTTATGGCACGCAGTCTCACTAAAGAAATGAAGAAGGATGAAGAAAAAAGGGTGTCTGAAGAGAGATAAGGGATTAAAGTTCACGGCTCATGTGCTTCGATGGTGTACACAATCGAGTAACAACATAGCATCTATGTTTTTTTTATAAGGATAAGAGAAAATGTTTCGATCGTTTTTTAAGAGTAAGCGGTGGTCCCTTTGGGCCTATGGCGGGGGGCTGTTCTTGCTGCTGGCTCTGTTTGTTCAGGTTGAACTGACAGTCCAGATTAATCAATGGTATGGCCGGTTTTATGATATTTTGCAAAAAGCTACCGAGCATAAGGTGGAAGAATTCTGGGAGCAGTTATTTGTTTTTTTTAAAATAGCCGTCCCTTATGTGTTGATTGCCACAGTAACGGCATACTTTACCCGTATTTATGCCTTTAAATGGCGGGAGGCTATGACCTTTTCTTATGTTACTAAATGGCAGACAGTGGAGGAGGAAGTTGAGGGCGCAAGCCAGCGTATTCAAGAAGATATCTATCGGTTTGCCCGGATTTTTGAAAGCCTTGGCCTCCAGGTGATACGGGCCGTCATGACGCTCATTGCGTTTCTTCCGATTCTCTGGGGTCTAAGTAAAGGCGTGGATATTGATTTTATCAAAGACATTCCCGGAAGTCTGGTTTGGGTTGCTTTGCTGGTTTCGGTGGGTGGCTTGTTAATTTCCTGGTTTGTAGGTATTAAGTTGCCGGGCTTGGAGTATAACAACCAGAAGGTGGAAGCAGCGTTTCGAAAAGAACTGGTTTATGCCGAGGATGATAAGATCAAGTATGGTAAAACCGAGACAATCACCGAACTTTTTATCGGCTTGAGATTTAACTATAACCGGCTTTTTCTCCACTATGGGTATTTTGATATCTGGGTGAATTTTTTCGAGCAGCTTATGGTTATTGTGCCTTATCTGATAATGGGACCCGGTTTGTTCACTGGCCTTATCACTTTGGGAGTGATGGTTCAGGTGTCTAACGCATTTAGCAAGGTGCGGGAATCTTTTTCAATTTTTATTTCCAACTGGACGACTATTACCGAGCTTCGCTCCATTCATAAGCGGCTGAAAGAGTTTGAATTAAATATTAATTATTAGTTCCGACTCTGAACTGACTGTCTCCCTGTGGACGTTGATCTGATCCTGGTTTTTCCCCCGTCTAAGAGGGAGAGCTTTTTGAGACTTATTTCCTGATTTCTTTATACATCAAAAATATTGCCCCCCTGCAGAGATGAGCATGCAATTGAAAATTGTTTTTTTTCTGCAGGGGGGCGTTTTATTGATAGTGGTTCGTTATGATCACTGTCTATCAGATTTCACATTCAACCAATAGCTCATCTCATCTGCTAAAAGTCTGTCGACTTTTCATAAGAAAGAGGGAAAAACGAGCGAAAATTGGGCGAAGGGCTGCCAAATCACGGAACTTATTCCCAATGGTACTGTGCGGCTGAACCGGTGGACCCGCAAGTGCCGTAAAAAAATGAAATTGCCTGGCTGCAAGACGGAAATCTTCTGAGCTAGTAATAGGAAGTTTGCTAAGAGATGCCAACAGGCAAGGCATTGAACAGGCAGGCAGCTCATGACGCTTCCAGCCACCAGGAAGTCTCATGAAAAAGTGAGTACCGCTTCGTTGCACTCTGTTTCCCATAACTACCTGCTGGGGAATGGCGTCTACGGGAATTGGAGGTCGAGAAAAATCAACGATGGTTGCTGCAGCAGGAATTCGCTTATGGAGGTGGCAATCCATAAAATCTTTGCCCCTGGGAAGTAGATTGATGACATGATCCACCCCTTCTAATTGCCGATTTGCTTCCTCTTCATTCGTCAACTTAACGTCGCCTTTCCTGGTATATCTGACATCAACCATCGATATCTGATATCCATCGCCAATCAGTTGCTGCTCAAGTTGTTCCCCTAATAAGCCTCCGCCAACAATAGATACAGATACCTGCCAGGGTTTTTTGTTTTCAGTGGCCACCAAGTGACTGACCGCCTTTTGAATACTGAAAATATTACCATAAGTGCTGCTGTAAAAAGGTGGTTCCATGGCGATTCCATGACGTTTCTCGAAGATAGGACCGAGTTGTCCGGCTAAACCTATGTTTTTCGCACCAGAGAGCTTCTGGGCCTGGAGCATACGGCTGATAATAGTTTTAACCATAGGATGGTTTTTTTTACGACTCAACTCTAGGGCTGAGTTTGGGATTACGAGATATAAACCAATAGGTCGCCATCCTTCAATGATAAGACCCGCTGGAGTAGGGCGGCCTGAGAAAAAATTTCGCAGCCACTTAATATTTGGACAGAAATCAAGACATTCCGAATTGTCTGTTGGATATATGAGAAAGAGAGTTTTGAGTATTCCGCTTCGACCGACAACCCAGATAAGCAGCCAAATGGGCCATCGCAGTAGAAATGCATAAACTAGAAAAAACAGCTGTCGCAAGTACTTATCCATTTTCTTCTCCTTCTTATGTTTTGATAACTCTGTCTGCGTTATGACATAGACGAAATGACTTCTCCTATGATTTGTCTTTATCGGCAGTTGGTAAGAGAATGATTATGTATAAATAAAATTTAGAATAGCATGCATGGTGAGGAGGTAGAGGTGCGGGGGGAGATGATATCTGATAAAAATAGAAAAAGAGAAGGCCTTGATATCTCAAGATAACCAGACCTGAAGAGAGTAAAGAATTATGGAATTATTAAATTATTTCTGCTGTTTTTAGAATAAACCAGGCAAGGTCAATTATATCCTTTAAGCAGAAACGATAAAGAATCCAGCTTGTCGAGACCAGCAAAGGACCTTTAGTCTGTAAGTACTTTGTGAATCTTTGTAACGAGCTCTTCCAGACCGTACGGTTTTTTTACATATCTGCGAACGCCTAGTTCCATAGCCTTTTTAATCCGATCAGTCGCGGAGTAGCCACTAACTATAATTACTTTCTGGTCTGGCCGGATTTTAAGAACACTCTGATACGTTTCCAGGCCATCCATCCCTGGTTCCATTATCATGTCGAGGAGGATAAGATCAACCGAGCTTTCTTTTAGAAAAGCCACGGCATCCTCGCCACTGGCAGCAGTCTTGACCTTGTACCCCAAAGTTGTCAGAATGCTCTCGCCAATTGATCGTTGTTCCGCATCATCGTCTACCAGGAGAATTGTTTCCCCGTTGCCACGCGCAAGAGGCTGTGGCACAGCTTTTTCCATCTGTGGTAGAATTTCGCCATCCTCGTCAGCTGGGAAAAATAGGGTGAAGGTCGTACCTTCTTCAGGAGAACTTACGACATCAAGATATCCACAATGATCTTTAACTGTCCCCCAAACAACAGTCATGCCAAGTCCTGTGCCGCTGTGACCCATAACTTTGCTTGAGTAAAAAGGTTCAAATATTTTAGCCAATTCTTCTTTGGAAATACCAGTTCCACTGTCACTAATCTTTAGAATTACATAGTTTCCGGGTACTGTAGTTTCGTATCCCTTGATGGGAGTATTTACATATCTGTTTTCTGTTACGACTATGACTCTGCCTTCGCCTTCTATCGCTTCGAAACTGTTGACCAGAAGGTTCATGACCGCTTTTTCGAGATGCACAGGAGAGCCTGACAAACTTTGTAGCTCAGAGGTGAGGTAGGTCTCTATGGTCACATCGGGGAAATTTTTCTGCAGATTGATGAATTCAGGGCTCTGTAGATGTTCTGTTATAATATCATTGAGTTGCACTTTCTCATTGACAGTGACACCGCGCCGAGCCAAAGTCAACAAGTCTTGGACAATTACTGCTGCTCGTGTTCCAGCGCGACGTATGTTTTCCAGAGGGCCACGCATATCACTGTCTGGAGGTAATTTGTGCAGCAGCAGATCGGGGTAACTGACGATGCCGGATAAAACATTGTTCAGGTCATGTGCTACGCCACCAGCAAGGCGGCCAAGGAGTTCCATTTTCTCAACTCTGATCAGTTCTGATTCCAGGCGTAAACGTTCTTGTTGGGACCACTTCCTTTCCTCGATTTCAATGCGTAATTGCTTGTTTGCCTGCATCAACTCAGATGTTCTGAGGTTAACCCTTCCTTCAAGCTGGCTTCTGGCCTCTTGGAGTTCTTGTTCTTTTACCTGTAGTTCATTGATGGTTCCTGCCAGGAGTCGTTGTTTGTCCAGTAAAGAGTCCCGACTGCCGGAACGACTATGCTCTACAAGAAAAGCTAAAACACAGACGAGCAGGTAGGATGGGACGAAACGAAGGGCAAAATCCCTAGTGTACACGCTGATACTGTCAGAAAACAAATCAACAACCAGAAAACCAGCACAAAAACAAAATAGAAGACCGGTGGCCCAGGTGCCTTGTCTTAATCCCAAAAGATACAGAGAGAAAAGTGGAAATGTGTAGAGCCACATGAACGCGGTATTTTGGACGCCACCTAGGTAAAAAAGGTAACAAAAAAATAGGAATAGAGCTGCAACACCGAGACGGGAAGAAATGGGTTCGTTCCCAGTTCTGTGGAGATAAACGAGGAGTGCTAACAGAATAGTAGCAATAACAAAATCGGCAATGCCCAGCAACAGAGCATTCTGCATCAAAGCAATAATTCCCATAAGCAAGAGAAGAATAGCACCCAGAAAAAGAAAAATATTTAATAGAATAATTTTTCTTAGGGTTTCAGTATCTTGTCCTTCTCGGATACCACTATAGAGTAATGATTGCATAATGTAGTAAAAAATTCCTGGTTGCCCAGGGGAAATCGCATTGTCACATGCTATGTAACCTGAGTTGATATTTATACCTTATTATACAACAAATTTGAGGCAGGTCCAGTAACTCTCTTATGTCAGCTCAAAATCCGATTAATAATCGTACCTTGTGCACCTCTTTACCTTAGGGAGAACATGATAAAAACAGACAAAAACATTTCCATGAAATATCAAAATACTAGCAGTAGTTTACGAGGAGGGTGTGTCTGTTGTTCAGTTCAGACAAACGTGAGAATGATGAATTGTTGTACGCTGGAACTATTTGATAGAAAATGTGAAAATCTAATCAATGAAGAACATGTAAAGTTAAGAAGTGAGGCAGTTATTTTTAGAGTTAGGTTGATGTTCAAGCAACGTGTGGCATTACGTAAAGTAAAATGGCAAAAAAATGAGCTGTACTGCCGGCCATGACAAAGAGATGCCAAATAGCATGGTTATAAGATAGATTCTTCCAGATGTAGAAGATAATACCAGAAGTGTAGAATAAACCACCGGTCAGGAGAAGGACAAGACCGCCCGTTGCAAGAGACCCCATAAGAGGCTTTACAGCAATCACTAGCAGCCACCCCATTCCAAGGTAGAGTGTGAGAGAAAACCAGTGAATTTGTTTTTTTATGGCCAGTTCTAACACCAGTCCACAGAGAGCCATGCCCCACACCAAGCCAAACAGAGTCCAGCCCCATGGTCCTCTCAATGTGACTAGGGTTAGCGGGGTGTAAGTTCCTGCAATCAATATGTAAATCATTGAATGGTCGAGTTGTTGAAAAATTCGTTTAAGAGTAGGGGCGGTAAAGTAGTGATAGAGGGTGGAGGCTGCATAAAGCAGAATGAGTGAGCTTCCATAGATCGCAGCGCTGACTATATGCCAGATATCACCGTGTCGGGTGGCGTTAACAAGTAGGATGATCAGCCCGACAATAGCAAAACCTGCACCTATACCATGAGAAATGCTATGAGTAAGTTCTTCTCGGCATGTATATTTATTAGATAGTGAGGAATTCGACATTGATCCTTGTGGGGACAATTTCCAGTTTTTTTGAATGCTGAAAATAATGAGCAAATCGAGTGTTCTGATTAGTAGCTACCGTTGATCACTATCAGCAGGTTTCTTAGAGCTGTCAATGTGAATCCTTTTGTCCATTTTGGTTTGTTGTTGGTATGACCGCAAAAAATGGAAATTTAATGAGCTAGACAGCCCCTTCGTTATCAGTAAACACTTTCGTTGCTGATATGTTCCCATTCTGTGATGTTTTTTTAGTTGAATTGCTTGGAGTCTTAGTAAATGACAAGGCATGGAGTCGGCGTTTCTAGCAAGAATATTCTGGATGCTTTAGTAAGTTTCTATCGGAACCTTTTGAAAATATTGTTAAACATGGCTAGATTTTGAAAAAACACTGCTTACTCTATTGATTATTAGAGGAAGGTTAGCCTCGCGTTAGTACAAAGAAAATTATTTTTTATCTAAAAAGGAGGTGAGGAGAAAAAGAAGAGATCTTGGTGTGTAGAAAGCTGCTGATTATCTCAATCAGCTGCAGTAGCTCTGGTATTTGCGTTTTTGGATTTTATTGTTTCTTGCTCTGTATTTCTATTGTGCTTTGATACTTTTGAGAGGAAAAGATTGAGTGTTGTAAGAAAAGGGGGAATATATTTTGTATTCAGGGAGTTCCTTGGAATACTACTAGCAGTTGATGGAGCCGTTCTTTGAAACGGATGCAGTTAGAATTGCTGTTTGCTTTTTAAGATGTATGTTGTTAGATTATCTTTTTGTGTGTTAGAGTGTATTGTTTTAATTGATAGTTGGAATCGTTTATTGTTGAGGTTCTTATTAAAATTTATTGAGGAAATGATTATGCATAAAAAAACACTATTTGCCTTGCTGGCTATGCTTGCTATCAGTATACCTGCTTATTCAATTGAATTACCTGCGGATGCTACTCCACAGTTCGGTAAGTCATCAACGGCTTATTCATCGTCATATCAATTCAACAGCCTGCTTGGTGCATACGGCTTGGCTTTAGAGCCGGAAGCTGTCTCTGGAGTTCCATCATCTTACGCCAAAGTTTCTGGAGATGAAGTTGTCTTTAATAATAATTCGATTGCCTATACTCCTGCCCAATACCATACTATCTTAACCGCCTATGGTCTTGAGCTATACCCTGAAGCAGTGAACGAGAAGCTTGGTGGCCTCAGCTATGCAAAGGTTGCGAATGACAAGATTTCCTTTCCCAATACCTCGACTGCCTATAGCAGAGATGAGTGGACTACTATTCTAAGTGCTTACTCTCTTCCTCCTGTTCCTGAACCAGTTGTCATGGCGATGCCAGGTGACGAAGATGGTGACGGCGTTACCGATGACCTGGACAAGTGCCCCGGTACACCAATGGGTGTTGCGGTAGGTGAGAGGGGTTGCTGGGCATTAACCAATTCAATGCTATTTGATTTTGACAGTGCGGTAATTAAGCCAGCATTCTATCATATCTTGGATTATACCAAAGAGGCATTTGATGCCTACCCAGATATGCATGTTCAAGTTGATGGCCATACAGACAGTACTGGCCCAGAGGCATACAACCAAATGTTGTCTGAAAAACGTGCAACAGCTATAATGAATTACTTGATTAACTCGGTTGGTGTTTCTGCGGATCGACTCAAAGCCGTTGGGTTTGGAGAGTCAAAACCAGCATTTCCAAATGATACCAAAGAAAATCGATCCAAAAACAGAAGGGTTGAGTTTACACCGTTGACCTAAGTTCGATAGTTTGACCAATGGCCGCCAGTGGTGGCCGTTGGTCAATGAAAAAAAGGCCAATGGCGCGTCTTTTGACGTTCCACTGGCCTTTTTTATTTGCCCGGATCTTTTTCTAAAGATGTTTTTCGAAGAAAAGATTGTTACTCGTTCAACTGAGTGTGGGGGGCTCTCTTGATGCTTCACTGGCTTTTTGCTTTGCTGCATAAGCAGTCGCAGCACATTCATTTTTGCCAAGGTCGAGTTCTTCGGCTTTGTCATCATCGACCTGTTCAAGGTTGGCGTTGATGAGGCGAATTACCGCGTACTCATCAGGTTGTTTTCTCATGTTATTTTTGATGAATTGAAGAAAATCTGACTTGTCTTCGATAGCATAAATGGCTTTGTTAAATGCTTTTGTTTCCGCAAGAGTGGAGGCAAAGGCCAGTTCGTTGTTTGCCTCCTCCCAGCTCATGTAATGCCCGGGAAGAACAATCATTTCGTCTTTAAATCCTTTGATTTTTTGGATTGTATCGAAAAGCTTATCAGACCATGCCTCTACCTGCCCCCCGAGATCTGGACGTCCTATTGACTGGATGAAAATAGTATCTCCGGTGATCATGTATTGATCATTGATAATAAAAGAAGTCGATCCTGGTGTATGGCCGGGAGTAAAGACACATTGTACAGTCGGACCGGGGCGTGAGAAACTATAGAAAGCCCCGTCCTGCAGGTCAGTGTAAGCAATCTTTGCGCCAGTAAAATCATTGCTATTTGCCAGAAATTGAGCATGAGTTTTTTCAGAAAGAGATCTACTTCCTGCGATATAGTCAGCCTGAAGGTGAGTTTCAAAGGTTTTTATCAATTTACATTTATTACGTTTGGCAAAATCTAGGTAAAAATCGATATTTCGAGATGGGTCAAAGAGCATGAGTTCATCATCATTTTGCAGGCCATAGCTGGAGGAGGCCTTGCCTGGTCGGATAAACTGATATAGCTGATATGCTTCCCCTGGATTGAGCAGTACTGGTACAAGGAGGTTGCCCCAGGATTTAATACCACCCTCAAGATAGCCAACGTCTTTAAAACCATGCTTTTCAAGGATTTCAGCAACAAACTTAGCCGAACCTTCTTTAGCGCAAACGATGCGGACAGGTTTGTTCTTATGCACCTTCGCAACACATTCATCTTCAATTTCCATGAAATCGAAATAGGAAATATTCTGCAGGGTAAATGAATATGGCGACTCAACTTTAAACCTGGCAAAATCCACTTTATTCCTGACATCAAGCACTACTATTTCTTCTTTTGTCGTCAGCCAGGTATAGAGTTCCATCGCTGTGAATTTAAAGATACTCATTTGGTCTCCTTCGGTTAACCGTTCATAGTATAGAGTATTTCGGAATGAAATATATGGCCGAGGGTTCCGAAGTATTCTACAAAGAAAATAAAAAAATCTTTATATGGCCCTACAGTCGCAAAAGGCCTGCCTCTTCAGCTGTTGTTGCAAAGCAATCAACGTGCAACAGCCAGTAATGGTGAGGGTTCTTTTCGATAGCATTTGCGGTTACCTGTGGTAACCAGTGACTGTCATCAAGCAGATTGTAAAAATAAGAATCAATTCCTATAAAACCATCAAGAAAATGGCTGAGAATATGGAGGGTCTTACTTTGATATCCTTGTTCAATTTTTTGGAAATCCACTGTTTTAATGATTTTTGCTTTGACAAGTTCATCGATCAAACCCTGTACCGTTTGGCGATTACGAGATTCTGCCTGGGCGATGCGCTCAAAAAATTGTGCATCGAGACCTGAAAAAGATTGAGTTTCAATAGTCTCGATGCAGTCATATATAACCAAAGAGGTAAGGTCAAAAAATTTATGGACCTGTTCGCTGCAGTGGTCAAATGAATCGCCAGCTAGAAGGACATTATGCTGGGAAATTTGATTCATAAATTATTGTGGTTTAAGGGTTAGAATTTTCGATTACACGTTTGCCGATTCGCCTTCCCATATCCACGCACTCTTTAAGTTTGCGGTCATCCGGAACATATTTGAGGCGGAGGCCATCTTCAATAACCTCAATTTTCATCTCTTGCAGTGCTGTGTTTATCAGCCCAACTGCCTCGCCACTCCAACCAAAGGAGCCAAAAGCGGCTCCAAACTTATTAGTGGGCTTCAGACCACGCATGTACATAAGAAACCCAGCCATGCGAGGCAGGAGTCCGTTGTTTAATGTAGAGCAACCTATAACAACTGCTTTAGCGCCGAGGACCTGGGTCATTACATCGCTTCGATGATGAACTTTCAGGTTAATCATACTGGTGCTGACCCCTGTCTCCTTGAGACCAGCTCCGATAGCGTGTGCCATCTTTTCTGTGGAGTGCCACATGGAATCATAGATGACCAGTGTCTTTTTCTCAGATTCATTTCGACTCCATTTGTCGTAGGCATCAAGTATTTTATCTTGATGGGTCCTCCAGATAACGCCATGGTCAGGTGCAATCATTTTTATATCTAGGCCCATTTCAGCCACAGACGCCAGAAGTTTTCTGATAAGCGGGGCAAAAAGGTAAAGAATGTTAGCGTAGTATTTGGCGCTTTCCTGCATCACCACTGAGAGATCCACTTCATCATCATATCTTTCGCTGGTTGCATAATGTTGTCCGAAGGCATCACTTGAAAAAAGTATACCGTCTTCCTTTATAAAACTGAACATTGAATCAGGCCAGTGGAGCATTCTGGTCTCAAGAAACTGGATGGTTCGTTTGCCGAGACTCACTTCGCTGCCAGATTTTACAACTTCAAAAGGCCAGTCTTCTCTGTGGAAATGCTCAAGGATTGCCTTTTGTCCCATAGGTGAGCAGAAAAGTTTCTCTGGTTTAATGATCTCCATCAATTCCGGGAGACTTCCGGAGTGGTCCATCTCAACGTGGTTAACTACAAGATAGTCAATTTTTGCAGGATCAATGATTGCCCGGATGTTTTGCAGCAATTCATTCATGTGAGAACGTTTGACCGTATCAAAAAGGGTTACTTTTTTGTCCACAATAAGAAAGGCATTGTAGGTTGTTCCCTTATATGTTGAATAGCCGTGAAAATCTCGTACGTCCCAGTCAACAGCTCCTACCCAGTAAATCCCTTTTGCAAGTTCGGTGTTGCTCATTTCTACTCCGATTGTTTGTAGTGAATATAATTTATTATGAGTAGCTTTAGCTACTGTTCACTGAAAATAGGCGATTTCGCCGGATTAGACAGTTCCTTGTATTTTTCGATGTTTATGATAAATGACCGACAGAGTTTTTACAATAAAAGGATCCCGATATCATTAATATAGTCTTTCAATTCTTTGCATACATGATAATGATTATTATAATCTTGTCATGTCATCTATGCTACTGTAAAGTTGATTTTGAATTTTCGTCTCAATCTATTGTTCTGATCAGGCGAAACGGAAAAGCTATAACGACGTACGCAATAAGGATTCTGTATTAATGATAAAAAATCCATCAATAGATCTAGGGCTCTGTAGTGAGTGTAGAGGGTGTATTGAAATTGCTCCTCAGGTTTTTAGATATAATCCTGCCACAGGCTTGATGGAAATCATTGAACTCGATGAGTACCCGGTCGATCTTGTTGAAGAGGCAATAAAAAATTGTCCCGAGGACTGTATCAAGTGGGAAGAAGACAAGTGATATCAATTAACTTGTTTTCTTGAATTGTCTACCTCTCGTTCTAGTTATAGATTCTCAATTTTTATCGTCAGAATTTGTATAAATAAAACCTTTTGTCAAAGGACTTTCACAGCCCTGAGGTCGCGCGTAGAAGGCTAGATAAAAACGATCCATTCTGTTAAGATAGCTTCCTTCCAATGATTCAACCAGGTCTTATTATTTCATGGATATACCATTTCAGCTTACATCAGAATTCCAGCCTTCCGGAGATCAACCGGATGCAATAAAAGTGCTCGCAGAAGGGGTGCAGGCCGGCATAAAAGATCAGGTCCTGCTTGGGGTGACTGGATCAGGAAAAACATTTACCATGGCCAATGTTATCAGGGAGGTACAGAGGCCAAGTCTCATTATTGCACCCAATAAGACTTTAGCTGCGCAGCTCTTCAGCGAGTTCAAGGAACTTTTTCCTCACAATGCCGTTGAGTATTTTGTCTCGTACTACGATTATTATCAGCCTGAAGCCTATATTCCTCAGTCGGACAGTTATATTGAAAAGGATTCGTCTATCAATGATGCCATAGATAAAATGCGCCATTCTGCAACTCGTTCCCTGCTTACCCGTAGGGATGTTATTATTGTTGCTTCGGTTTCCTGTATATACGGTCTTGGCTCCCCAGATGAATACAAAAATATGCATCTGTTTCTCCGGGTAGGAGATGAATCTCCAGTGGAGGATGCTCAGCGTCGTCTGGTCTATATGCAATATGAACGCAATGACGTCTCTTTTCATAGGGGGACTTTCCGGGTTCGTGGCGATGTGCTGGATATTTTTCCTGTTCACGAGGAGGATAGGTCAATACGTGTGGAGTTTTTTGGGGATACTGTTGAAGCTATAACCATCATAGATCCGCTGCGAGGTGTGGTGCTGGAACGCCTTGAAGAGTATACGGTTTTTCCAGGGAGCCATTTTGTCACCTCAAAGGATCGCCTGCAAGGTGCCTGTGAGACAATTAAGACTGAACTTGCTGATCGCCTGGAATCATTTTACGGAGATAACAGATTAGTTGAGGCGCAGCGTCTTGACCAACGCACCATGTTTGATCTCGAAATGATACAGGAGTTAGGGTATTGCAGCGGTATTGAAAATTACAGTCGGCATTTAACTGGAAAAAAGCCAGGAGTGCCGCCTCCAAACCTGCTCGATTATTTCCCGGAAGACTATCTGCTTTTTATAGATGAGAGCCATGTAGCTATCGGCCAGCTAAATGGCATGTATAATGGCGATCGCTCAAGAAAGACTACCCTGGTAAACTATGGTTTTAGATTGCCATCAGCCCTTGATAACCGACCTTTACGCTTTGATGAATTTGTAGGTCGGGTCAATCAGGCCATCTATGTTTCGGCAACGCCGGGCCCCTATGAATTGGAAAAAGCCGAGGGAAGGATAGTCGAACAGGTTATCAGGCCAACGGGGCTTCTCGATCCAAGAATCGAAGTCCGACCAGCCACCAGCCAGGTCGATGATCTACTTGAAGAGATACGAATTCGTGCAGACCGGGGCGAAGCTGTACTGACAACAACGCTTACCAAGCGAATGGCGGAAGATCTCACTGATTATTATGAAAACCTTGGCATACGTATCCGTTATTTGCATTCTGATATCAAAACCCTCCAGCGTATCGAAATTATCAGGGACCTGCGTAACGGCGAATTTGACGTGTTGGTCGGGATAAATCTTTTACGAGAGGGATTGGACATCCCCGAGGTGTCACTGGTGGCAATTCTTGATGCCGATAAAGAAGGTTTTCTCAGATCAGAAAGATCGCTCATTCAGACCTGTGGTCGTGCTGCCAGAAATTCCGACGGTCTGGTGATAATGTATGCTGATAACATTACCGGTTCCATGCGGTATACCATTGAGGTGACGGAACGCAGAAGGAAACTTCAGGAGGAATATAATCGGAAAAATGGTATTACGCCTAAAACAATTATTTCCTCGGTAAAGGATACAATGCAGCAGCATCTGCACAATTCCGGATATACATCAGAAGATTTTGGTGAATCATTGCTTGCTATTGCAGAAGAGTTGCCGGTATTTTCATCAATGAAAGAGTTGGAAAAGGAAATTAAGAAACTTGAAAAAGAAATGCACATAGCTGCAAAAGAGCTGGCATTTGAAAAGGCGGCTGAGTTACGGGATAAAATCAAAAAAATTCGCCTGCTGGAGATCGAGATAGGATGACGGAAGGGAAATTAAACGATCTGTTACTTCGCATTGTACCGCCGATATTCGCGCTGTTGATGCGGGTATGGTTTGGCAGCTGTCGAGTGAATTTACATAATGAGGAAAATTGTTTCAGGCCCGAAGAAAAGGATAAAACGGGGATTGCCTCATTTTGGCACTATTCGATAATTTATATCCTCTATCATATGAGGAAATATAGTGCGACGGCAATGGTTAGTGCCAGTCGGGACGGGGATTATCTTGCCAGATTGGCACAAGAGTTGGACTTTGAAACAGTTCGGGGGTCGAGAAACAACAAAAGCGTCGAGGGGCTGAAAGCAATGTTGCGGGCGATTCGTAAAGGAAGTCATGCTGCTATTGTGGCTGATGGCTCCCAGGGACCTCCCAGGATCGTACAACCAGGATCAATACTCCTTGCTGCAAGGACGGGGGCACCGATTATCCCGATGGTGTTTGCAGCGTCCAGTTATTTTACCATCAGATCCTGGGACAGGACAATCATTCCAAAACCTTTCTCACGTATAGATTTTTATTATGGTGAACCTCTTTTCGTTTCAGCAAAATTAAAGCCCGAAGAAATTGAGGAGCATCGATTGCTTTTGGAAGAAAGGTTGAATGAGCTTTATGTTAAAGCCTGGGGAAGATATGAGAAGATTGAGCATTAGTAGCCTTGTAAAAAGAACAGTTGCTCAGAAGATCTGAGCTGCTTTAGACGAGATAAAGGATTGTGGGAATGACAAAAAAAGGACTGGTGATTGCCGGACTTGCCGGAGGATCAGGTAAAAGTGTTGTGTCTGTAGGGATTACTGCCGCACTGGTAAGGCAAGGTCGCGCTGTTGTGCCATTTAAAAAAGGACCAGATTATATCGATGCGGGCTGGCTGCAGCTTGCTGCCGGGGGGCGATGCTATAATCTCGACCCGTTTCTCATGACCCAAGAGGCTATTCTTCGATCTTTTGCCATACATTCAGATGACGCTGAACTTGTTATTGTGGAAGGCAACAGAGGGCTCTTTGACGGTGTCGATGCCAAAGGAGGTTATTCTACAGCAGAACTGGCGGTGACTTTAGATTTGCCGGTAGTTTTGGTGGTCAATTGTACTAAGACGACTCGAACTGTAGCCGCAATGGTTATGGGATGCCAACAATTTGATAAACGGATAAACATAAAAGGGGTTGTTCTCAATCAGATTGCTACGGAACGTCAGCGACGTCTTATCACCGAATCGGTTGAAAACTATACAGGTATTCCGGTCCTCGGTTCGATTCCGCGGTTGAAGCGGGATATTTTTCCTATGCGTCATTTGGGCATGGTCCCTCATCAGGAGTATACCGATAGCCATGGGGCGCTTGATTTTCTTGCTGATCTCGTAACAGAAAATGTTGATCTCGATCAGGTTAAGGCGATCATGGAACCCGTTCCGGAGCCTGATATAGCAATCATATCAAAAAAGCCAAAATCAACTGTTACCCCGTTGCCAAATGTCAAAATAGGTATTCTTCAGGATGAGGCTTTTCAGTTCTACTATTCAGAGAATTTGGAAGCCCTGGAAGAGGCCGGTGGGCAATTGATTTATGTGAATGCAATGCTTGATAGCGCACTGCCCGAGCTTGATGGCTTATATATCGGAGGTGGTTTTCCTGAGACGAGTGCCAGACAACTGGCGGCTAATACGAGCTTTCGTCAATCGGTGAAGAAAGGGGCAGAAGCTGGTCTACCAATTTATGCAGAGTGTGGTGGACTGATTTACCTTGGAAGCTCGATTGTCCTCGACTCGGAAGATTTTCCTTTAGTAGGAATTTTTCCTGTACGGTTTGGGATGTCGGCAAAACCACAGGCCCATGGCTATACAATATTTCAAGTTGAAAAAGAGAATGCGTATTACGGCAAAGGGCAAGAGGTTAAGGGCCACGAGTTTCGTTACTCGAAAATTTTAGACTGGCAGGGGTCGCCGGATCAGCTGGCCTTGAAAATGGTCCGTGGTCACGGGTTTATTGATGGTCGAGATGGTTTAACCTATAAGAACGTTTTAGCTCTATATACCCATGTCCACGCAGATGGTACACCCGACTGGGCAGGAAATTTCGTGCAACGATGTCGATCGGCAAAGGGGTTAAAAGAATGACCTTTGCCGAAGTTGGGTGGCAGGTAATCAGTGGGAGGTCTGGGAACCGATAACTTTCAGGTTGATTTCCGCTTGTTTTTCTTCGTTTGGAGCCGGTTCCACCCAGTGGATAAATGATTCTTTCGTGCGCATGAAGCTGCCATTGTCTTCTTTGCATTTATCACAGATGCTTTGAGCTTGATCTCGGTACATAATGATTTCTGAAGCCGGATCACCATCTATAGATACAGCCGCCATTTTTCTGCAGCCGCATTCCAGGCGAACTACCACAACGCCAATACCATCAGGGCTTCCTTCTATAATACCTTCTATCATTGCCTGTTCACGTTTTTCTGCCAGGAGTTTCTTTTTTGTTTTTTTATCTTTCATGGGATATGAATGGTTTTCGTTATTATGGCCAGGCACTTATAAAACATGCGCTGTCCTTGAATCCTCTTTGTAGAGGGATTGGAAAAGAAGGTGCACTATATAAAAAAAAGCACAGCCAGGTCAATAGTTATTAAGCTCATTATTGTTTGTGATCATGTCAACTTTAGAGCTGTCTCAGAGAAATATTGCTCTATTTGCAGAAAACGTCTGTTAATGGTTTCTTGGCTATATGTAAACCGTTTTTTCTTGACAAAAAACTGGCCGTGAATTAATGCAATACGACATGTGACAACGGGATCGAAAAGATGCTCGGATTGCCAGCAAAGTATGAAAAATTAGTATTATCCACTCTCATTTTATGGAGGTAGTTCATGTTCGAAGTATTGGTAGATAAAGATAAGTGTAGCGGCGACGAAGAATGTGTAGCAGCATGTCCAGCTCAGGTATTCGAGATGGTAGACGGTAAAGCAGATCCAGTTGAGGCCGATGAGTGTCTCGGTTGTGAGACCTGTGTTGAAGTCTGTCCAGAGGGCGCAATCGTTGTAAACGAAATCTAATACACGCTCTTAGATTTTTCAAAGAACAAGCCCATCTCCTTCCAGGAGATGGGCTTGTTCTTTTTTGTACCTTAGTTCTTCTTTACTCGGCGCCTTTTTGAAGGGTGTGCGGAAATAATAGTCTTCAAAAAGAGTATTGAAGTGAATCCCGGTTTTCAGGGCTATACATGGTGAGTGGTCAATGGTAAAAGGTTTGTCTCGATTCAAGCCGGGGGTTAATAGACGTACCCATCTTTTAATGACTGCTGTTCTCTGGACGGTCATTGGCTTATTATTGCTCACCAAGGGGGCTTTCCGCCTCAGTCAGCTCGAAGACTGGCAACCACTTATTATTGCTTTAGCAGTGCTTGGTGGTAGCCTTAAGGCGTATTTTATTCTTGATAAATCTGCCAGAAAAGGGATTGACCGTATTCTTTCTTTTAAGGAAGGGACCTGTCTTGGGGCAGTATACTCAGTAAAAACATGGATATTGGTATTGTGTATGATGGGTATGGGTGTTATCCTGCGTAATTCTTCTCTTCCCCTTAGCTTACTCTGTTTTCTGTATCTCACCATAGGCTGGGCCTTGTTGTTGTCCAGCAGACTTGCCTGGAGAGCGTGGTTTAAAAAATAATAACCTTCCCACATATGTTACCGGTATGTATAACGACTCGTTTAATTGTATTAAAATAAACTGTACAGCACTGCAGAATAACTATACCATTATCAAAAAAAGGGCAGGAGCCGGAATCCCGGTTATGGCCATGGTAAAAGCCGATGGCTATGGACATGGCATGGTTAAGGCCGCAAAAGCATTTGAACGTGTCGAATGTACTATGTTCGGGGTGGCTGAGTTGCGCGAGGCTGTTCTCTTGAGGGAGGCTGGCATTCGTGGTGATATTTATGTGACCATCGGTTTCTCCGAAGAAAACACCAACCTTATTTTTCAATATGGGTTGATCCCGGTCATATACAGTTATGAGGCAGCTCAGGCGCTTTCCTATAAAGCGGCTGCTTTGGGTGTGGAAATTGGTGTTCATATTAAAGTGGATTCGGGAATGGGCCGATTAGGGATTCTTCCCACTGATTTGTCAACGTTTTTGGACACTGTTTCAGCTTTGCAGGGGATTAAAATTGCAGGCATAATGAGTCACTTTGCGGAGGCGGATGATTTTAATTCAAAGAGTACAATTAAAAGTTTTCAATCGTTTACTGGCGCCTGCAATGAGTTGAAAAACAGATTTGTGGGTATTAGACATATTGCCAATTCAGGAGCAGTGCTTAATTTTCCCGACACTTACTGTGATATGGTGAGGGCCGGGATTGCTCTGTATGGGTATCATCCTGCAGGCCGAGTTGGCTGGAATGATCGATATGCTGAGAATTTAATTCCGGCCATGTCATTTGTTTCGCGAATTCTCCAGGTAAAAACCGTGCCTGCTGGAACGGGAATCAGCTATGGGCATACCTATAAAACTAAGAAACAAACTACCATCGCTGTGCTGCCGGTAGGCTATGAAGACGGCTTTTCAAGACTTCTGTCGAATAGGGGACAGGTGTTGGTCCATGGTCATAGGGTACCGGTCCTTGGCAGAGTTTGCATGAATATGTGCATGGTTGATGTAAGCGAACTCACGTCGGTGAAAGCCGGAGACGAGGTCGTTCTGCTCGGTCAACAGGGTCAGGAAAACATCACCGCCGATGAAATTGCGGAAGAAATGGGCAGTATCAGTTATGAAGTTCTCTGCCTGTTGGGAAATAATAATCAACGAGAATATATTGAGTAGATACGAATGATCCGATCACAAGTTAAAAAGGTTCTTGACGACTGTTTTGAGCAAGGTGCTGTAGAAGGCTTATGGACAAATGGTGCGGCTGGTAAATTTACCGTCGAACTTCCCAAGCATGATGGCCAGGGTGATTTTTCCACCAATTTCGCATTGGTGCTGGCTGGCATCGAAAAGAAAAATCCCAGAGAACTTGCTCAGACCATTGCTGATAAATTATCGAGCCACACTGACCTCATTGATCGAGTAGAGATTGCCGGCCCTGGTTTTGTTAATGTTTTTATAAACCACGATGTATGGCGAAGGCTGATTCCTGAGATTATCGATCAAGGGGAAGTCTTTGGTAAAAGTAAGGTGGGCGGCGGTCGAAAAGTGATGGTGGAGTTTGTCAGTGCCAATCCCACTGGTCCACTCAGCATCGGTCATGGCCGTCAGGCAATCCTTGGTGATTCCATTGCCCGTTTGCTGGAAGCGACCGGGCATGATGTGTTTCGTGAATATTATTATAATGATGCCGGCAGGCAGATGCGTGTTCTTGGTGAGTCTACCCGTGCCAGGTATCTGGAGCTGCTTGGAGAGAAGTTCTCTTTTCCAGAAGATGGCTATCAAGGACAATATATAATAGATATCAGCCAGTCGCTCATCGATGAACAGGGTGACTCTCTGAAAGATCACGAAGATGTGACTCCGTTCAAGGAACAGGCTGAAAAACATATCTTCAAGGACATCTCTTCCACGCTCTCGAGGATGGGGATTGAATTTGACAATTATTATAATGAAAGGTCCCTGTATGACGACGGGCATATTGACGATGTCGTAGCCGAGTTGAGAGCAAAGGGTTATGTCTACGAGCAAGACAATGCGGTGTGGTTTAAGACCACTGCTTTTGGGCAGGAGCAGGACAGGGTTATAATCAAGAGCAGCGGTGAACCTACCTATCGCTTGCCGGACATGGCCTATCATCGTGAAAAATTTCGTAGAAATTTCGACTGGTTGGTCGATGTTTTTGGATCCGATCATATTGCAACGGTACCGGACGTTCTCGCTGGGGTAAAGGCATTGGGCTATGATCCCGATAAGGTGACCGTGGTTCTGCATCAGTTCGTGACTCTGACCCGCGATGGTAAACAGGTGAAAATGTCCACCCGGAAAGCCAACTTTGTCACCGTTGATGAATTGATTGATGAGGTGGGAGTTGATCCGGTCAGGTTCTTTTTTATGATGCGTAAAGCAGATAGCCAGCTTGAGTTTGATCTGGAGCTTGCAGCAAAAAAGAGTCAGGATAACCCTGTGTACTATGTTCAGTATGGCCACGCTCGACTTTGTGCTATTTTGCGTCAGGCAGAAGAAAGGGGCTTTAGCGAGCCTGTTTTTGATCTCGGCGAATCTTTGCTCCTCAAAGAGCCAGAGGAAGTTAAATTGCTCAAGGCCATGTCAACCTTTCCTGCCACTATAGAAGGCAGCGCATTGGAGCTGGCTCCGCATAAAATTATCTTTTACCTGATGGAACTTGCGGGACAATTGCATAGCTACTATAACAAGCACAAAGTAATCACTGATGACCTCCCCCTCAGTCGGGCCAGGCTTTGTATGATAAAAGCTCTTCAGGTGGTGCTGAAAAATGGTCTTGATATGGTGGGTCTTACAGCTCCAACTAAAATGTAAGGTGGATGCACCTGATGGCAGCGAGGCGGAAACCCAAGGCAAAAAAACTTAAATTCGAGCTGACGAAGAGTGCTATCGCCGGTATCGGTGTGGTCTCTTTTTGTCTTTTTCTTTGGATGTTTTTGCTTGGGGTATGGGTTGGGCAGTCGGTTTTGTTTCCATCCTACGAAAAAAACGATGTTGTTGCCAAACAGTCCTTAATAAAAATAGGGCCTCTTGTGATTCGTGCCGAAAAGAAGATTGTTAAAAAAGTGAAATAGATGACAGAATGCGTTATAGCATCTCGTACGTAATGTGATAATTCACGGCTAGCTGCTGGACATTGAGCCTCATTATAAATATCTAAAGATGGTTTTACGGACAAACACAAGATCAATGCAAGATAAATACAAGACCAATACAAACGGCAAAATATAATGATTGGGAAAATACTCACTAAGGTTTTTGGAAGCAGTAATGACAGGTATCTGAAACAGCTTAACCCTATGGTTGCGCGGATTAATCAGATGGAGCCGGATATCCAGCCTCTTGATGATGCGGCATTGGTTGCAAAAACCGGTGAATTCAAACAACGCCTTGAAAATGGTGAGCCGCTGGATGATCTTTTACCTGAGGCCTTTGCGGTAGTGCGTGAGGCTGGAAAAAGAGTCCTTGGTGAGCGCCATTACGATGTCCAGTTGGTTGGTGGTATTATTCTGCATCAGGGCAAAATTGCGGAGATGAAAACGGGTGAAGGAAAGACCTTAACCTCGACCTTGCCCGTATACCTCAATGGGCTGACGGGTAAAGGGGTACATGTTGTCACCGTTAATGACTATCTTGCTGCTCGTGACAGTGAATGGATGGGGCAGGTTTATAAATTTCTTGGTATGAGCTTTGGCAAAATTATTCACGGATTAGACGATAACGAACGTCGTATTGCCTATGGCGCTGACATTACCTACGGTACCAACAACGAATTCGGTTTTGATTACCTTCGCGATAATATGAAATTTGATCTCGTTGATTTTTGTCAACGTGGTTTTAACTATGCCATTGTTGATGAGGTAGATTCAATTCTCATTGATGAAGCGAGAACACCTCTTATTATTTCAGGTCCTGCCGATATTTCTACGGATCTCTATAAAAATGTTAACCGCATTATTTCTAAATTTAAAAATGATGAGCACTATGTCGTCGATGAGAAAGCACGACAGGTTGCCCTTACAGACGAAGGTGTAGCTCTTGGTGAAAAGCTGCTTGAAGTTGAAAATCTCTACGATCCCACCAGTATTGAAAAACTTCATCACCTCAACCAGGCTCTAAAGGCTCATATCATATTTAAAAATGATGTCGATTATATTGTCAGGGATAATCAGGTTATCATTGTAGACGAATTTACCGGAAGAACCATGGAAGGCAGGCGATATAGTGATGGCCTGCACCAGGCTCTGGAGGCCAAAGAAAAAGTCAAAATTGAGCAGGAGAACCAGACGCTTGCCTCGATTACCTTCCAGAATTATTTCAGAATGTATAAGAAACTTGCGGGAATGACCGGTACTGCGGATACCGAGGCTCCGGAGTTTAAAAAGATATATGATCTTGATGTTGTGGTCATGCCGACCAACCAGCCAATGGTTCGTGACGATTATGCTGATGTTATTTATAAAAATGAGGCGGCAAAATATCGTGCGGTCGTAAAAGAAATCAGCGATTTGCATGAGGCTGGACGCCCAGTCCTGGTAGGAACTATTTCTATCGATGTTTCGGAAAAAATTTCCAGAATGCTCAAAAAAAGCAAGGTAGAGCACGAGGTGCTGAATGCCAAACATCATGAACGAGAAGCTGAGATTATCGCTGGCGCAGGACAACTCGGCAAAGTGACGATTGCCACTAACATGGCTGGTCGTGGAACGGATATCAAGCTGGGAGAGGGGGTTGTTGAGGTCGGAGGTTTGCATATTTTAGGAACATCTCGCCATGAGTCCCGTCGTATTGACAACCAGTTACGTGGTCGTTCCGGTAGACAGGGGGATCCTGGATCTTCAAGATTTTTCCTATCTCTTGAAGATGACCTTTTGCGTATCTTCGGTTCAGGGCGAATCACTGGCATCATGGATAAACTCGGCATGGAGGAAGATGAGCCTATTGAGCATAATATGATATCCCGTGCTATTGAAAATGCGCAGCGAAAGGTTGAAGGGCATAACTTTGATATCCGGAAACACTTGCTTGAATATGATGATGTCATGAACAAGCAGAGAGAGGTTATCTATCAGCAGCGAAGGGATGTTTTGGATAAATCAGATGTGAGCGATGTTGTTCAGGATATGATCGATGGTCTGGTGGATGATGTCACCGGAGAATTCTTTCAGGATCGCATAGATTCTGAGGAATGGGATTGGGATGGGTTCAAAACCCGAATGGGTGAACTGTTTCACCATGTACCAGAATGGCCAGAAAGCGAATTAGTCGGCTTGAAACTGGAATCATTCACAGAAAAAACTCTTGAATTTGTCCGAGAGGCATACAAAACACAAGATGAGGCCAATGGCCCCGATACTCAACGTCAGCTGGAAAAGCTCATCTTGTTGCAAATTGTTGACAGCCATTGGAAAGACCATCTCTTATCCATGGACTACCTGAAAGAAGGAATAGGTTTGCGCGGCTATGGCCAGAAAAATCCTCTTAACGAATATAAGCGTGAAGGGTTTGAGATGTTTGGTCATATGGTTGAGACCGTGAAGTCGCAGGTCGTTTCAAGCCTCATGCGGGTCCGGGTCGTTCGCGAAGATGATGTAGAACGTTTGGAAGAAGAGAGGCGTAAGAAGCATGAACAGGAGCAGATGCGTCTAAATAAGATCGGGGGCAGCGAATCACAAGTTCCTCAGCCTGTTCGGCGTGATGAGGAGAAGGTTGGTCGAAATGCTCCTTGTCCCTGCGGCTCTGGAAAAAAATATAAAAAATGCTGCGGTAAAGAGATGTAGTGATATTTGCCTGGGAAGGCAAATATCACAGCTGATTGAGAGAGGTTGAAAAAACGGGCTACCGAGTAATTGTGGTGAGTCCGTTTTTTTGTGTTTTAGCCGTGCAGTTGATCCGGCTGCATGAGGTTGTCTTCCATATGCTTGAGCTCGTCAATGCCAGAAACCACAACATTAGGGTCCGGGGTAAGGTCAGCCTCCCCAAGTTTATCTTCGTAGTCCATCATACTGAGGATGTGTTTGATACAGTTAAGCCGTGCCCTCTTCTTGTTGTCAGAGCGGATAATTGTCCAGGGGGAAAGGGTTCTATTGGTTTCAGAAAGCATCTGGAATTTTCGTACGGAGTATTGATCCCAGTACGCCTGGGCTAAATTGTCAACAGGAGAGAGCTTATATTGTTTCAGAGGATCAATCTTTCGTGATTCAAAACGTTCATTCTGGATTTGTTTTGACACGGAAAAATAAAATTTAAACAGCTTGATTCCGTCTTTAACCAACATTTCCTCAAACATCGGCACGTCTTTTAGAAAACGTTTATTTTGTTCATCGGTGCAAAAGCCCATGACCGGTTCAACCATCGCCCGGTTGTACCAGCTTCGGTCAAAAATGACTATTTCACCAGCTGATGGAAGATGGGTAATATAGCGTTGAAAATACCACTGACTCAGTTCCGTCTCATTGGGTTTTACCAGGGCAACGACTCTGGTGTATCGAGGATTCAGATGGGCGATGGTGCGCTTTATAGTACCACCCTTGCCAGCTGCATCCCGGCCTTCGAAGATAGCTAGAATTCGCTGCCCACTCACTTTCATCGAGCTTTGCAGTTTCATGAGCTCAATCTGCAGTTTTTTAAGTTCAATTTCGTAGAGAAGGTGCGAATTTTTAATCCAGATGGCGGTTTTTTCGTTACCCTTTTTGGTACCGATGTTTTTGAAGGCCGTTTCTTCTAAAAGTCTCGTCTCTTCCAACTTCATGTTTCTTTTTTTGTTTGTCTTCTGTTTCGCCATTCTTGTAACCTCTCAATTCGAAGGGTGAGGAAGGGATGTTATTGTATATCAATACGATAAAAGTAATAAGCGTAAAATGCAAAGCTCAATTCAACTTTTTGCCGTCCTTGAACATCGTGGCATAAATGTCCGGGAGTTTTTTTTCTCTGATTCTCAAGATCACATCATTAATGTCATAGACAATCCTGAAGTGCTGTACTGCGATTGTATCTGATGTGATTTCTAGTGTGGCACAAGACGCTCTGGGATCTCCATCGAACATTCTTCCAACCGATCCCGGGTTGATGAAGTGGACGTTCGACAGCGTCTTGTGGTAGGGCGTATGAGAGTGACCAGTGATAACAATCTGGCAATTGGTCACTTTGGTAAGTTCATGAAATCTGCTATCTGGAGTTTCAGCAAAGAGGAATTCCTCATGACTCGCCGGACTGCCATGAAATATACCCAGCCTTTTCTTGCGTTTCTGGCCTCCTTGATTAAGTGGAAAGAGTTTGAGCTTTAAAGTTTTAGTAAGTGACAGAAGATAGCGACGACTTCTTTTGCTTAAATCTTCTGCGGTTGAGGTGTACATAATACGTTTTTCTGGTTTTCCCGGTTTCTTAAAAGTTTTGCCAGCAAGGAGTTTTATAACTTTTTGATCAGTGTTGCCAAGGATAGATATGGCTCGATGCTCCTCCAGCCATCTAAGTGTTTTATTGGGGAAAGGGGCATAGACCAAGGAGTCACCGGAATTGATTATATGATCGAAGCTTGGCGCATTTAATTGCCGGTCAATTGCTTTTAGGGCAGGATAGTTTCCGTGGATATCGGATATTAGTAATATTTTTATGGTCATTAGAGAAGTGGGGATACGAGTAATGCTGTGTTTTCTTTAAACTTTTCAAATGAACCCCTTTGTGAAAAGAGATCTATGTCAAGCTTGGTGGACTGCGTAAGATACTCCTGTTGGATAGCAAAGAGTTCTTTGGTAAATGATTTGCAGTAAATAAAGAGGGTTGCTTCAAAATTAAGCCAAAAGCTTCTCATATCAAGATTTACTGACCCAAAGAGAGAGAAATCTCGATCGACAGTAATTGTCTTGGAGTGAAGAAGGCCACCGTGGAAGAGAAAAAACTGAACACCAGAGTCGGCCAATTCCTGATACCTTGCGCGGCTGGCGTATTTGACCAGCAGAGAATCATTGTACCTGGGAATAATGATTTTTACTATTACTCCTCTCTGGGCAGCTGCTTTTAGTGCAACCAGCAGAGGTTCGTCAGGGATAAAGTAAGGAGTGGTCATGACTAATTCCCGACGGGCAGCGTATATGGTGGTAAGGAGAAGGCTGTGAATAGCATCAGGGACAAGTCCTGGTCCTGACGGGACAAGCTGGATTGCAGCTTGTCCCGCAACGGGGTGGGGGTGCATGTCACTGAATTTACGAATATTTTCAATGTCTTTTGGGGGCGGGTCAGAGCGAAACTGTCCTACTTCAGTATCTAAAAACCAGTCACTGATAAAAGTGCCGGCAATGCATTCAACAACAGGACCTTCTACCTTGACCATAACATCAATCCACTTTCCGACTCCGGCATCTTTTTTAAAGACCTCAGGGTCGACCATGTTCTGGCTTCCGGTAAAAGCAAGCTGTCCGTCTATTACCACTAGTTTCCTATGATTTCGGATATCTATTCTTGAAAACAGTGCATTAATAACACCTGCAGGCAATGATTCCTGAATCTTTATTCCCATTTTTCGCATTTCGGCTGCGGTAGTGCTTTTTAGAAAATCACGACTGCCGATTGAATCTAATAATATTCTGCAGGTTACTCCTCTGGCAGCAGCTTTCAGCAACGCGGTGATGACATTATTTACTCGCCCACCTTCTTGCCAGATATAAAATTGCAGATGACAGGTGGAGGATGATCTCTCAATAGCTTCAGTAATAGATCTTATAATTTCGTCGGGATTGTTAATGAGAGTAAGATCGTTACCTGCCATAGCCGGGATGCCGACCAGAGTTTCAGCCTGGCGATGTAGAGGAAAGCATTCTGGATTAAGATTACTCCAGGAAACCGGTGCTCTTTCTTGCAGGGTTTTTAGCCAGAGAAAATAGGTGTCGTAAGAGACTTTGGCTCGTTCTTTTCGTTTTTCAGGAAGCCGGTTTTCGCCAAAGAGCAGGTAGAAGAAGCCACCCAAAAAAGGTATAACAAGGACAACAACAAGCCAGGCCAATGAAACGCCATAAGGACGTTTGCGCATGATCACCCTAACGGATAGGCCGATACGTATAAAAAAATCAGCGAGCAGGAGGAGCGTCGAAAATAGGGTGTAACTCCAGTGGAGATCCTGAGTATCCATGACACAAACCCGTATAGTTCTATTGAGTTAGATATAGTCGTATTGTAATTGCTGGCAATTACAATACTGTTTACAACATACAAAGAATACCTGCCCTTGCTAGTGAAAACGAATCGCGATGAGTTCGCGTCCGCAGTTCTTGCTATTTTAAAGTAGCATAATCAAGCGGATAAGTGGTAGATGTATTTTATTGTTCTAGCCGCTATTAAAAGTATGTCTTTCAGGTCCACTTGAGCGGATAAGCTCTTTCACCAAAATTTATTGGAAAACAAAAATATAAGGACAAGGTACTGATAGGATGCTGATGAGTATGTTTGTGTATTAAAGCTAGAATACCAAAATTCATCACGCAAGTAATAATAATTACAAGTTATTAACGGGAAACGATTTATATGAAAATTAAGGGTTTTTCATTTTCAGCAGTCGAGGCGGGAATACGTTATTCCGACAGACTGGACCTTGGGCTTATTTACAGTGATACCCCTTGCGTTACTGCGGGATTGTTTACTACCAGTCAAGTTAAGGCTGCGCCTGTAATTATTGACCAAGAGAGGCTTAAAGGTGCATATGCTCAGGCTATTCTTGTTAATAGTGGGTGTGCCAATGCCTGTACGGGTGGACAGGGTATGGAGGTAGCCAGGGCAACGAGTATATTGGCTTCGGAGGCACTCGGTATCTCAGATAATTTAGTTCAGGTCTCGTCCACCGGCGTCATAGGAGAACAGCTTAACATAAAGCCCTTTGAACGGAGTATGCCAACGCTTGTCAAGGAGCTGTCTCCAGACAATTTTGAGCGAGTCGCCCAGGCGATAATGACCACCGACACGGTCCAGAAAATTGCCCAAACCAAAGTGAATGTAGGCGGAAAGGAAATAAAAATTATTGGAATGGCCAAAGGGGCGGGGATGATTATGCCCAATATGGCGACCATGCTGGCCTTTATATTTACAGACGCCAGGATTGATTTTACTGAACTTCATAAGTCGCTCTTAAACGGAACTGATCGGACCTTTAATCGTATAACCATTGATGGTGACACGAGTACCAATGACATGGTTTTGGTTATGGCGAACGGTTCGGCTGAGAACCCATGGATTGATGATGAGTCTCCTAAGGAACAACAGGTATTTCAAGATGCGCTGGAAGTTGTTCTCAAGGATCTGGCTCTGCAGATAGTCAGCGATGGTGAGGGGGCAACCAAGACCATCACTATTAAAGTTTGCGGAGCAAAGGGTAATGAGGAGGCAGAAAAAATTGCCAGGACCGTTGCCAATTCCAGTCTGGTGAAAACAGCCTTTTTTGGAGAGGATGCTAACTGGGGAAGAATTGTTGCGGCCATGGGGCGAGCTGGAGTGCGTTTTTCTCCCGACCGTGTTGATATCTCTTTTGACGAGGTGCAGATAGTCAAGGAAGGACTTTCTTTAGGAAGTGAGGCTGAGGCCGCTGCTTCTTTAGTCTTAAAGGAGAAGAATTTTACGGTTTGTATCGATCTTAAAGACGGGCCGGGTTGTGATGAGGTGTTTACTTGTGACTTTTCCATCGACTATGTGAAGATCAATGCTGACTATAGGTCTTGACCTTTACACGTACGTTTAAGG